>Ga0070738_10002096_pt1 | contig 33173 bp, 38 predicted proteins | sample Coa_R2_2_FD_66446 | JGI IMG/M metagenome (GOLD analysis project Ga0070738, IMG submission 66446) | Surface soil microbial communities from Centralia Pennsylvania, which are recovering from an underground coalmine fire - Coalmine... | ecosystem: Environmental > Terrestrial > Soil > Unclassified ...
CAGGTCTACCGCAACGGGGTGCTCGTCCCCGGCACGTGGCACAGGTCGTCTCTGGGGCAGCCCACACAGTTCCTTACCACCGGGGGCCAGCCGATCGTGCTCGCCCCCGGACCGACGTGGATCGAGCTCGTGCCCGACACGGTAACCGTCTCGCCGCTCGCCGCGCCACCGGCCCCGCCCACCACTGCCAAAGCGGCCGGGGTGGTGGGTCCGAAACGGTAGCCCGAACCCGGGACGCCACCCTCGCCTGATCGAGCCGAGCCCGGTCAGTCGAGGGTGATGGGAAGGTCGTCTGGATCCTCGATGTCGTCGTCGGGAGCTGCGCTCGGTGCCAGGTGCTGGCGCACCCGGTCGTCGATCTCAGCCATCAGCTGCGGGTTCTCCCGGAGGAAGGACTTGACGTTCTCGCGGCCTTGCCCGAGCTGCTCCCCTTCGTAGGTGAACCACGCGCCGGACTTCTTCACCAGGCCCAGCTCGACGGCCACGTCGAGCAGCGACCCCTCACGGCTGATACCTGTGCCGTACATGATGTCGAACTCGGCAGTCTTGAACGGCGGCGCGCACTTGTTCTTCACCACCTTCACCCGAGTTCTGCTGCCGGTCATGTCGGCACCGTCCTTGATGCTCTCGACCCGGCGGATATCGAGCCGGACCGACGCGTAGAACTTGAGCGCCCGCCCGCCAGGGGTCACCTCGGGCGAACCGTAGATGACGCCGATCTTCTCGCGCAGCTGGTTGATGAAGATGGCGATGGTGTCCGACTTGTTGAGGGTGGCCGTGAGCTTGCGAAGCGCCTGCGACATGAGCCGTGCCTGCAAGCCGACATGCGAGTCCCCCATCTCGCCCTCGATCTCGGCCCGGGGAGTGAGGGCGGCCACCGAGTCGACCACCAGCACGTCGAGGGCCCCTGACCTGATCAGCATGTCGGCGATCTCGAGCGCCTGCTCCCCGGTGTCGGGCTGGGAGATCAAGAGGTCGTCGATGTTGACACCGATGGACTTGGCGTACGCCGGGTCCATCGCGTGCTCGGCATCGATGTAGGCGCAGATCCCGCCGTTGCGCTGCGCCTCTGCGACGCAGTGCATGGCCAGGGTCGACTTCCCCGACGACTCGGGCCCGTAGATCTCCACGATCCGTCCGCGGGGAAGGCCGCCGATGCCGAGAGCCAGGTCGAGCGAGAGGGCACCGGTCGGGATCGCCTCGATCGACATGTGCGACCCGTCGCCCATGCGCATGACAGAGCCCTTCCCGAATTGCTTCTCGATCTGGCTGAGCGCAACTTCGAGCGCCTTCTCCCGCTCTTCTGCCATCGCTTCTTCTCCTCGTGTCGTGATCGCTCGATCCGGCTTCGTCGTCGACGGCGACGCTAGAGACCGGGTGTATCAGGAGCTTCCGTCGGCCGGGACCACTCTAACGACGAACGCATGTTCGTTCGTGGACCCTCGGATCCGTTCCCTCCCCCGACTGGCAGCCGGGCAAGGGTGTCGTGGCGCGCCCCGGCAGGACCGAGCGCCGACGACACGAGGAGCAGCTCCTCCACCTCCCAGCGCACGGTGCCCTCCGGCGCCCACCGCGGGAGCCGCCCTGCCAGCCGGCCGGCGGCCCGCTTGCTGCCCCGAGCCCTGGCGAGGGTCACGTGCGCCCGGAAGGTGCGGGGCTCGGGCCGGCGCCCGAACCCGGCGGTCGCCTCGCGGACGGCGCTCGCCAGGGAGTCGAGACCGAGGACCGGTACCCCGAGGGCGTTCCCGAGGACGAGCGGCCACGTGCCCAGCTCGGCCATCACGGGGCCGACGACCGACCGGCCGGCGGCGGCCAGAGCCCGCCCCAGGGCGGGGAGCTCGCCTGCGCCGACCTCGCCGTAGAAGCGGAGGGTCACGTGCCACTGCTCGGCACGGGTCCAGCGGAGCTCGGGCAGGTCGGGTCGAGGAAGCTGCTGCAGTGCCCGGGCGACGTGCTCAGGGGGCTGCACGCAGCTGAACAGGCGCACCGGGCCACAGTCTGGCCCGGACGCCGCCCAGGCGCCTTTTCGGGCGCCCGGCGGGGCCGGCATGGCGCCGGGGTCCCTGGCACTGCGGCCCCGCCTTCCCTCCCGCCCGACGAGGGCGGGCCTTCGAGGCTCGCGCACGCGGTAGGGTCCGCGCCGTGGGAGGTTGCACGTGACCCCCCCTGTCGTCGAGGCCGTCCTGGGCGACATCACCATCCAGCAGGTCGACGCGATCGTGAACGCCGCCAACTCCCGGCTGGCCGGGGGCGGCGGGGTCGACGGTGCCATCCACCGGGCGGCGGGTGCCGCGGAGCTCCGGGCGGCGTGTGCCGCGCTCGGCGGCTGCGCGCCGGGCGACGCCAAGGCGACGCCAGGGTTCGCGCTGCGGGCGCGCTACGTGATCCACACGGTGGGCCCGGTGTGGCGGAGAGGGGACCACGGCGAGGTGGAGACCCTTCGGGCCTGCTACCGGCGCGCGCTCGAGGTCGCCGACGAGCTCGGCGCCTCGTCGGTGGCCTTCCCGGCCATCTCCACGGGCGCGTACGGGTTCCCGCCCCACCTGGCGGCGGCCGTGGCCGTCGACGCCGTCACGACCGCGGTCACCGCCGTCGGCCTGGTCCGCCTGGTGGCATTCGACGATGCGACGCTCGCCCTTTACCGCCGGCTCCTCGGCGAGTGAGCCCGCGGGATGCCCGGCTGCACGACCGGCCGGAAGGCCGGGGCCACCGGCGCTCCGTGCATCAGGCCACCCCGAGGATCCAGCCCTCCTCGGTGAGGACGGACGCCCGCTCGGCCCCGCCGAGGGCGGCAGCCGACGCCGGGTCGAACCACCTCGCCCAGCCGGTCCGGTCGCGCGCGAGGCAGGCCTCGACGCCTGCCACCACCTGCACCTCGTCGCGGACGGCGCCGGGTCTCCCGGACCCGCTCCGCCCGGACCCGCCCGGTGACCGGCCCCCGTGGGGCACGAACAGCGAGGGCCACAGCTCGGCGACCACGACACGGGTGCCCCTGCCCGCGAGCGGGTCGTCCACGAAGCCGGTCTCGAAGGGCCAGACGGCCACCTCTGGGCGGAACCGTTCGAGGAGCCGGAGCAGCCAGGGGATGCCCACCAGCACCTGCCCGCCGACCGTCACACCACCGAAGAGCTGGAAGTTCGAGCGGATGCCCCGCCCCGCGAGCCGCTCGGCGACGCGCAGCGGCGCGCACGGGTTGGGGCGCAGGGGTGCGGGCACGACATCGGTCGGGGGCAGGGCGTCGAGTACCGCGTAGGCGGGGGTGGCCGGGCGTCCCCAGAACAGGCGGACCCCTGTGCTGCGGTTCATCCGGTCGGCCGCGGCAAAGCGATTGTTGGCGTTGTCCGGCCCGTCGTCCACCAGGTGGTCGATGAGCCGCCAGGTGCGCAGCCAGGCCGGCTCGCCGGGCAGATGGGCGACGAGGGCCTGCGTGCAGGCAGTGAACCCCGCCGGGTAGCCGAGCGAGAAGTCGACAGCCACGAGGACGGTGCTGCCCCGGGCGGCTGCGGCGCCGAGGAGGCGGTCGACGTGCGCCAGGGCGGCCCGACGGGTGGGTGGGTTGGCCGTCGCCACGCGCGCCGCCGCGGTCGCGCCGTGGCCCACCCAGATGCTGTTCGCTCCGGTGACCGGCACGCTGCTGGCACTGAAGTCCACCACGACCACCTCGTCGAACACGTCGACCTCCTGGCCCGTGCGGCCAGGCCACCATGAGCCGGCCGCGAGGAGGTGGCTCGGCTGGTGGCCCGGTGTCAGCCCACCTGGAGCAGCTCCCGGCGAAGGGCGTCGAGTGCCGAGATCACCGAGTACTGGCGTACCCGCTCGCGGTCACCCGGCACGTGCAGCTCGACGACGTCCGTCTCCTTGTTGGGCAGGGCGAGGCCGGCGTAGACGGTGCCCGGAGCGCGGCCATCCTGCTCGTCGGGGCCGGCCACCCCGGTGATGCCGAGGCCGACGTCGGCACGCAGGACGCGGCGTGCCCCCTCGGCCATCTGGCGCGCCGCATCGGCGGACACGACGGGGTCCGCGTCCACGCCGAGGAGGGCCCGCTTCACGTCGGTCGCGTACGACACGACGGCGCCCCTGAACCACCGGCTCGCGCCGGGCACCCCGACCAGGCGCGAGGACAGGAGCCCGCCAGTCAGCGACTCGGCCACGCCGATCGTCCACCCGGCGCCGAGGAGGAGCACGGCGACTGCCTGCTCCATGCTCTCCTCGTCGACGCCGAAGACGATGTCGCCGAGCCGCTCGGCGAGCACGGCTCGCACCTGGGCCTCCTCCTCGGCGATGAGCGCCTCGGCCTCGGGCAGGTCGCGACCGCGGGCGGTCAGGCGGACCTTGATGCCCTCGATGCCACTCGCCAGGAAGGCGACCGTGACGGCGGCGCGGCCATCGGGCCGGGGCGCGTCGAGGGCGTCGATCCGCCCTTGCAGCGCCTCGGCCAGGCCCGACTCGCTGGCCCCCCACGTCCGGAGCACCCGGCTGACGATCACCCCCTGCTCCCCGGCCGCCGCCATCCGGCGCCGGAGGTCGGGCAGGATCCCACGCTCGAACATCTCAGCCATCTCGTGAGGGACGCCGGGCACTGCGTAGACGACCTGGTCCCCGACCGGGCAGATCAGCCCGGGCGCGGTGCCGGCCACCTGCTCGATGACGGTGGCCCCGACCGGCACGTCGGCCTGCCGGGCGTTGTTGGCGGGCATCGGGCGGTTGCGGCTGGCGAAGAACCGGGCGATCCGTTCCACGATCGCCTGGTCGCGCTCGAGGGGCACGCCCATCACCTCGGCGATGGCCTCGCGGGTGATGTCGTCCTGGGTCGGGCCGAGGCCACCGCACACGATGACGCCGTCCGAGCGCGACAGCGCCGTCCGCAGCGCCAGCACGATCCGCTGGTGGTTGTCGCCGACTGCCTGGTGGAAGTGCGAGTCCACGCCGCTGGCCGCCAGCCGCTGGCCGAGCCAGGCCGAGTTCGTGTCGGCGATCTGGCCCAAGAGGAGCTCGGTCCCGACGGCCACGATCTCGACCCTCACGGGGCGAGCTCCCCGAGCGCACGGCGGCCGTCGACCAGGTACTGGATCCCCGACACGATCGTGAGCGCAGTGGCGAACCAGATGGCGACCACCTGCAGCACATGGTCGTGGGCGACCGGGGGCAGCAGGAAGCTGGCGATGGCCAGCTCCTGCGCGAGGGTCTTGGCCTTGGCGGAGCGCCGGGCGGGCACCGAGAGACCCTGGCGGGCCGCCCACGACCGGTACATGCTCATGGCGACCTCGCGGGTGGCCATCAGCGCCACCGGCAGCCAGGGCGCCCGCCCGTCGGCCGCTAGGGCGAGCAGGGCCCCGAGGACGAGGAACTTGTCCGCCAAGGGATCCAGGAAGGCGCCCGAACGCGTGGCACCCTGCCGACGAGCGAGCCAACCGTCGAGGCCGTCGCTGCCTGCGGCCACCGTGCCGACGGCCACGGTCGTCCACGTGGGACCCTGGGCGAGGACCAGCCCGATGAACACGGGAGCAGCGAGGAGCCTGGCCACGGTCAGCGCGTTGGCCGGCGTGGCCAGGGCGGACGGGCCGAACGTGCTGCCGGCGTCGGTCACGGTGCGCTCCCCTCCACCTGGCCTGGGGCCACCTCGGCAACGAGGTCGGTGCCGAGCGAGGCCGTGATCGTCACCTCGGCGAGCGACCCCACGGGCAGCGACGCCGGCACGTGGACCACCCCGTCGATCTCGGGGGCCTCGTGGACGGTGCGGCCGATGCCCGGCTCGTCGACGAGCACGGTTCGCCGGGCTCCGACCAGGCGGTCACGGCGCGCGGCGGTGATCGCGTCCTGCAGCTCGGCACACTCGCGCAGCCGCTCGAGGGCCAGCTGCGGCGGCACCTGACCGCCCTGGCGAACCGCCCGCGTGCCCTCCTCGGGGGAGAACGGGAAGAAGCCGGCCCAGTCGAGCTGGGCCTCCTCGAGGAACGCGAGCAGCTCGTCGTGGTCCTCCTCGGTCTCGCCCGGGTAGCCCAGGATGAACGACGAGCGGAAGGTGGCGTCCGGGGCCGCCGAGCGGATGGCGCCGATGCGCTCGAGGAAGCGCTCGCCGCTCCCCCACCGGCCCATCCGTGCGAGCAGGGGACGCGACACGTGCTGGAGCGAGAGGTCGAAGTAGGGCACGCCGGTGCCGAGGATCGCCTGCACGAGGTCGTCGGTGAGCCCGGATGGATAGAGGTAGAGCAGCCGCACACGCGGGACCAAAGCCGCGACCTGCCCGACGAGCTCGATCAGCGGCGAGCCACAGGTCGCATCGCTCCTGGCGGCGGCCGGAGCCGCGGCCCGCACCGATCGACGGTCTCGCCCGTAGGAGACCAGGTCCTGGGCCACCAGCACGATCTCACGTGCGCCCGGGCCGGCTGGAGTGGGCCGGGCCAGGACCGCCGCCTCGGCGAGGACGTCGGCGAGCGGGCGTGAGCGCTGGGGGCCCCTGAAAGAAGGGATGGCACAGAACCCGCAGCTCCGGTCGCACCCCTCGGCGACCTTGAGGTAGGCCCATGGCGACCCCGTCGGAGGGCGGGGCAGCGAGAGCAGGTCGAAGCCCGCCAGGATGCCCCCAGTGCCAGCCGCGGTGCCCACAGTGCCCGGGCCGGCCGCGGTGCCCACGGTGCCCGGGCCGGCCGCGGTGCCCACGGTGCCTGGGCCTGCCGCGGTGCCCACGGTGCCAGCGATTCCGGCGGGAGCGTCACGCTGCAGCGACACGGGGACCGGTCGGCCGCCAGCGCGCCGTGGAGGGTTCGCGGCTCGGACGGGGCCTTCCACGAGTGGCTGCCCGAAGGCCGCCACGAGATCGACCTCGGGCATCGCGGCGGCGAGCTCGGAGCCGTACCGCTCGGCGAGGCACCCGGTCACCACGAGCCGCGCCCCCGGGCGGCGGCTGCAGGCCAGCTCGAGCACCGCGTCGACCGATTCCTGGCGGGCAGCCTCCACGAAGGCGCAGGTGTTGACCACGAGGACGTCGGCCTGCGCCGGCGTACGAGCCGGCGCGTAGCCCTGGGCGGCCAACCACCCTTCGAGCTTCTCCGAGTCCACCTGGTTCTTCGGGCACCCGAGGGTCTCGACCCAGTACCGGTGCTCGCCCATCGCTTCTCCTCATCCGGCCGGCCTGCCGGTCGTGCCCCCAGACTCGCAGCCCTGGCGAGGTGGTCCCGCGCCGCGAGGCGGCCGCACGCCCCTCCGGGCCACCGGGCCGGGAGGGGATGCTCCAGGTGGCCTCGGCCGCGGTGCCGATCCGTCCGGCGGCCCCAAGGACAGTAACACCCGTTCGCCAGCCGTCCGCGGGCGAGCCGGGCCGCCCCGCTACCGTCCTGCAATCGCCAGGCAACCGCACGTGCCCCTTGCGCATATACGACGTATGCAAGCGGGCACACGGCCCAGGGGGCGAGGCGGCGAGGCCCATCGGCCGGGCCCGGGACGAGTAGGCACGGAGGGGAGCCATGGAACGCAGGAGGCGGGTGCCTCGTCAACGCGTCGGCTGGTGGGGAGCGTGCACCTTCGACGACGATCCCTCCTCCGGATGGGCCGAGTGCCAGGTCATCGACCTGTCGCTCCTCGGCGCCGGCGTGGAGGTGATCGATGCCAGGCCGAAGGACCCGATCGGCCGGCCGCTGACGGTGGCGGTGCACCCGCCGACGAGCGCGTCGGTCAGCCTCCGGCTCTCGGGCACGATCACCAACGCGACCCGAGGGGCGCGGGGTGGCGTACGGCTCGGCATGGCCTTCTCCAACCTGTCACCGATGGAGCGGTCCATCCTCGACGCATTGGAGCTGATGCAGGTCGCCTGGTGAGCACCGCAGGCGCCACCGCGGCCGGTCCGGAGTCAGGCGGATCCTGGAGGCCCTGTGGCCGACAGCGGCTCGCCGCCCAGCAGCACGAGCACGCCGGGCGAGGAACGAGGCCCCGTGCAGCTCCAGCGAGGTGATCTGGCCCGTTGCCGCTCTGTCGTACGCGACGACGGCGTCGAGCACGCCGCCGGGCTCGATGGGGTACGTGTCGCCGCCCATCTCGGGCAGTGCGAGCTGCGCGGGAGGCGAGATGCAGTACCGCACGGTCCCGACGTAGGCATACTGCACGTTGGCATCGAACACCGACGGTGAGCTCGCGACGTCAACCAGCGTCAGGCGACCTCGCAGACCGGTGGAGGATGCGGCGCCGTGCCGTCACGGCGCGCGTTCTGCGCTCGCCCCGGCCCGGAGCACATGCGGCTTCGGGCCGGGGCGCACCAGAGGTCCTGACTTGTCCGGGAAGGCCGGGCCCAGTATTGTCCGGACATTCCGCCGCGGGGGCCCTCGTGACCGTCCTCGACCTCGTCGTCGTGCTGTTCGCCATCTCCGTCGCTGCCGGCGTGCTCGGATCGCTCGTCGGGCTGGGCGGCGGTGTCGTCATCGTTCCCGTCCTCACCCTCCTGTTCCACGTCGACATCCGGCTCGCCATCGGGGCCTCCATCGTGTCAGTGATCGCCACGTCGAGCGGAGCGGCCGCGGCGTACGTCCGGGAGCGCCTCACGAACCTGCGCGCCGGCATGTTCCTCGAGGTCGCGACGACGACAGGAGCACTCACCGGTGCGTACCTCACGACCGTGCTACCGGCGCGCTACCTCTTCGTGCTCTTCGCGCTCGTGCTCGGCTACTCGGCGTTCGCCATGTTCCGTCGGCGCCACGCCGCGGCATTGCTGGCGGTCTCCGGCGACCGCATCGCGAATTTCTTCGATCTCCACGGCTCGTACTACGACGACGCGCTCGGGCACGACGTCGGCTACAAGGTGACCGGCACGAAGGCCGGCCTCTCGCTCATGTACGTCGCAGGCATGGTGAGCGCGCTGCTCGGGATCGGGTCCGGCGCGCTCAAGGTGCCGGCGATGGACCTGGCCATGCACATGCCGATGAAGGTCTCGACTGCCACCAGCAACTTCATGATCGGCGTCACCGCAGCGGCCAGCGCGGGGGTGTACTTCGCCCGCGGCCAGATCGACCCGCTGCTCGCCGCTCCAGTGGCGATCGGGGTGCTCGCCGGAGCGCTCGGGGGCAGCCGGCTGCTTGCCCGGATCGCCGCCCGGACGCTGCGCCTCGTCTTCGTGATCGTCCTCGTCGTGATCTCGGTCGAGATGCTCCAACGGGGACTCTCCTGATGGGTGACGTCCAGCGGTGGCTCTGCTGATGGGTGACGGACGGCCGGGCTCGCCAATGGGGGACGACCGCCCCACGCACGGGGACGACCGCCCCACGCTCACGGGCGACCGGGCCGTCGACGTCCGCCGCGGGCTCGGGGACGACGGGGCTGCAGGCGCGGCCGGCGCGCCCGGTCCGGGCACACGTCACCCGGCCGACGAACGCGTCGTCCACCAGATGGAGCGGGCGATCAGCCTCCTCCTGAGAGGCGGGGTGCTGGTGTCGACCGGGCTGATGCTCGCCGGCCTGATCCTCATCTTCGTCCACCACCCCGGGTACTCCCGGTTGTCCGGTGGCGTCTCCTACCGCGCGGTGACGTCGCCTTCGGTCCCCGCTCCCCACACCTTCTCCGAGCTGGGCAACGCCCTCGCCAGCGATCAGGGGCGCGGCCTGGTCGTGGTCGGGCTGGTGGTCCTGATCCTCACCCCCGTGCTCCGGGTGGTGGTCGGCATGCTCGGCTTCGCCCGCCTGCGCGACCTGCCGATGGCTCTCGTGACGCTGGGCGTTTTGTGCGTGCTCGTGGCGTCGTTCTTCGTCGGGAGCCGGTGAGGGGCCGGTGAGCACGAGTCAGCGACGACGACTGCCCGCCGCGGCGCCGCCGGCGCGGCACGTGTCGAGACCCCCGGGCGTGCCGGCACGGCTCGACCGCCTCAGCCCGACGCCCCTGTGGGCCCAGTTGGCCCAGCACCTGCGCCAGCAGCTGGCCGGCAACGAGTTCGGCGACCGCCTCCCAACCGAGAAGCAGCTGACCAGGACCTACGGGGTGAGCCGGCACACCGTGCGTGCAGCGTTGCGCGAGCTCGAAGATGACGGGCTCGTCGTCCGCCGGGCCGGAAGCGGCACCCAGGTGGCCGCCCAGCGGCTCGAGCAGCCGCTGCAGGGCCTGTACCGGTTGGCCCACACCTTCCGGGAGCAGGCTGGCGACGAGCGGAGCGAGCTGGTCGCCCGTGCCACCGTGCCGGCTGGTCGAGTCGGCGAGCGTCTCGGGCTCCCGGCCGACGCGAGGCTCGTGGCCATCGAGCGGCTCCGCTTCGCCGGCGGCGAGCCGATCGCCGTCGACCGATCCTGGCTGCCGCTCTCTGTCGGCAAGCCGCTCCTTGCCGCCGATCTCCGGCATGGCTCGCTCTACGACCTGCTGGCCGAGCACGCCGGCGTCCGCGTCACCGGTGGGTGGGAGCGCATCTGGCCGGTCAACCCCTCACCCGAGGAACGCCGGCTCCTCCGGCTGGCCCGACCGCACGCCGCGCTTGCCATCGAGCGCCTGGCGCTGGCCGGCGAGCTGCGCATCGAGTGGCGCGAGACACGCATCCGCGGCGATCGCTTCTGCCTGCGGGCAGAGTGGGACGCCTCGCCCCGGCACGAGTGACACCCGATCAGCTCGAGGGCGGCAGGCGCAGCGGGGGCACCGGATGGGCGAGCAGATAATTGAAGACCTTCCGCACGATCGGCGCCGCACCCTCGGACCCGTACCCTCCCTCGCCGATGGCGGCGACCACGACGTACTGCGGGTTCGGCAGCGGACCGAACCCGACGAACCACGAGTCCGGCTCGACGGCATGGGACACGCTGGCCGTGCCGGTCTTGCCCGCGAGCGGGAACGTCTGGAGCGGGAACCCGGTGAAATCGGCGTACGCGGTCCCCCGCGGGCTCGACACCGCCCCCTCGAACCCCTGCAGCATCGCCTGGTAGTCGGAAGGCGAGAGCGTCACGTGACCGGTGACCTTCGGGGCGATGCGCATGAGGAGCCTGCCCGAGGGCGACAGGATCGCTGCTGCCACCTCCGGCTGGTACCTGGTGCCGCCGTTGGCGAAGGTCGCGTAGGCGTCCGCCATCTCGATGGGCGTGATGACGGTCGCCCCCTGACCGAAGGCGAGCTCGAGGTTGTCGCCGGCATACCACGAGGTGACCGGGAAGGCGCTCGGGCTCAGCTGGTGGAGACGCTGGCGCAGCTGGGGGCTGTCGACACGCCCTGCGGCTTCGCCCGGCAGGTCGATCCCGGTCAGCGAACCCAGGCCGTAGGAGCGCGCCGCCTGCTGGATCGGGTCGGTCCCGTAGCGCGGCTGCTGCGCCCAGAACTGGTAGCCGATGTTGTAGAAGTAGTCGTCGTCGGACTCGGTCAGGGCGAGTGGCATCGTGATGCGCCCGGCGTCACTGGGTGACGCGTCGTGGAAGGTGCACCCTCCCGTGCAGTTGGGGATGGTGAAGGTCCCCGAGTCCGCGTACACGCTGCTCGGGGTGAGGAGACCCTGCTCGAGGGCGGCGGTCGCGGTCGCAAGCTTGAAGGTCGACCCCGGTGTGTAGAGGCCCTGGATGGCGAAGTTCTCCTCGGCGCCGCTCGCCAGGATCGCCGAGTACTGCGAGCTCGAGATCCCCCCTCGCCATTCGTTGAGGTCGTACGTCGGGTACGAGGCCATGGCGAGGACGGCGCCGTCGCGGGGATCGAGTACGACCACCGCGCCGTCGACGGCTTCGGGGTGCCTGCCGGTGGTGGGGTCGACGCTCTGGCGGTCGGCGACGATCCCCGACGCGAGGGCGTGGTCGACGTAGCCCTGCAGCGGGAGGTCCAGGTGCAGCTCCACGGTGTCGCCGGGCTTGGGCGGCGTGCTCGAGAGGCGCAGCGCGTGGGTGCCGGTCGCGTTGACAGCCAGCTCCTGGCGGCCAGGCACGCCCCGGAGGTAGGACTGGTACTCGGCTTCCACTCCGTCTTGGCCGAACGTGCTGGTCGGCCGGTACCCGTCTCCCGCGTGCGACGCCAGTTCGGTGGCGGAGATCGGCCCCACGTGCCCGAGGACGGCAGTGGCGACGGCACCGCCCTGGGGATAGGTGCGGCCCACGGCGGGCTGGATGCCGACCCCCCGGAAGCGCCGGGGATGCTCCTCGACGAACTGGAGCTCGTCCATCGAGGCAGCCCGGACGACGGGCACCGGCTGGAACTGGTCGTAGCGGGGGTCGGCCAGCGCCGCACGGGCCTGGGCCACCGGCTCACCGGCCAGTGCCGCCAGGGCCGCCAACGACGCGGGGTGCCGCGCCGCCTCGGTCCTCGAGATCACCAGGTCGTACTCCGTCGCGTCCCCGGCGAGAACGATGCCGGCCCGGTCGACGATCGGCCCTCGGGGTGCGGGGATGGCGACCGTCCGGAGGTAGTCGGCGATCGCTGCGGCCCGGTACCGCCGGCTCGAGAGGATCTGCAGGCCCCAGAGCCGGAGCGGGAGCAGCGCGAACAACGACAGCCCGATGACCCCGATCACCCGCAACCGTCTCGCCGGGTCGTACCCGACGCGCTCGGGCTCGGCGAGGCCCCGGGTCACCGCCTTGCGCTTCGCAAGGCGGAAGCGACGCCGCCTCACCGGGCACCTCGGCGGACCACCTCACCATGTTGGCTGGCCGACGTGCCGCAGCGCGCGCGCCCGAGCGTGTCGGCGACGTGCCCGGCTCCCGCCCTCCCGGCCGCCGCGTGCGGTCGGCGCGTCCTTGTCTTGGCCGCGAACGGCGGCCTCCGCTGCGGGTAACCTCGTCGGCTTCACCCCGGCGCGGGCAGCCCTCCAGGCTCTTCGGCCGGCAGGGGCGGCCGCGCGACCCGGGCCGGCCGGGACGCGTTCGGTGCCGAGCTCGGGCAGGTCGGGGAGGCGCGACGGCACCGCGTCGGAAACGCGTCGGCAACGCGTCGGAAGATTGGAGAGGGATGCAGCCGCGGCGGGACCAGCTGAGCGAGACGGGCGCAGCCGCCAGAGGAACGAGGCGATGACCGTCGAGCCGGTGCCCGGTGAGCTCGAGGGGGTCATGAGCGCGGTGGGACAGCCTGTCGTCGAGGCCCGGCCGAACCGCGGGGCCGGGGCGTGCGCACCGCTGTCCGAGGGGTCCGCCGCCACGGAGGCGACAGGGCGGTTGCTGACCGGTCCCTTCGTCGTGCTCTGGCTCTGTGGATGGACCTACTTCCTCGGTATCGGCGCAGTCAACCCGCTCCTGCCCCTGTTCGTGAAGGACCACATGGGCGAGAGCGACGTCGTCGTCGGTCTCGTCGTCGCCCTCATGGCGCTGTCGGCGGTGGTCGTGCGCCCGTTCGCCGGCCGGTTGGCCAACCGCCGAGGTCGGCGCATGGTGACGACCGCAGGCGCCACCGTGCTGGCCGCGTCGCTCGCGCTCTACCCCTTTCCGAGCCTGGCGATCCTGGTCCCCGCCAGGCTGCTCACGGGCGTGGCCGAGGCCCTGTTCTTCACCGCAGCAGCCACCATGGTGACCGAGCTGGCACCCGCGCACCGGCGCGGGGAGGCCGTGTCGTACTTCTCGGTGGCCGTCTACCTCGGCACGGGATTGGGGCCGGCCGTCGGGTCATGGGTGTCGTCGCTCTGGAGCATCCGCCTGGGCTTCCTCGCCGCCGCGGCCTTTGCGGTTGTGGCGGCCATGATCTCCAGGTTCCTGGTCGAGACCGAACAGGGCGCTCGCGCAACGGGATCGGGACGGAACGCCGGCCGGATCAGCACCGTCGCGCTCCTCCCCGGCTGCGTGCTCGCACTCGGCATGGTGGCCAACGTCGCGTTCGCTTCCTTCATGCCCCTCTACGCGGCCCAGCTCCGGACTGGCGTGGCCGGCGTCTACCTGACCTACACCGTGGTCGTCATCCTCGTCCGCCTGCTCGGAGCCCGGATCCCCGACGTGCTCGGACCGAGCAAGTGCGGGAGCGTCGCGACAGTCCTGATCGCGGCCGGGATGGCCGCCATCTCCCTCTCTGGCACCGTGTGGGGCCTGTACGTGGGCGCAGCGACGCTGGGGGTGGGCATTTCCTTCCTCTACCCGGCCCTCATGAAGCTGGTGGTCGACCGGGCGGCAGACACAGCGCGCGCCGCGGCCGTCGCAACCTTCACCGCATTCTTCGACGTGGCGTCCGGCGTCGGCGGTCTCGCCGTCGGCATCGTCGCCTCGGCCGGGGGGTACCGGGCGTCGTTCGCCGCGGCGGGCGCGTCGGCCTTCACAGGGCTCGTCGTCCTCAAGGCGCTCGCGCTGCGCGCCGCGCCGGGCGATGTCCCGGCACAAGCGCTTCGCGCAGACCCGTCCGATGGGTGACGGCGTTGCCGACGGGAGCACCCGGGACGTGGGAACGGAGAGGCAGCAACCTCGCCTGCCTCCCGAGCGGAGAGGGAGGGATTTGAACCCTCGGACCAGGTTCCCCCGGTCAACTCATTAGCAGTGAGTCCGATTCGGCCGCTCTCGCACCTCTCCGGGCGGGCCACATCAGGCCCTCCGTGGCGCCCCGGGGTCGACCTGGAGGGCCGCGACCGGCTGCGCCAGACCTCCACAGGGTACCGGATCGCCCAGCACGGCTGGCGTGGAGGGCCCGGCCGCCCGCGCACCCAGGCGGAGGAGTGCGGGCAGCGGTGGTGCCACGTTGGTGGCGGGTGACACCCAGGCGTTGCGCCCACCCGCTGGCGTTGCGCCGACCCGCTGGCGTTGCGCCGGACCCGCTGGTGTTGCGTGTACCTACAGGTGTTGCGTGTGGCGCCGCCCTTCTGTAAAGTCGACATAAACGATCATCTTTATAGGATTCGTGATCGGAGTGGCCGGATGGATGCGGGGATTGTGGTCGCCAGCGCGCTCGTGGGTCTCGTGGTCGGCCTCACCGGCGCCGGGGGCGGCGCTCTCATGACGCCGATGCTCGTCCTGCTCTTCTCCGTGAAGCCTTCGGCAGCCATCTCCTCCGACCTCGTGGCTGCGGTCGTCATGCGACCGCTCGGGGCCGGGGTCCACCTCCGGCGGCGGACGGTCAATCTCCGCCTCGTGACGTGGATGTCTGCTGGCTCGGTACCGGCCGCCTTTGCGGGGGCCTACGTCCTGCGAGAGATCGGCCACACCGGGGCGGCTCGCCACCACGTGGAGGTCGCGCTCGGATCGGCGCTGCTGCTCGGCGCGGGCGCCATGGCGGTGCGCAACCTGCTCGACCGCCGTTCGGGGCGCCAGCGGCGCGGCACCGTCCGCGACGTGGCCGTCCGACCCTTCGCTACCTTGGCGATCGGTATCTTCGGCGGCTTCGTCGTCGGCATGACATCAGTCGGGGCCGGGTCCCTCATGGTCGTGCTGCTGATGTGGTGCTATCCCACCCTCGCCGCCAACCAGCTCGTGGGGACGGACCTCACGCAGGCGATCCCGCTCACCGCCTCTGCGGCACTCGGCGCCCTTGCCTTCGGGCACGTCGAGCTGCCGCTGACGGCGTCGGTCGCCCTCGGCGGTGCTCCCGGAGTCCTCGTGGGTTCCCTGCTGTCGTCGAGGGTCTCCGACCGCCTCCTTCGGCCCGCGATCGGCGTGGTGATCCTGGTGTCGGGGCTCAAGTACGTCGGCGTCGGGACCCCGGAGCTCGGTTTGGCCACCGTGACGCTCGGGGCACTGGGCGCTGCTCGGTGGCTCCAGGCATCGGCGCGCCGGCGCGGCACGGCGACCTCTCCCGCTCAGCTCGAGTTGCCACTGGGCCCCCACGAATTGCAGGAAGCTCGAGCACCGGGGGGGCCGTAGGCTCGCGGGCGGGGGCGCCACGGGCTGCCCCCGCCCCGCTCCCCGTTCAGGACGCCGCCGCGATCTGCCGGTTGCTGTCGCTCGTCGTGATGGCCAGGCGGCGCGGCTTGGCCTCCTCACGCACCGGGATGACCAGCGTCAACACCCCGGCGTGGTAGTTGGCGTCGATGTGCTCCGCATCGAGCGTGTCGCCGAGGAACAGCTGGCGGGTGAAGCTGCCTGCGGGCCGCTCGTTGACGATCATCTGAGCCCCGTTGCTCGCGGCAGCGCCTCGTTCCGCCTTGACAGTCAGGACGTTCTGCTCCACCGTGAGCTCGATCGAGTCCGGGTCGACGCCGGGCAGATCGAAGTGCACGTAGAACTCGTGCTCCTTGCGGTAGGCGTCCATGGGCATGGGCGCCGGGCGACCGGCGGTGCCGAAGACCTGCTGGGTGAGCCGGTCGAGCTCGCGGAACGGATCGGTGCGCATCAGCATGGTTGACCCCCTTTCATCCCCGGCCCAGGGCTCTCACCCGGGCCTCCTCTTGGCATCTCACGTTTCCATGAACGCCGGCGTACGGCCGGCTATGCCCTTCTTTGTACCACAGGAGCATATAATCTGTCAATAGTAGACTTAGATTGTCCGCATCGAATGGCGCTGATTCTCGGCTAGCATCTCCTGCAGGTCGTAGAGGAGCACGCAGCGATGGTCGGCCAGGAAAACTGCCACGACCCTGATCTCTACCGGCGCCTCGGCGTCGCCGACGACGCCCCGCGCGAGGAGATCGTCCGCGCCTACCGGCGGCTGGCACACGAGGCCCATCCCGACGCCCGGCCGGGGGATCCCGACGCCCCGCGCCGCTTTCGCGAGCTGACCGACGCGTACGACGTGCTGAGCGACCCGAGGAAACGGACCGCCTACGACCGGTCGCGGGCAGCCGGGGCGCCTCGGGGCCCCGCGTCCGATGCTGGGCGGCGGCGGCCAGAGGGGGGATGGAGCGGCCCTGCGGCGGGGAGAGAGGGCCCGGTGCCGGCTCCCCCGATTCGGATCGGGCCGGTCCGGGTGGAACCGCTGCCCGGTGCCGCGGGTGATCCCGGTGCCGCCGGTGCGGCAGCCGACGCACTGGCCGGTCCGCTCCTGCGCCGGTGGCTGTCGGCGTTGGTTGCCCTGCGCGAGGTCACAGGGCGCGTCCCCTGGATCGCCCCGTGGATCGGTTCAGACCCCGACGTGGAGAGGAGGTAGGGAACGGTGGACTGGCCCGACGTCGACCGCGGGTTGTTCGCCATCTCGATCGCAGCCGAGCTCGCCGGGCTGCACCCCCAGACGCTGCGGATCTACGAGCGCGAGGGGCTGATCGAACCGGCCCGGACCCCCGGGGGCACGCGCCGCTACAGTGCCCGCGACCTCGAGCGGCTTCGGGAGATCGCCGCCCTGACCGACGCCGGCCTCAATCTGGTCGGGGTGAAGCGGGTCCTCCAGCTCCAAGAAGAGACCCGCCGCCTCCAGGCGCAGGTGGACCAGCTCCGCGCGCAGCTCGAGGACGGCTCGTGAGCCGCCACCCCTCGAACGGGAGCTTGCTCGCCGGTAGACTTGCCAGAGCACGCAAACCGACGATGCGGGTGGGCGCGATGACCCGATTCCGTCTGGAATTTGCAGACGACGGCAGCACCATCGATGTCCATGCGGACGATTTCGACGACGACGGCGAGCAGGTGACGCTCTACCGCTACACCGACGCCGATGCCGATCCACTGGCCACCGGCAAGGAGATCATCGCGTCCTTCGATCGCAGCTCGCTGCTCGGGCCGCCCCGGTCGGTCGACTGAGCCTCCGCCGGCAGACCTCCTCGAGCCAGTCGCTCACCTCGGGCGCTCCTCTCGGGCGCAGAGGGCCCGTCGAGCCGTCAGTGCCGGTACGTGACGGAACGGGCGCGCAGGTGCGCGCGAGTGACCACCCTGTGGTGGCAGTGGGGGCACGCCGGTGCCAGGTTGGACGGCGATCGCAACGCCAGGTGGCCGCACCGTTTGCAGGGTACGACGGCGACGGCCCCGAGCACGCCGAGCACGCCGAGCACGCCGAGCCAGAGGATGGACGCCGCGATGAGGGCTGACACCGCCGAGAGCACGATCCCCAGCACGTCGAATGCTGCCATGACGCACCTCACTTCCTCCCTCGGAACGAGCGCGCACCGCGTGCAACGCCGTCCCAGGACGCCTTCTCGGATCTTGCCGACGCCCTCTATCGTACCACGATCTTCTTCTGTCGACAGCAGGAGCAGCTGAACGGCGGAGGCCGCGATTTGGCAGGATGGTGCGGTGGCTCGGGCACTGGGCGACGAGGACTACCGCCGGCTGCTGGCCCTGCGCACCGGCCTCCGACGGTTCCTGCGGTGGAGCGAGGAGCAGGCTCAGGCCGCCGGCCTCGGTCCGGCGCAGCACCAGCTGTTGCTCGCCGTTCGCGGCCACGACGATCCGCGCGGGCCGACCATCGGCGACGTTGCGGGGTACCTGCTCCTCCGGCACCACAGCGCGGTCGAGCTCGCCCAGCGAGCCGAGGCAGCCGGCCTTCTCGAGCGCGTGGAGGACGCCGCCGACCGGCGCGTGGTCCGCCTGCGGATCACGCCCAAGGGGAACGCGGCGCTGCGCAAGCTTTCCGCGCTCCACCTGGAGGAGATCGACCGCCTGGCTGACGACCTCCGCCCGTTGTGGTGGGGCCTCGACGACCACCGCAACGAACCCGGCCCGAAGCGCGACGAACCCGCCGCGCCGAGGCGGCCGCCCGGGCCCGCAGGCCCGGCGACAGCCTAGGGTGCACCCCGCCACGCACCCACACCAGCAAGCGGGGTCCCCCCGCTTCGAGGGGTCCGGACCTCGGGTGGTAGCCTTTTGAAGCGGGGCCGTTGGCGCAGCTGGTAGCGCACTTGCATGACGCGCAAGGGGTCAGAGGTTCGAGTCCTCTACGGCCCACGCATCGTCTTGGAGAAGGCCAGGACCAGCCGCCGAGGCGACGACGCAACCCGCGTACGGACAGGCGAGGATCTCCCCGAGGTCCCCTCCATCGGCTCCTCGGCGGTGCGCGACCCTTCGGAGGAGCATCAGGTCAGGGCCGACCGCGGCGCTGGCCTCGTCGGCGGTGCTCGAGGCGCCGGCGGATGAGCTCCCGCCGCTCCTGCAGCTCGCGATGGGTCAGGTGCTCGACGCCTTCGGGGAGCCCGAAGGAGGCGCGGATCCCCGAAAGCTCCACCGCAGGCAACGTGCCTTCGGCCAGCCCCAAATCGCGGGCGATGCGCTCCCCGTGGCGGACCTGGAAGTGGGTGAAGATCTTCACGACCTCCGCGAGGACGTCTACGTTCGGCGCCATCGTGGCCATGGCGCCGTCTAGGAACAGCATGTCCTTCACGAAGAGCATGAGCTCTTTCGGCATCCGCGCGCCGTAGTCGAGGAGCAACTTGGTCATCTCGCGAATCGCCGCCGTCAGCTCCTCCGCGCTCAAGGTCGTGGGGTCGACGGCAGGCCGGTCGAGCCCGAGGTCGCGGATCACCGCATCGATGTCGACGTCAGGGGGAAGCGCCCCGAGGTCGCGCATGGCGGCCACCTGGGCTGGGACGTCGTTGGCCGCACTCGCCACGACGAGGCGCAGGAAAGCGAGTCGCCTGGCGCCTTCGAGGCGGCCGGTGATCCCGAAGTCGAGCAGGGCCACCCTCCCGTCGGGTCGTACGAGGAGGTTCCCGCCGTGCAGGTCCCCGTGGAACACGCCGAAGAGGACTGCTCCTTCGAGGAAGGCGACCAGCGCGCCCAGAAGGACGGCCTCGGTGTCGATGCCCGCCGCACGCATCGTCGGGGCGTCTCCCCATGCGTAGCCGTCGAAGCGCTCCATCACCAGCACCCGTCGCGTGACGAGCTCAGGGTGGGGTCGGGGAACCACCAGCCCGTGCTGGCCGGTCTCCACCAGCACGCGCGCCACGTCCAGCATGTTCTGAGCCTCGAGCCGGAAGTCCAGCTCTTCGGTGATCGTCTCGGCGAAGACGTCCACGAGCGCCGGCGGGTTGGCCAGGGCGGCGACAGGTATTCGCCCGACCAGCAGCGGCGCGAGCCAGCTCATGACGGCCAGGTCGCGCCGCACCAACGCCCCGACCTGGGGGCGCTGGACCTTCACCACGACCTCCTCGCCGCTGCAGAGGCGCGCCGAGTGCACCTGGGCGATGGAGGCGGCGGCGACGGGCACGCGGTCGAACCGGGCGAAGAGCTCGGGGACCGGCCTGCCGAGGTCCTCTTCGACCGTTCGTCTGACGACGTCGAAGCTCTCTGCGGGCACCTGGTCGCGGCAGAAGCGGAACTCGGCGACCAGCTCCTCGGGGAACACCCCCTCGCCCGACGACAGGATCTGCCCGAGCTTGATGTAGGTCGGGCCGAGAGCCTCGAACGCCCGCCGCAGCCGGCGGGACAAGCCGGCGCGCGACCTCGACCGGCCGCGGCGGCGGTCGAAGGCGTACCAGCCGGCGACCGCCCCACCCAGCAGCGCACCCACCCGCAGCACCCTGACGCCGGGAGGAAGACGGCGTCTGCGCGTCAGCGCGGGCACCTCCGCCCGCGTGCGCGCACGCAACTCGTCGATCCCTGCCCGCCAGGCGAGCGCGTCCGGGTCGACGGACCACGGCGGCTCTTCGGAGAACGCGCCCACCGCGAGGTCCGCGGGCTCCCCTCCGGCGGCGCCCAGAGGCTCCCCGGAATGGTGGGTTCGGTGGTCAGGGCGGGGACCCATCGATCAGCAGGCTCGCTCTCCGGCAACAGTCGTCGGTCGGCACAGGCCTCGAGGATCGCCTGCGGCGCGTGGGGCGAGACCGGCAACCTTGATCGCGATCACCGCGGTTCCGGAGCTGACGTTTCGGCGCCGCCGGAGCCAGCGCCCAGGGCGAGCACGCGCATCGCAGTCTCCGATCCAGGGTCGGCGCACGAGCCGCCCTCCCGTCCGCTTCATACCATGGGGTGCCGTTGGATACGCCAGCAACCGTCACGAGATGCCGGCGCCGCCGTCGACGCGGAGCAGCTGACCGGTGACCCACGCTGCGCCAGGGCTGCAGAGGTAGGCCATGGCGTTGTAGAGGTCGCGGCTGGTGCCGAGCCGCTTCACCGCGTTCCCGGCGACGACCAGGTCGGCGTTCGGCAGGGCGCTGCGCGCCGACTCGAAGGCGGAGATACCCGGCGCGATGCAATTCACGGTGATGCCCAGGTCGCCAACCTCACGAGCCATGCCCCTCGTCATGTGCTCCACGGCGTTCTTCGTGAGACCGTACGGATTGCCGCCAGCGCGCGAGGCCATCGACGAGATGTTGATGACCCGGCCGAAACCGTGCTCGGCCATCAGCGGAACTGCCTCCTGGTAGCAGTGCAGGCTCCCGGTGACGTTCACCGCCCACGCGGCCTCCCAGACCTCGTCCGGGCAGTGGAGCAGGCCGACCTCGTTCATTCCCCGCCACAGACCTGCGTTGTTGATCAGCACATCGAGTCGACCGAACTCCCTCTTGGTGCGATCCATCAGGGCGATGACGCTGGCCCGGTCGGTGACGTCGACCTCCACGCCGATGCAGCGCGGCCCGGCGGCCGACGCCTCGTCGACCGCATCCGCAGTCGCCTGTACGTCGGCCAGCACGACGTGGGCGCCATCCTGGGCGAAGTAGCGGGCGTAGTCACGGCCCAGCCCCCGGGCTGCGCCCGTCACGATCACCACCGCGCCGTCGAAGATGCTCATGTCAGTCGCCCTCCGCGATCGTAGCGAGCTGGCGGCCGAGGAAGTCGCGTGATGCTCGGGGCGAGACAAGACCCTTCCGGCAGCTCGGGATGGTGACCTCTCGAGCGCCGCTGGCCACCCCTCGTCGAGGTCCCGACAACCCTTCGGGTCCTGGGTCATCTAGCGTGCGCGTCCGTCGACAGCTGTTTGCCGACAGATCGTTCACCGCCCCGAGGAGGCACGATGGCCCTTGGTGACAAGTCGCTGCGGTTTCAGGGAAAAGGGGCGGACCTGGGCGTCCTCCAGCAGAGGATAGAGGAGTACCTCGAGTCCGAAGGATTCTCGGTGCAGGCCTCGCCTCCGGGCGAGCAGGGAACGGTGCTGCAGGCAAAGAAGGGTGGGTTCCTCCGAGGGATCGTCGATGCCGACCGGGCGCTCACGGTTCTGGTCTCGGGCGAGCCCGACGACTTCACCGTCCGCGTGGGGATCGGCAAGTGGCTGCAGCACCTCGGGGTGGCGGCAGTGGAGACCCTGCTCATCTCGGACCTGTTCCTCGTGATCGACGTCGCCGAGACGGCATGGAATTTCGAGGTCGAGGACAAGCTCATGAGGCAGATCGAGTCGTTCGTCAGCTGAACCCCGAGCGTCTGCTGAACCGCAAGGCTGAAGCGGGGGGATGGTCATCACGGCCAGCGAGACCGTCGGCGTGCGGGCTGCCTGGCTTGGCAGCCACCGGCCCGCCACCCGCGGGTGGCGGGCCCGAGAATCCGGTATGCTGGCCTGCGGTCGAGATCGCGACCCCACGCGAGGACGGGCACCATGACCATGGTTCACGCCGACGAGCCCGGTCGGTGGTTGCTGGTCGGGAGGCCCGAAGGCGCGACCCGCATCTGGATCATGAGGATGCAGCTCTCGAGGGGCATGTCGATCGGGCTCCATCGTCACGGGGGGGACGAGATCTTCCGCGTCATGAGCGGCGTGGTTCGCTTCACCGTCGACGGCAAGAAGACCGAGGTCGGAGAAGGGACGATCGCGGTGTTGTCCCCCAACACCGAGCACGGGCTGATCGCAGTGAGCGACTCGCTCATGGAGACGGTCGGCGAGCTGGAGATGGGTGAGTGGGTGACGGTCATCGACCCTGACGGCAGCCGGCGCCAGGTCGAGGTCCGCTCCTCGATCTTGCCGTGGCACCGCCCACCCGTGGACGGAGAAGGGGTCGACCTGCGGGCGATGGACGCGATGATGGAGACGACGCGTCACCTGTTGTGACGCCGTTCTGCGCGGCGCAGAGCTCTCAGGCCAGCCAGAGCCTCGCCCCGACATAGCAAGGAGGGACCATGGTGAGAGTCGGTGAACACGCCCCCGAGTTCACGCTCCTCGACCAGCACGGAGAGCCGGTCAGCCTGTCGGGACTGCGCGGGCGGAAGGCGCTCGTGTACTTCTACCCCAAGGCTGACACCCCGGGGTGCACCGCCCAGTCGTGCGGCCTGCGGGACATCGCCGACCAGGTCGGCGACACGGCCATCATCGGGATCAGCCCGGATGTCCCCGAAGACCAGCTCAGGTTCGACGAGAAGTACCACCTCGGCTTCCCCCTCCTGGCTGACACCGACCATCGGGTCGCCGACACGTACGACGTCTGGGGCGAGGTCGAGCTGGCCGACGGGAGGACGTTCACCGGCGTCAAGCGTTCGGCCTTCCTGATCGACGAGGAGGGGCGGGTGGTCGAAGCCTGGTACAACATCACGCCGGCGGACACGCCCCGGAACCTGCTGACGGCCCTCGGCCGAGCGTGACCATCACGAGGGGAGGGGCTCCAGCACCACGACGGGGATCTGGCGGTACGGCGCCGCGCGGTCCTGGTAGCCGTAGAGTCCGGGGATCACCTCGTTCATCCTGGCGAACAGGACATCTCGCTCGGGGCCGTTGGGAACCGTGGTCGCCCTCGCCCGGAACATCCTGCCGCGGTGCTCGACGGTGACCTCCGGATGGGCGAGGATATTGCGGTACCACTGCGGGTTGGTCGGCAGCCCGCCCATCGAGCCGGCGATCACCAGGCGATCTCCGTCCTCTTGGACGCACACAGGAGTCGTGTGAGGCTTCCCGCTGCGGTTCCCGATGGTGGTCAGCAGCAGCAGCGCAGAGAGGCCCTCACCCGTACCGCCCGTGGCGCGATAGCGGGCGATCACGTCTCTGTTCCTCTCCCTTATGTCCGTGGGGCGCGAAGCATCGTCGGTCATGGCACCATTACAGCACCGGGACCGCACCGGGAGAGCACGGTGACCCGCCCCCAGCCGGTTCGGGGAGCGTACCGAACTGCCGGAGGATCCGACCTGCCAGATGACCCAGGAGGCCTGGACGTGAACGTGGACCGCCTCATTATGTCGTCGCACACGGTCAACTGCCCGACGTTCCGCGAGCTGGTGGAAGCCACGGCGGCTGCCGACGTTCGAGCCATCGCCCTCACGTACCAGCAGTACCGGCGCTTTGCGGAAGGCGGGGAGAGCGACGCCGACATGGTGCGGATCGCGACCGCCAACGGCGTGCAGGTCGTCGACATCGAGGCGCTCTTCGGCGTGCTCGAACCGGACCCGTCCGGACGCACCGCGGCGCACGCCGAGCGCCTCTTCGGGCTGGCCGAGCTGTTCGGCGCGGCGAGCATCGGCACGCACTCCGACTTCGACGGCGACATCGAGGTCGCGGCCGAGCGACTGAGCCGCCTCTGCAGATCGGCTGGCGCTCGTGGCTTGTGGATCGGAGTCGAGCCCGTTCCGGTCATGGGCCTGGGCGATCTGGCGACCGCCTGGGAAGTGATCAGGTGGTCCGGTTGCTCCAACGTCGGGCTCGTCCTCGACACCTGGCACTTCTCGCGGGGGGCGGGCACGCTCGACATGGTGCGCTCCCTGCCCGGTGCCGCCTTCAGGACCGTGCAGATCAGCGACGGGCATCTGGTCCCACCTGCGGGGATCGACTACCTGGAGGACACGCTGTCGAACCGGCTCCCCCCGGGCGAAGGGGAGTTCGACCTTGCCGGGATCGTCGCATCCCTCTCCCACATCGGTGCCGACGTGGGATGGGACATGGAGATCTGCTCCTCGAAGCTCGACGAGCTCCCCGGGTCCGAGGCGGCTCGGCGCGCCGCGCGGGCGACCCGAGCCGTCCTCGCGGCTGCCGGCAGGGCCTCGTAGATCGAGGCGAGACACTCGGATGGGACGACGATCCCGTGTCGGGGCGGCGATCCCGGGTCGGGACGACGTTCCCGTGTCGGCAACCTGGCCCGGTTCCCGTGCCTGAGCCGAGCTCGCCGTGCGGACGGGGTCAGTTGTGCGGGACCTGGCTCCACGGAAGCGTCCGTGCAGGGTCCGGCTCTCGCGGCAAGCCGAGCACCCGCTCGGCGATGATGTTGCGCTGGATGTTCGAGGTGCCGCCGGCGATGGTCCCCGACGGGCTGGTCACGAACGCCCGCTGGAGCGAGACGGACCTGCCGTCGCCACCGGAGGGATCGTACCCCTCGATCCTTGCCCCCTCGGGACCGAGGAGGTCGACCGCCAGCTCGGCAATCCGTTGGCCGAGCTCGGACCCGGCGAGCTTGCCGATCGACCCTTCGGCGCCGGCGCGCCCGGCTGCGCGGGCCTCGGTGGCCCGGAGCGTGGTGAGCCGCTGGACCTCTGCTTCCACCCACAGCCGCAGCAGGCGGTCGCGCTGGGCTGCGGCGGCGGGAGAGGTCCTGTCCGCGCGGTCCGACCACGCCCTCGTGGCTCCGGCGATGGCACCCGCACCGCGGGCGGGGACGGTGCCGAAGTTGTAGCGCTCGTTCATGAGCGTGGTCGTCGAGACCGCCCAGCCCTGGCCGACCTCGCCGAGCCGCTCGGCATCCGGCACGCGCGCATCGGTGAGGAACACCTCGTTGAAACGGGCGCTCCCGTCCATTTGCCGGAGCGGCCGGACCAGCACCCCGGGCTGGTCCATGTCGAGCACGAAGTACGTGAGCCCGGCGTGCTTGGGCACGTCGGGATCGGTGCGGGCCAGGAGCAGGCCGTACCGGGCGAGGTGGCCCCGGGTGGTCCAGACCTTCTGGCCGTTGACGACCCATTCGTCGCCATCTCGCACGGCACGCGTCGACAACCCCGCCAGGTCCGAACCCGCTCCCGGCTCGCTGAAGAGCTGGCACCAGATGTCCTCGCAGGTGAAGATGCGGCGCAGGTAACGTCGCTGCTGCATGTCGGTGCCGTAGGCGAGGATCGTGGCAGCGCCCTGCCCGTAGCCCGTGGTGTTGAGCAGGCGCCCGCTCGGTGCTCCGGCGTCGGCGAGGCGACGATCGACGAGTTGTTGGAGGGCTACGGGTGCACCCAGGCCACCTCTTCCTTCGGGGAAGTGGACCCACGCCAGGCCTGCGTCGAACTGGGCACCGAGAAAAGCCGTCATGTCAGTCGACGCCGGCGGGTGCTCGACGAGCAGCCGCTCGACTCGCCTGGTTAGCTCGGCTGCCGCCTGCGCTGCGTCCATCGGAGGTGACCCTACCCGACGGTGGTGGAGCCTGTACGAGTTCCGAGATGACGAACGGGGCCCCCTTGTCCGCCGCCGGCCTTGGTCGTGGTGTTGCTGAACAGGAGGATCGTCGGTCCAGCTCGGCTACGGTCAGGCTGGGGGTGCGGTTCACGCTTCGTCGGGACCACCGGTGTTCTCGTCACCGGCGGCTCGTTTGTAGCGCCCGGTCAGGCCGCGCTCGTCAGGTTCCGGTGAGGTGACGCCGAAGGGCCTCGAGCCGGTCGTCCCACTCATGAGCGAGCGCGCCAAGGAATTGCTGGGCGAGCTGCACCGGCTCTGGGCGCAGCCGGTAGCGGACGCGGCGGCGCTCGCCGGGTTCGGGGGTCACCAGGCCGGCACCGGTCATGAGGGCGAGATGCTTCGAGATCGCCTGGCGGGTGATGGGCAGGCGGGAGGCGAGTTCGGTGACGGTGGACGGCCCGTCGGTTGCCAGGGCTGCGAGTATCGCCCGGCGGGTCGGGTCGGCGAGGGCGACGAAAACCTGCTCGGCGGCCGCCTCCAAGTCAGCTGCCATCGAGGTATTCGACCAGCTGAGCCAGCTCCCTCGACCAGCCCTCGCTGTGCGAGTCGTAGGTCTCCCTGCGGGAATCGACAGGCAGCTGGGCGAAGCCGGTCTCGGTGACGCGCAGCAAGGTGCCCTCCCCGTCGGGCTCGAGGACGAACTCGACATAGGTCCGCCGCGGGTCGTGGCGAGGCATGTCGGGAAGCCGCCACGTGTAGGCGAACACCCTCGGCTCTTCGACCCGTTCGACGCGCATCTCGACGGTCACGCCGCTGTCGAAGGTCATCGACGCCTCGCCGCCTGGGCGAAGGTCGATGGTTGCCTTCTCGCCGAACCAGGCGCTCAGTCCCTCAGCCGTCGTGATCGCCGGCCATACCTCCTGTGGCGGGCGGGCCAGCCAGATGGAGCGTTCGATGCGATCGGGGAACGCCATGCGCCTCCTCCTCGACGTGATCGTTGGTCGGAGCGAGACCAGGTTGTCGCGACCCTACTTCCGGCACATCGTCCCCTCAGCCACGCGGCGGGCGAGGTCCCGCGGACTGCGATTGGGGGCACCGGGCCCGCCTTCGGCCAACTCGCGCAGGCTGGTGCGGACGAAGTGATCCCAGCTGCGGCTGCACACGTCCTTGCACTCGAGCTCGTCGTTGAGGCCGACGTGCTCGAAGGTCAGTTCGCAGGTGACCTGGTCGATCGGTTTGATCGTGAAGGTAGGTTGCGTCCCCACCCAGTCCTCCATGAAGGAGCACTCGACCACTGTCCAGCGGACGGTGGTCGGAGGCGCCGCCTCATCGACGTGGATGAGCAGCGGCGGATGTTCCGCCACCATCGGAAAGCGCAGCTCACCACCGGTCGAGCCCGATCCCGTTGCCGGGCTCCACCACGCGGTGAGCTTCTCAGGGGAGGTGATCGCCTCGAACACGGTCTCTGCTGGGGCGTTGACGCAGACGGTCGTGCGGTAGTCGGTGGTCACGGTCGGACTCCTCTCGTTCATTGCTCTTGATGCAACCCGATGGTTGCATCATATGGCAACTGAACAGTTGCGTCAACCCTTGGGCCGGGGCGTCGAACATCGCGAGCAGTAGGCGGCTGCCTTTGGCAGGCACCCAACGGGCCGGGGGATGAAGGGGGCTCCGCCGGACGGACGACGTGACGCCGGGCATCCCGCCGCAGGGGGCCCCGAGGCGCAGAGACGACCCGACTCTCAGGTGACGGTGCCCGTGGCTCAGCTGGTGGGGGCGCTACAGGCGACCAGAGCCGTTCCCTGCCCCCAACACGTGTCGAACCCGTCGGCATCGCTGTCGGGCGAAGAGGGGTTGGAGGTCTCGCCGTTGGGGTTCACCGCCACGACGGCGTCGGAGGCGACGAGCCCGGGGCTCGAGCCGGCGGCCGTGCCTGGGTCGAAGGTCGCGGTCCCGTAGTCGGCCAGGGGCAGCTGGACGCAGTACCTGCCGATGCAGCCGACCGGCGCCTCTTCGATCCACTCTGCCGACAGCAGCGACGAGTTGTAGGCGACGGTCGTCGACCACGTGGATGCCCATCCCGACGGCTGGGTGACGGTCATCGACAGGGTCCAGGTCTGACCGGACCCACCACCGCCCCCTCCGTGACCGCCGTGTCCCGGCTTGGCGTTGCCGTGGACGGCGACCGAGGGCCCGTCGGCCAAGCTCGCCGTGACTGTGTCGCCCGACTGCACCGTCAGGGGGATCGTGACCGGCCCACTGGGGAGCAGCTCGTACCAGGCCGAGTAGGTCGCACCCGAGGAAGAAGCGTCCTGCTCCGTGCCGAGTTGGATGAGCGTCGAGTCGACGGCGGAGCACGCGGCGTTCTCGCAGAACCCGCCGACGCCGACCCACGACGACGAGTAGCCCGAGCTGTAACCGGGCGGCGGCGTGACGCTCGGCACCACCCAGGTGCCGCTGGCGGACGTGTACGTGAGGCCGGTCTCGAAGTGGGCCACGGCGTAGCCCGACCAGTTGGTCGTCTCAACCTGGTCGACCGGGCCGCGCAGCGCAGCGCCGTTGGGCCCGCGGACCGGTTGCACAGGATGCCCGAGCCGGGCGGGGGACGCTATCAGGGCCCCGCCGCCGACGAGGGCTGATCCCGTTGCGAGGAGCCCCCCCGCCGCCACCGCCGCCATCCGCCGCATCCTCATGGCGCCTCCCGAACTTGCTCGACCGCACGTGCCGGCGCGCCGGCCCTCGGCACCCGAGCCGGCGCCGGTGCCGAGGGCACCAGCATAGGCCCGCCCCGTCCCTCGGGCGTCCCGGCTCGCTCGACCTCTCGCAGTGGCCGGCGCGCGCCGCCCGTCTCCAGGTAGGCTCGGCCGCGGGTTCGCACCGGGCGCCGTCAAGCGGCCCGGGCGAAAGGGGGAACACGATGGCCAAGCGCGACTACAGGCTGATCTCCGCAGACTCGCATCTGAGCCTGCCGCCAGGCTTCTTCCAGCGTTACCTGCCACAGCGCTACCGCGACCACGACTGGGTGCGCATGGTCGAGGCAGGCACCAAGCAGTCCCTGAAGATGGCCGGCATGGGCCTGGGCCACATGGCGGGCAAGCGGTACGAGGACTTCAAGGAGAAGGACATCACCGAGGACGACATCCGTGTCGGTGAGTTCGACCCCACCGCTCGATTGAAGGACATGGACCTCGACGGGGTGGACGCCGAAGTGCTCATCTCGGGCGGGGCCGTCCCCACCGGCGAAGGGGTCGACGTCGACTTCCAGCGGGCCGTGGTCCAGTCCTACAACAACTTCCTCTCCGAGTTCTGCCAGGCCGACCTCGACCGGCTGATCGGCCCCGCAACGGTGCCGTTCCAGAACCCCGAGCTGGCGCTCGAGGAGATGCGGCGGGCCGCCAGGCTCCCTGGGATCCGCGCCTTCCTGTTCGACGCCTTCCCGGCCGTCAACTACTGGGACGAGATGTACGAGCCCTTCTGGAAGGTCGCCGACGGCCTCGGCTACCCGATCCACTTCCACATCGGGGCGCCACGGTCCAACGCGTTCACCATGGGGTCGCTCGCCGCCAACCAGCAGGGAACGGCGATGAGCTTCATCTCGCTGTCGCCCCTCGGGCTCGCCGAGACACTGTCCATCCTTCTCTTCGCCGGGGTGATGCAGCGCTACCCGAACATCACCTTCATCTTCACCGAGGCCGGGGCCTCGTGGCTCATCTACTTCCGTGATCGAGCAGACGACGTCTTCAGGAAGCACCGCTACTGGACCAAGTCGGAGCTGAAGGAGAAGCCGAGCTTCTACATCGACCGTCAGGTCGTCAACACGTTCATCCACGAAGACGCTGCCATCCGGCTCCGCCACGAGGTCGGCATGGGCAACATGATGTGGTCGACCGACTACCCGCATTCGGACTCGACGTGGCCACATTCGTGGAAGTACATCGACGAGGCCTTCGCCGGCGTGCCCGCCGACGAACGGGCCCAGCTGCTGGCAGGCAACGCGATTGCCTGCTACCGGCTCTGAGCTCTCCGCCGTCACTCGCCTCGCCGTGCCCATGATCCGTGCCCGTGCTCATGACCCGTGCCCGTGCCCATGATCCGTGCCCGTGCTCGCACAGTTTCCGCCCAATCGGGACCCACCGCAGGAAGGAGACAGCCATGCCATCACTGATAGAGGACCGCGACGAGATCCTCCAGCTCCTCTACCGCTACAACCACGCCATTGACGGCGGCGAGCCCGAGCGTTGGGCGGACACCTTCGTCGAGGACGGCGCGCTGGAGGCCGGCGGACAGGTGATGGCAGGGCGCGACGAGCTCGTCGCGTTCGCCTCCACTGTCCATGGCCTGCGCCACGTGGTGACCAACCCCGTCGTCGAGGTGACCGGCGACACCGCGTCGGTGCGAGCCTACGTCCTCGTCTACCGGGGGACCTCGATGGTCGTCATCGGCACCTATCGCGACGAGCTCGTGCGCACGCCGGCCGGGTGGCGCTTCGCCAAGCGCGTCTTCACGCCCGACACCCCGACCTGAGCCACCTCGGCGTGAGGGGCCCGGCGTGAGAAGCCCGGCGTGAGAAGCCCGGCGTGAGAAGCCCGGCGTGAGAAGGACGGCCCGGCCGTCGAGAGGAGAGAAAGATGGTCGACGAGCCGGCGTCGTTCGAGCTCGACCTTTCCAGGTCTTCGGACCCGGCTCGCCGCCTGGCCGGGAGGGTGGCCATCGTGACCGGAGCCGGCTCCGGCGGCCCGTTGCCGGGCATCGGGGTCGCCACGGCGGTCCTGTTCGCCAGCCAGGGCGCACAGGTGGGCATCATCGACGTCTCGCCGGGCCGCGCTGCCAACACCCTCGAGGTGATCGAGAGGATCGGCGGCACAGGCATGGTCGTCGTCGCCGACATCACCAGGAGAGAGGAATGCGAGCGAGCGGTTGCCGAAGTGGTCGACCGCTTCAGCCACCTCGACATCCTCGTCAACAATGCGGCCGTCGTGGGAGGGGCCGGGGACCCCTTCGACGAGGAGGCATGGAACCGGGTGGTGGCGGTCAACCTGAACGGCGCCATGCTGATGAGCAAGAGCGCGCTACCCCACCTGCGCGCCCGCGGCGGTGCCGTCGTCAACATGTCCTCGATCGCAGCCATGCGAGGCATGGGGAGCGGTGCCTACGCGGCGACCAAAGCAGGCCTCATCGGCCTCACCTACGATCTGGCCTACTCGTGGGGCAGGGACGGCATCAGGGTAAACTGCATCGCTCCCGGGCACCTGTTCACCCCCATGGGAAACCAGGGCGGTGAGGACATGCGCGAGCGGCGCAGGCGGGCGGGGCTCCTCGGCACGGAGGGGACCGCGTGGGACGCCGCGTGGGCCGCACTTTTCCTCGCCTCCGAGGAGGCTCGCTGGATCACCGGGGTCGTCGTGCCCGTCGACGCCGGCACCACCGCCTCGACCGCCCTTGGCCTCCAGACTCTCGAGATGCGCTCCCCCGCACCCTGATCGTTTGCGCCGAGGACGGTCGGCTGCCTCGCCGCACCATGCCCTTCGATGTGCCCTGTGGCAACATGTCAGCCCGAGGCGTCGAACGGAGGCCGCCATGCTCATCAGCACCATGAACGACATCCCCGGTTATCAGGTGACAGAGGTCTTGGGCGAGGTGTTCGGCCTCACCGTTCGATCTCGCAACATAGGCTCGCAGCTCGGTGCCGGCCTGAAGTCCCTCATCGGAGGCGAGCTCCGCGGCATGACCAAGAACCTGGCCGCCAGCCGCCAAGAAGTGATCGAGCGCCTGGTGGAGGAAGCCCGTGCCAGAGGTGCCGACGCCGTCCTCGCGTTCAGGTTCGACACGTCGGAGATGGGGGGGAACTGGACGGAGATCTGCGCCTACGGCACGGCGGTCAAGATCGCCCGCGCCTCCTGAGCCGCCTCGCGCGCCGATCAGGACTGCCGCCGGCTGTTCTCGGGTCCAGGGGTCGGCCGCGCCTCGAGCCGACAACCGACCGTCGCGCCGATCTGGCGGGTTCCGAACCCAGCGATCCGTGCAACCACCTCGGACCCGCGAGCGCGCGGGCGCGGATCAGGCCCGGAGGGAACGGGCAAAGAAGTCGAAGATCTTGGCCCACCCGTCCATGGCCTGCTCGGGCCGGTACATGGGGGTGTGGTAGTAGAAGAAGCCGTGCCCGGCGTGGTCGTAGCGGTGGAACTCGTACGTCTTGCCCCATCGCTTGAGCTCCGCCTCGTGCAGGTCGACCTGCTCGGGCGTCGGTGACTGGTCGTCGTTCCCGAACAGGCCGAGCAGCGGCGCCTCGAGCGACGACGTGTAGTCGATGGGAGCCACCGGACGGGCGTCGGAGAGCGCCTCCTTGGGCATGACCACCCCGCCTCCCCACAGGTCGACGACCGCGGCGAAACCCTCGGCGCGCGACGCGGCGAGCAGCGCATGGCGGCCTCCGGAGCACGACCCGATGATGCCGACCTTGCCGTTGCTGGCAGGCTGCTCGGCGAGCCAGCGGCGTGCCGCGTCGCAGTCGGCCACCACGCTGTCGTCGTGCACGCCACCCTTCGCACGGACCTGCGCCGCCACGTCGTCGGGGGACCCGTGCCCGAAGCGGCAGTAGAGGTCGGGGCAGATGACACGGTACCCGTGCCGGGCCAGGCGCTCGACCAGCTCCCGGTAGAACTCGTCCCACCCCGGCATGTGGTGGACGGCCACGATCCCGCCCATCGCTTCGCCCGTCACGGGAGCAGCGACATAGGCGTGGATCTCGTCGCCGTTGCCCCCCGCGAACGTGATGGTCTCGGCAGCGATGGCGAGCCGCTCGTCAGTCCGAAAGGCGTTCCACACGTCGTGCTCCTCTCTCTTGTCTCTTCGCTCGCAATCAAGGACCTCCGGCGTCCGGGCCGGCTGGTCACGATCGCAGGTGCTTGTCGAAGAAGGCCACGATGCGCCGCCGGGCGTCCTGCGCAGAGGGGTCGTGGTAGCCGCCCACCAGGCGGCCGAGCACGACAGCCAGGCCACCTTCGTGGCGGTTGAGGAAGCCGTGCCCGGCATCGGGGTACTCCTTCACGTCGTGGTCGACGCCGGCACTGGCGAGTGCCCGCTCGAGGCGTCCGGCAGCGCCGCGCAGGGTGCGGTCCCTTGCCCCGAAGCTCCCGACGATGGGGCAGGCCTCGGCGAGGAGCCGGTCGGCATCGCCAGGGACCTGGCCGTAGTTGACGCTCGCGGCCGCGAAGCCGTGGCCAGGCGCCAGCAGCAGGGCGAAGCCGCCCCCGAGGCAGAAG
>Ga0070738_10002097_pt1 | contig 33164 bp, 32 predicted proteins | sample Coa_R2_2_FD_66446 | JGI IMG/M metagenome (GOLD analysis project Ga0070738, IMG submission 66446) | Surface soil microbial communities from Centralia Pennsylvania, which are recovering from an underground coalmine fire - Coalmine... | ecosystem: Environmental > Terrestrial > Soil > Unclassified ...
GAGAGTCTCGATTCCTTCTGCGTGCGCGAGGTTTTTCGTCCACTCGGAATGGAAGAAACGATGTTTCGCCCGCAAACAAACTGGCTGGCCCGTATTCCGCCCACCGAAGAAGACCGCGATTTCCGCAACGGCATCGTGCAAGGCGCGGTAAATGACGAAAACGCCTGGATCCTCGGCGGTGTCGGCGGGCATGCGGGACTCTTCTCGACCGCTGGCGATCTCGCTCGCTTCGCTCAATGCATGCTGGCCGGGGGCTGCGGCCTGATCTCGCACGACACCACCGAGCGATTCACCATTCAGGACCACACCTATCCCGGGAGCACGCGCTTCGCTCTCGGCTGGGATAAACCCACTGCGCCTTCACAATCCGGGCAATACTTCTCGCCGGAGTCCTACGGACATCTCGGTTTCACGGGTACTTCGCTCTGGATCGACCCCCAAAGGCAACTCGCCGTTATTCTTCTGACGAACCGCACGTGGCCCGACCGCAGTTCGCAGAAAATCAAAGAGATTCGCCCAGCTTTTCACGATGCGATCGTCGAGGCTCTCCAGTCGTGAGACAGGGCATGAAATCGAAGCTGCGCGATTCGGATCTGTCGAAGCTTGTTACCGAACAGCAGAATCCTCGCACACTTCATCTAGACGAGATGACGGCCCTTGAAATTGCAGAGGTCATCAATCGCGAAGACCGTAAAGTGGCTGACTGCGTCACTCAGGCATTACCGGAGATCGCAAAGACAATCGATCTCGTTGCCGGCGTTCTCGCGAACGCTGGTCGCCTCATTTACGTCGGTGCCGGAACCAGCGGACGTCTGGGCGCGCTTGATGCAGCCGAGATTCCGCCAACTTTCGACATCAGTGCCAAGCAGGTGCTGCACCTTATCGCCGGCGGAAAGAAGGCGCTGTACTCGGCTGTCGAAGACGAAGAAGACTCTCTCCACCTCGGTCAAAAAGACATCGCCCGGCAGAAGCCCAGTAAGAAAGATGTGGTCATCGGTATTGCGGCCAGTGGCCGAACGCCGTACACCCTGGCAGCGCTCGCCTATGCAAAAAAGAAGGGCGCCAGGACCGTCGCCGTCGTCTGCAACGCCAAATCACCACTCGAGGAGGTCGCCGACCTTGCAATCGTCGTCGATGTCGGCGCCGAAGTGTTATCGGGTTCAACGCGCATGAAGGCCGGCACGGCGCAGAAGATGGTGCTGAATATGATCAGCACTGGCGCGATGGTCCGTCTCGGCTACGTCTATGACAATCTGATGGTAAACGTTCTGCCCCGCAATAAGAAGCTGCGCGAACGCGGTATCACGATAGTCGAGAAAGTCACTGGTGTGAATCATGAGAAAGCGGCACATGCCCTGAAGACGGCAAGCGGCCGGATTCCGGTAGCGCTGGTGATGCTAAAGACCTCCGCCTCGAAGGCCGAGGCTGAGCGCGCACTCAATGCCTCTGGTGGCCAAGTGCGAAAAGCAATCGAGATTATTAGAAACGCGAGTGGATTTAAAGGGGCGCAGCTCTAGAAACGGCGGAAAGATTTGCCGCGAAGTTGCCTCGAAGGAGCGCCGCTTCAGCCGCGCCAAAGCAAGTTCGTTGTTTTGGGCACATCGAGCCGACTCTAGTCGGGAGGGATTGGTTTGCCGGAAAATTTTTCTTCGACGAACCTCCATTGGAAATAGTCTAGGTGTTTTTTCCGGCGTCCATGCACCTCGGTTCTGATTTCCCGGCAAGATTTTTCCGTACAATGAACATTGCTTTCATAAGGCGGTTGAATGGATAAGTTCGTTATTCGCGGCGGCAATCCCCTGTTGGGGACGGTCCGAATCAGTGGCGCCAAGAACGCAGCCCTTCCGGCCATGGCCGCGGCCCTGCTCACAGAAGAGCCGGTTATCCTCGAAAATATCCCGCAGGTGCGCGATATTGAGACCGAGCGCAAACTGCTGGTCGCCATGGGCGCCGAGGTGGAACTCGGTTACGGACGCGCGCAACATCGCACCACCATCAACTGCCGCAATCTCAACACCCCTGAAGCTTCCTACGAGTTGGTAAAAACCATGCGCGCCTCGACTCTCGTTCTTGGTCCACTGGTTGCCAAATTCGGACGCGCTCACGTCTCTCTTCCCGGCGGCTGCGCCATCGGCGCCCGTCCCATCGATCTTCATCTCAAGGGACTGGAAAAACTCGGCGCCAAAATCACGCAGGAACACGGATACGTTGAAGCCCGTGCCGACCGCCTCAAGGGCGGCCACATCGTCTTCGACAAAATCACTGTGACCGGCACCGAAGATCTGCTGATGGCAGCGGTACTTGCGGAAGGTGAAACGCTGATAGAGAACTGTGCTCGCGAGCCGGAAGTCAAAGACCTGGCCGACCTGCTCATTAAGATGGGCGCCAAAATCGAGGGCGCAGGCACCTCCACCATCAAAGTAAAAGGGGTCGCCAGGTTGCGCGGTGCGAAACACCGCATCATCCCAGATCGAATTGAAGCCGGTACTTTCATCATTGCCGGCGCCATTTCCGGCGGCGATCTCATGGTTACCAACTGTGACCCTAATCACCTCACCTCGCTGCTGAACAAGCTCGAAGAAGTGGGCGTAAAGGTTACGCGCAATGGCGAATCCGTTCGCGTTCTCAGTCTCGGCGGATTGAAGGCTTCCGACATAGTCACCGAAGAGTATCCGGGCTTTCCCACCGACATGCAGGCGCAGTACATGGCATTGGTTACTCAGGCCGATGGCAGTTCGATCGTGACAGAAAACATCTTTGAAAATCGGTTCATGCATGCGCAGGAACTCGTGCGCATGGGGGCGAGTATCAAGATCGAAGGACGCCGCGCCATCATCCGCGGCCGGACTCCTCTAAGCGGCGCTGCAGTGCTGGCATCCGACCTGCGTGCCTCGGCCTCTCTCGTACTCGCGGCACTGGTAGCCGAGGGCGAGACCATCATTGACCGCGTCTACCACATTGACCGCGGCTATGAACGAATCGAAGAGAAGTTCCGAGGCGTGGGAGCCGAAATCCGCCGCATTGGTGAACTCCTTCCCAGGAAGGTCCATGTCCAGGCACACGCCTAAGGTCGCGTGATCTCAGTCACTGATTTCGGTTCAATTCCGCACTAGCCTTATTATGGGTTAGAACGTCTCGGTTTTTGGAGGAGGCGTTATGCGGCCAGTCGTAAACCCCATTCACACGCAAATATTGTGGAACCCGTTCGCGCTGGTACTCTTCGGAGTCCTCAACGTGCTGTTGATCGGATTGTTATTGGTCGCAATCGGAATGACTTAGGCACCCGCCGCCAAATTTTAGGCGTCCTGAGGACGCACGAGGCCTAGCTAATGAAACAGAATCACTCTAAAGTACCCCAGCGCATCGGTGATCTTTCTCGGGTTGCTGCGCTCCTGCTCGCTGCATGCCTGACGGTAGCATTCTTTGCCTCATCCGCCAGCGCCCAGATCGAGGAGAGGCAGTCTGGCACCACAACGTGCACGCTCGACAATGGAAAGCAGGTCAGCGCCCGATACATCCCCGTCGAGGCCACAAGCAACCTCCCGCAAGATAAAGTATGGGCTCCAGGAGGAGCCGCCATCACCTTGTTTACCGAGAGCAGCCTCACCATTGGCAATCAGTCTCTCGCTGTCGGTGCATACACGATGTATCTTGTTCCCGGCAAAAAGGATTGGACGCTCATCGTAAGCAAGAACGTCGACGTCGATCGTCAATACGATCGGCAGCATGACCTGGCACGTGCCTCAATGACCATCGCCAAGCTGAAGCACAAGGCCCCTGAGTTGCGCGTCACATTCGGGCATATCGCTCCGACGAAATGCGAGCTCAATGTGGATTTCGGCTCAACCAAGGCTTGGGTGGAATTCAGCGCTCTCTGATCGTTTATTGAGAAAGTGCCCTTGACAGTTGTTTCCACGTGACCAGGATGAAGCCCTGATCTCTCAGGAATTTCTGAAACTCTGGATTGCTGACTGTGTCCAGATCGTTCTGCCGCCACTGGCCACCCCAATCTGGATGGTCCGCCGTTGCCCCCTGAATCTCGGCGTCGTTGTGCGCGAGATGAACGATTAGTTCATAAGTGCCCGGTGGCAGCGGTGCCAGCATTTTCTTATACGCATCGAACCATTGCGACTGCGGCACTCCCGGCATCATTTGCAGGATGCGATCGACGAGCACCGATCCTCGCGTCAGTTGCGTCGTACTAAAAAAACCGTCAATCCCAACCGGCATGTTATTGCCTGCATTGATGCCACGGCCGGACTTCGGCTCCAGCAACACGGGAAGCTTGTAGTGATTACCCAGGCCTACATAGACACCCAGCAGATCCGCCGTGCTGGCAATCGTTCCCATGTGCGGATCAAGGTGGGACGGTCGAATGCCGGCAGCTTGCGCCTGATCAATCTGCGCCCGCGCTTCGGTCTCCACATCGCTCATCTTCGCGTGGCTGTCGACATACTCGGTCAGCAATGGTAGATAACCGGTTTTATCCAACAGGCTAGAACCCTTGCCCTGCCCAGAAACCGGTCGCCACCGATACGTGGTCCAGTCAGCGTTGAGCGTAATGTGAATACCCAAGTCGGCATTCGGATGTGCCTTCGCCCATTCCGCGACCTCAGGAAACCAAGGGCATGGAACCATGATGCTTGCCGAAGTGACCCAGCCCTTCTCGAGCGCTTCTTCGATAGCGGTGTTCACCGTGTGCATCATGCCCAAATCGTCAGCGTGGATGACTAGCAGCCGCGAATTGGCAGGATAGCCGAGGCGCTCGGCAACCGATTTCTGACTCTGCGCCGAAACCAAAGCGCTTGAAATCACCGCAATCAGGAGCATGGTTAAACGTTTCAATGTTGGACTCCGGGCCATTAATTGGTGACGAAAAGCATCTCAGGTTTTCACTGCGGATGGCAAATTCGCCGGCGGCGGGATGTGCCGTTACCGTCCCTGGTATACCATTGGGCTGGGCAGCCCTTCCAGTTCACGGCCGGAAAAGATTCCGTCAAATAGATCGAGAAACGACTGATGGACTAACCCGTTGCTGGCCAGCGTTTCCTCACTCGATAGCCGCCACGCAGAATTGTCAAAGCGTGTGACGACGCCACCGGCTTCCTGCACCAGCAGAACACCGGCTGCGGTGTCCCAGGAATTCAGATTGAACTCCCAGAACGCATCCAGACGTCCCGCGGCAACCGATGCGAGATCAAGCGCTGCCGATCCAGCGCGCCGCACTCCATGCGTCTTCAGCGTGATCACGTGGTAGAAGTAAATGTTCGGATTCGCATGCCGCTTATGGCTCGGAAATCCCGTTGCATTTAAAGACTCGTGGAGGTTCCCCACCTTTGAGACATGAATGCGCTTCCCATTCAGCCACGCACTGCTTCCCTTCTCTGCAGCAAACAATTCGTCGCGCGTGGGATCGTAAATCGTGGCTGCAATGCGCTCCCCTCGACGTTCCAGCGCCATGGATACGCAAAACACCGGAAACCCGTGCGCGAAATTTGTCGTCCCGTCCAGCGGATCGATATACCACCGGTATTCACTGCCTTTTGCGGTACGCGTCCCCTCTTCTCCGAAGAGATCGTGTCCAGGCCAACGCTCCACGATACGCTGCATGATCAGCTTTTCCGAAGAGCGGTCTGCCTCCGTCACCAGATCTACGTCGCCCTTGTACTCAAATCCGATCCGTTTGCGGAAGCGGTCCATCAGGAGGGCTCCCGCCTCCCGCGCAATTTCCTCCATTGCAGGCAGGAATTCGAATTTGTTTTCGGTGCTCATGGGTGGCGGGTACCCCACATATCCTCTGCGTGGATGTGTGAGTTCAGCGATCTTCAGTTTCTCAGATTATCGCCGGCGTGCCTGTCCTTCTTCCGCGATGTACATGATTTCATGCTTGAAGATAAACAGATTGGGTGCGCCTTCACGCGTAAGCCGGATCATGTTCTTGTCGTAATACTCGACCCAACCGCGAACGGTCTCACCGTCCATCAGTTTAACGGTGACCGGCTTCTGCTTTTCGCCCAATGCTTTTAAGAAACCGACCTCTTCAAAAGTGTCCTCGGGTGGCGGAGACTTGGTCTTCTTTCCATGATGATTGACAGGCGCTCGGAAGCTCATGTTCCTCATTCTACACGGCAATCAGCATTCAGCAATCAGCAATCAGCAGTAGCCGTTCAGCTACTACTTAAACCCTCGCTGGCTGACGCATGTATGTTTTATGGACTGAATGAGTGCCAATTGCTTACCGTCATTCATCCTTCGATGTGTAATACCCCGTACGATGCCTTGCCTGCAGCGGTCCTGCCGGCGTGTCCTGTTTCACATCTACCTCAAGGCGCCGGAAGTCCGATGCGGCAAACCGTTTCACAGGGTAGTAGCCCAGCAGATACTGCGTGCGCAGTTCCTCCGACACTTTGTGGAAGGCGTCATCCAGTTGAGCTATGCCGCTGGCATAGAAAAACTTACCGCCGGTGTCATTTGATATCTGGATCAGCGCATGCTCTCCGCCAATGTCGCGTCCGGCGCTCGATTCGATAGGCACGATGATGATGCTGTACACCATCACCTCGGCCTGTTGCGCCGCTCGCAGCGCAGTCTGGTAATCCTCCTGGCTCATGGTGTCGCCGCCATCCGTGACGACAACCATCACCTTCCTGCCCTGCCGTCCCTGCAGCGCGCGTGCACCCAGGTAAATCGCATCGTAGAGCGCCGTCGCCGCACCGGTATGCACCCGCGCGATACCTTCATCGATCTGCCGCTCGTTCGAGGTGAATCCCGTAAGCTGATCGACGCGCTCGGAAAACTGGAACACTGCAAGCCGGTCATTAGGCCGTACAATGTCGTGCGCGAACCTGCGCGCGGAATCCAGTTCCAGGTGCATGTCCTTCTTGGTGCTCAGGCTGGCGTCGATGGAGAGCAGAATCGACAGTGGCAGCTCCGATTCGCGTCCGAACACCGCTATGCTTTGTGGCACGCCATCTTCGAAGACCTTGAAGTCATCCTTGGTCAGGCCGCCAACTGGCGACCCGTGCTGGTCCTGTACGGTGACATAAACGCTCACCAGCTTGACGTCGACTTTGTACGTCTGGTCGCTCGCAGGAGGATCACCGGAATTGTTGGGTTGAGCGGCAGGCTGATTTGGCTTTGGCGGCGGCTGGCTGCCCTTGATCGGCGGACGCGGATACTTCACAGGCGCGTCCTGCGCGACGGCAAGAATCGCGATCAGAGCGAAGACTGTGAGTTGTAGAGCCTTCTTCAATCTACTCCATTTTTGGCGTGTTCCTTGACACTCGCGCGAATCTCATCGGGAAATGGCTCGCCATCAGCCCAAACAGCGCCATCCTCGAAGTACTCCTTCTTCCAGATCGGAACAATCTTTTTCAGAGTATCGATAGTCCAGCGGCACGCGTCGAACGCAGCTCCCCGATGCGCCGAACAGACGATGATCGCCACGCTCGTTTCGCCGATCTCCATTCGCCCTAGCCGGTGTACGATCTGCACCTCGCGCACTGCGAACCTCTCGCACGCCTGAACGGCAAGCTTGTGCAACTCCTGCGCGGCCATTGCCTCGTACGCCTCGTAATCCAGGTATAAAGTCAGGCGTCCACGAGTATTGTTGCGAACCACGCCCTCGAAGACGACGACTGCGCCATCCTCAGGCCGCCGCAGAGCACGAGCCAGTTCGTCCGTAAGTATCCGCTCGCGCACTAAGAACCCTCGCTGCGGAAGAATCTCTCTCTCCGCGGCAGAATTCCCGCCACTCACCGGGGGCAGCAGCGCCACTTCGTCCTTATCGTGGAGAACGGAATCCGTTTGGGCATACTGCTGATTCAATGACAGGGCTATCGAGGGCAAGAACTGCTTCAGCTTAGGGATGCGCTGCTCGTAATGCGAGACCACGTCGCCGAGCGTGGCACCTTCGGGTAAAGAAAGAGAATCGCTGGCACAACCGCTCCAGTCCCGAAGCGCCCCAAAGAAGAGAACCCGCACCTGCATGCCACAAGCATAACAAGAGTGCTGGGTGGTACCACAGGTTCGCGTTCTTTTTGGCTAACCTGGGCTCGAGTGGATAGTTGCCGCAACACTTCGATTACAATCCAAGCAGAGCATAGGCAGGGATGTTGGAGAGCGCCACCCAGAGTGAAGACAACTGAACACATATCTACGTAACTGACCCATATCCGGTAGGAAGAACGGGGAAACTCACACTGGACCAGCCATGCTTACGCGCCCGTCTACGTGTGTGTCTGCGAGACGGCTGGCCCGTGTTAGCTTCGCGAACGTGGGCACCAAACTAACCACAAGCGCCGCTACACGGTCGGGCGGACAGGAATGTCCCCTCCACACAAACAGCAACTGCAGATCCCTCGCGCACGCTTGGGATGACAAAAGCGAAAGCTTCTCTGCTACTATCGTGGTCCGATTCGGCAACTCACCCTCCGGAGATGCGCGTGGCAATCGATTCCAACAATCTCGGACGACGACAATTCCTTAAGACCTCCGCGTACACCGGCGCGGCTGCCCTGGCTCCCGCACTTTCGTCAACACGCACGGCCGAAGCGCAGAACGAGTCCCAACCTGTCGCGGCATTCGAGTTCGATGAGGTCACCATTGGCGATCTGCAAAAGGGCATGGAATCCGGTAAATACACCGCGCATTCAGTTGTGCAGAAATATCTCGATCGCATCGTCGCGGTCGACAAGCATGGTCCGGCGATCAACAGCATCATCGAGCAAAATCCCGAGGCGCTCGCCATCGCCAACGAACTCGACCGCGAGCGCAAGTCAAAAGGCTCGCGCGGGCCGATGCACGGCATTCCGGTGCTGATCAAAGATAATATCGATACTGCCGACCGCATGGCCACGACTGCGGGATCGCTGGCCCTAGTCGGCGCCAAACCGCCGAAAGATGCGTTCATCGTGCAGAGGCTGCGCGCGGCAGGCGCAGTCATTCTCGGCAAGACTAACCTGAGCGAATGGGCTAACATTCGCTCGAGTCATTCGACGAGCGGCTGGAGCGGTCGCGGCGGGCTGACGCGCAATCCGTATGCGCTCGACCGCAATCCCTGCGGATCGAGTTCCGGCTCCGGCGCCTCCGTTTCTGCGAACCTCTGCACCGTTGCGATCGGTACCGAAACCGATGGATCGATCGTCTGCCCGTCATCGGCGAACGGGATTGTTGGCATCAAGCCGACGGTCGGTCTTGCGAGCCGCTCGGGAATCGTGCCGATTTCGCACAGCCAGGACACGCCCGGCCCGATGGCGCGCACGGTTCGCGATGCCGCGATCCTGCTGGGCGCGATCACTAGCGTCGATGCGGAAGATGCTGCAACTGCCGCCAGCCGTGGCAAATCCCGGTCCGACTATACGCGGTTTCTCGACCCTCTCGGCCTGAAGGGTGCGCGCCTCGGGATCGTGCGCAAGTATTTCGGCTTCAGCGAGAACGTCGATAGGCTGATAAACGAGGTGATCGACGAGATGAAGCGCGCAGGCGCGGCCGTCGTCGATCCGGTCGACATCCCCACATTCGGCAAGTTCGATGACACCGAGCTTAAGGTTCTACAGTACGAGTTGAAGGCCGATCTCGCGGTGTACCTGGCACGGCTTGGCCCGAGCGCGCCAATCCATTCATTGAAAGATGCCATCGACTTCAACGACCGCCATCACGAGCAGGAGATGAAGTATTTCGGACAGGACATCTTCCTCAAGGCGCAGGAAAAAGGACCGCTGACTGAGACCGAGTACATCGATGCCCTGGCAAAGAACCAGCAGCTCTCGCGCGGTGATGGGATCGATGCAGTAATGGATCGCCTGCAACTTGATGCCTTGGTCGCGCCTACCGGCAGTCCCGCATGGACGACGGATCTGGTGAATGGCGACCACGCGCCAGGTGGCAGTTCGAATTTCGCGGCAGTTGCAGGATATCCGAACATCAACGTTCCGGCCGGGATGCTCTTCGGATTACCTGTGGGGATTTCGTTCTTTGGCCGTGCATGGAGCGAGCCGAAGCTGATTAAGATTGCGTCGGGATTCGAGCAGGCAATCCAGGCGAGGAAGAAGCCGTGGTTCCTGCAAACACTGGAGTTGAAGGCGTGAAGGAGTTGCGTAGCGCGGATGAGGCTTCCGCGCTGATGAGTCGGCTCGGAATGACCGGAGTCAGAATGTCCTCTGCAGGTAGCGATAAGGCCCGCACGCTTCTACGTGCCACGGAGCCAGGTAGAGCACAAGCTAGTCGCCTCTGATATGCTTCCCTGTCGCTAACACCAAATATGTTCTAGCGCCACGCCAGCCCTGAGCAAAAGCAAAGGACAGGTTGTTGCGCGAAGCTCTGGCCCACGCCACGAGGTCCCCTGAATGGCTGAATCAACTAACGCGCCTGCCGCTTCTTCGCAGACGCAAACTCGTCCTGAACCCTCTCGTGCTTATCGCTGGATTGTCTTGTGCTTCGTCAGCCTGGCGATGTTCGGCAATTACTACTTCTACGATGCGCTCGAACCTCTCGCCAAACTCCTTCAGGCGCAACTCCACTTTACTGATCAGAATATTGGCCTACTGAACTCCTTTTATTCCATTGCGCCCATCGCAACGGTTTTAATCGGCGGAATTCTTATTGATCGTGTCGGGGTCCGCCGGGGACTGCTGTTGTTCGGCGTGATCTGCCTGATCGGCTCACTGATGACCGCCTTTGGCGCAAAGTTTCCCTTGATGGCTGCGGGCCGTTTCGTGTTTGGCATGGGCGCCGAGTCGCTGATTGTCGCCTGCACCGCTGCAGTGGCGAAGTGGTTCAAAGGGAAAGAGCTGAGTTTCGCGCTTGGAGTGAACCTGACGTTTGCGCGCGGCGGCACTTGGCTCGCGCAGAATTCACCGAGTTGGGCAAAGGGCGCTTACAGCAACTGGCAGCTCCCGTGGCTCATCGGAGTTGGTTTTGTTACGTTGTGCGTAATAGGTCCGGTTGTTTACTGGATCCTGGAACTTCGCGCCGAACGAAGATTCTCTCTCGGGCAAGCGGGTGAAGCGGACAAAATCGTTTTCTCTGATCTCAAGAATTTCAGTCTGTCCTATTGGTACGTGGTAGGTCTTTGCGTCGTCTTCTACTCGGCAATCTTTCCGTTCGAGACCTTCGCGGTGAAATACTTTGTCGACGCCAAGGGGACGTCGCTTCAACTGGGCGGATTTCTGCTGAGCGTGCTGACCGGGTTCACGATGATTGGCACGCCGATCATCGGCCTGTACTCCGACAAAGTAGGGCGTCGCGCGACCATCATGTTGCTCGGAACATTGCTGCTTATCCCGGTGTTTCTGATGATGGCATACACCAACGTCAGTCTTTATGTTCCCATGGCAATGCTCGGACTCGCATTTACTCTTGTACCGGCGATCATCTGGCCATCCGTGGCGTACCTCGTGCCACAACGGACGCTCGGAACTGCCCTGGGACTGATGACCATGATCGAGAATATGGGCATGGCCGGTCTGAATTGGGGATTAGGCAGAGCCAATGACTTGGCAGGCGCAAGCGCATCGAATCCTGCGGGCTACCTGCCAATGCTGAAAATTCTGACAACTTTGGGCTGCATCGGGCTGGTGCTGGCATTACTTCTCCGACAGCGCGAAACCGGACCTCACGGACATGGGCTGGAGACGATCACGGCAAAAGGGTGATTACTGTCATTCCGAACAAGACTCCGCATACGAGGGCATCCGCGCCACAAAAGCAACCAAAGTGCTCCGGTTGGCTTCTGATGTCTGGATACCGACTTTTGTGAAGAAACTGGGGCCTGTCTTACAACATTCAGGCACTTAGCTGCATCTCACAATTATGCCGGCTCGTACCTTGACTACAGCGAGAAAACAAGTAGCGCCAGGGATGTCCGAAGCGGAGGCCATCGATCGAGCCAAGCAGGGCGATGCCGTCTGTTTTGAACTGCTTTACGGGCTGCATAAACGGCGGGTTTATTCGTTGTGCCTGCGAATGACCGGCAACACCGCCGAGGCCGAGGACCTTACCCAGGAAGCTTTCCTGCAGCTCTATCGCAAGATCGCGACGTTCCGGGGCGAGTCCGCCTTTTCCACGTGGTTGCATCGGCTGGCAGTGAACGTGGTGCTGATGCACTTGCGAAAGAAAGGTCTACCCGAGGTTTCGCTCGAGGAGACCATGGAACCGCAGCAGGAGGACGGTCCGCGAAAAGATATTGGCGCCCGTGACAATGTTCTGGCAGGATCGATCGATCGCGTCAATTTAGAACGCGCTATCGAAAGCCTTCCGCCGGGCTATCGCATCATCTTTGTATTGCATGACATTGAGGGATACGAACACAACGAAATTGCCGAAATGATGGGCTGCTCGATCGGCAACAGCAAGTCTCAGTTGCACAAAGCCCGAATGAAGTTGCGCGATCTCCTTAAGACCAGCAGAGCCGAAAAGGCCGCCAAGCGCTGAGGAGATCAAGGTGTTTCAGAGAGAGGAAGTTATGAACTGCGCAGAATTTCAGAAGGTTCTGCCCTACATCATCGAGTCTGGCGGCAATGCCGAGGAAGAAGCGCACCTGCGAGAGTGTGACGTCTGCTCCGACCTGGTGCAGGATCTCCGGTATATTGCCGAACAGGCCAAACTTTTATTGCCAATGCATGATCCCAGCCCCAAGGTTTGGGACGGCATCCAGGAAAATTTGCAGCGCGAGGGCTTAGCAAAACCGGCTCGCGCGAGGGGGCGACTTCTAGGATTCCCATCCTTGCCGTCGCTTTCTATTTTTCTGCTACTGTTCGCCGCAGCTGCAGTCGGGTTCGGACTGCTGAAATAGCAGTGATTTGGCAGTTTAGCTCTACATCTTGTCGGATGCTGCCCGCGTCTATCGTTTCTGAACGACACCTCCTTGGGTTTACTTCACCGGCGCAATTCCGGCGCCGAGCAAGAAAGCTTTAATTGCTTCATATCCCTTTAACATTTGCTCGCCGGTGAAGCCGCCATGTCCGGCTCCAGGCATGGTCAGCAGTTGGTTGCGTACGCCGGCTTTGTCGAGTGCTTGATGTAAATGAACCGCTTGGGAATATGGGACCAGCGGGTCGTGATCGCCGTGAATGGTGATGATCGGTGGCAGTCCCGCACGAACGTAGTTGATCGGTGACACGCGACGGGCAATTTCGTCGCGATCCGGTTGGGAACCGAACCACGAAATGACATAGGAGCGCGTGTCCGGGCCATGCAGCATGTCGCCGACATCGGTAATGCCAAACCAATTGACGATCGCCGCCACCTTGGGCAGCGGCTTCATATCAGGAGTGCCCCAGCCATTGTTCTCCGACGCGCACTGCGCGTCGAGTCCCGCCGACGAGGGAATCATTCCCGTAGTGAGCGCAAGGTGACCTCCTGCGGAACCACCGCTGGCGACGATTTTCGACACGTCAAAGTTGTACTTGGCGGCGTTCTGCGCAACCCAATGCAACGCGCAAAGGCAGTCTTCGACGGCGGCCGGAGCCAGCGAAACCGGTCCGAGACGGTATTCGACATTTACGACCGCGAAGCCCATCTGAAGGTAAGGAAGTCCTTCGAGTACACGGTCTTCTTTGCTACCGGCCACCCAGCCACCACCGTGGATCACCATGACCACGGGGGTCGGAGCCTTCGCCGCGTGCGGACGCATGACATCGAGCCTGAGCTGATAGTTGTTGGCGGTTCCGTAAATGATGTTGGGAATGACATCATAACCCTGCGCGATCAGCACCGCGGCGCGCTCCTCTGGGGTAAGTTGGGCAGAAGAAATTGCGGCTACAGCAACGACTACAGCAACGACAACTAAACTTCGAAGTGTGCGCATCGATCCTCCGGGATGAAATGTTTCAGTCATGAGTCATTCGGTCATTCAGTTCTTCAGTAACTAACAACTAACTTGCTGGCTTCCGGCGCATGACCAATACGCTCAGAAAACCGCCGGCAACACCAAGGGCAATCGCAAACTTAGCCATACGATCATTGCGGTAGGCACGGCTACGGCGCGCCCCTGCGATATGTTCCGGACGGACGCCCACTCCCACAGCACGCGCGAGCACGTGGCTGATGCCCGGAATCTTTACGGCCACCTTCAGTTGCCACGGTGCTTTCACGGGACCGGGATTGCGGAACAATGCCTCCAAGGCCTTGTGAGCATTTGCCTGCATTGCCTGTGTAACCCGCGTGGGAAACTCGCGGCGACATTGAAGCCGCGCAAGGAGGCTTTCCGTCACGCGGCGCTCCCGTAGTGCTCCGGAGAGCACGTTTGCAGTCGCGACCGCATCCTGAATGGCGAGATTGATACCTACGCCGCCTGCAGGCGACATGGCGTGTGCCGCGTCTCCAATGCACAGCAGACCGGAAACGTACCAACGACGCAAGCGGTTCAGCCGCACGGTGAGCAATTTGATCTGGTTCCAGTCCTGCAGCTCGTGAACACGGCTGGCAAGGTATGGCGCAATGCGTACGACGTTGCGGCGAAAGGCTTCGAGTCCCTCCCGCTTTATATCTTCAAACGATCCTTTGCGGATGATTAGACCAGACTGGAAGTAATCTCCGCGATTGATCAGGACGAGCACGCTGCCGTAATTGATGTTGCCGAAAAGCTGCTCGGGATCGTCACCGCTACGGCCAATACGAAACCACAAGACATCGATCGGCACTCCGAACTCCAGCACCGGCAATTCTGCCGCCCGGCGCACGATGGAATTGCGACCATCGCAGCCGACTATAAGGTCGGCCTGAACTTCTATGGGACCGCCGGGAGTATTGGCGATGACGCCGGAAATGCGGCTATCGCTCTGGATCAATCCGGTGACCTCATGCTCGAGACGCAGTGCGAAGTTGGGATAGCCTTTTGCTTTCTCCGAAAGGAAGTTCAGAAAGTCCCACTGCGGCATAAGTGCAACGAACTTGCAGTGCATGGGGACATGACGTAAATCGACCGCTTTGAAAGTGAAACCTCCCACCGTACCGACGAGTTGGTGGAGTTCCTGATGAGGTACGCGCAGAAAGTCCTCGAGAATCCCGAGTTCGTACATAACCTCCAGGGTTGAGGGATGAACGGTATCGCCGCGAAAATCCCGAAAGAAGTCCTTGTGTTTTTCAAGGACGGTGACTTCGACGCCTTTGCGGGCTAGAAGGTAGCCCAGCATGATCCCTGCCGGACCGCCGCCAACAATGCAGCACGTGCTTCGAAGTGTATTCAGCATGTAAGTCTTTCAGTCGATCAGGTCTGTTGGTATCGCAGCTCTCCGGTCACTCGCCAATTCTGACTTCCGACTTCTTACTTCTTATATCCGTTCGGGTGCTTGCGATGCCACTCCCACGCGCTGCCGATGATGTCTTCAAGGCCAGCGTGCCGTGGCTGCCAATTCAATTCGGAGCGAATCTTTTCGGAACTGGCAACCAAAACTGCCGGATCTCCGGAGCGCCGCGGCGACTCGATCGCTGGTATCGGGTGTCCTGTAATTTTGCGTGCGGTCTCGATTACTTGGCGTACGCTGAAGCCAAGTCCATTGCCAAGATTGAAGATCAACTTATCTCTTTCACTCAGCGCATTAAGCGCGAGCAGGTGAGCCTGTGCGAGATCGAGCAGATGGATATAGTCGCGGACGCAAGTGCCATCGGGAGTGGCATAGTCGCTGCCGAAAATAGAAACCGACTGGCGCTTGCCCAGCGCAACCTGTAATACAAGGGGTATCAGGTGCGACTCGGGCTCGTGCGACTCACCCAGTTCGCCGGCAGCTCCAGCGGCATTGAAGTAGCGGAGTGTCGCATAGCGGAAGCCATGGATGCGATGGAACCAGTCGAGCATTCGTTCGACCAGCAGCTTCGACTCACCGTAGGCGTTAGTTGGCTTGAGCGTGTCGGATTCCCGGATTGGGGTATGTTCAGGCTCCCCATAGAGCGCGGCGGTCGAGGAGAAGACGAAGCGATCGATGCGGTGCGCAATCATCGCTTCCAGCAGCGTCAGGGTCGCTGCCGTGTTGTTCTGGAAGTAGCGTTCGGGCACGCGCATCGACTCGCCGACTTCGATCATGGCGGCGAAGTGCATTACCGCTTCGATTTTGTGATCGCGAAGTGCCTTCGTGATGGCGCTTCTATCGCCGACGTCTGCCTGAACGAATTCGGCCTGGTTCGGAACAGCGGCGCGATACCCGTGGCTGAGGTTATCGTAGACGACAACGCGATGTCCGGATTTAACCAGCTCGTGCGCGACTACACTGCCGATGTATCCGGCGCCCCCGGTGACAAGAACTTTCACAATTTCTCCCGCGCAAAAAGCAACCGAAGATTGTAAATGGTGGTCGAGAACGGACCGTAAATGAAGTAAGGAACTGCCCCACTCAAGCAAGAAGAGCGCTTGAATGGACCGGAATTCGCCAGATCAGCTTATGCGCGTGGCATGGTCTTCGCTGAAGGATTATTTGACGTTGCCCAGCAAGATCAGCCGTTGGAACGCATGCGCTTTAACATGCGAACCGCATCACTAGCACGGTTGAGTTCCGATCCCATGTGGAGATCCGAGAGAATCAGGGTATCGAAAATCGGCTCCATTCGAGCCATTTATACGTGTCACCGGTTAAAGGATGATGAAGCGAACCTCCAAATCAAGAGCTGTACCCAGGTGAACCGCTTCCTGTAAACGCGTTTTTACATGGCATTAACCGCGAATTCACAGTCGCAAGCTAGTTTCAGACTCGCGCCACGAACTTACGGTTAAGGGCCGGGAAACGCATGAAGCAGTCGATTTTTGTCGTCGAAGACGAGGCCGACATCTCCGGGCTTCTGAAGTTTCACCTCGATGCAGCCGGCTACGAAGCGTCGGTTTTCGAGCGGGTGGAACCGGCGCTGGCACGGGCGCAGGCAGAGCCCCCGGCACTGTTCTTGCTCGACATCATGTTGCCGGGGGAGAGCGGATTGGATGCTTGCCGGAGGATTCGCAGTCTTGCGCAAATAGCTTCAATTCCTGTGATCTTCATTACAGCACGGATCAGCGAAGACGACCGCGTGATCGGATTGGAGTGCGGTGCCGACGACTACATTACGAAGCCGTTCAGTCCGCGAGAAGTGTTGGCGCGGATCGAGGCGGTGCTCAGGCGGACGAGCGGTAGCGTTCCAGGAACGGTAATCCGGTTTGGCGAGGTCGAATTGGATCTCTCCGCGATGGTTCTGCGCGTGGGCGACAAAGAGGTGAAGACGACCACGCTCGAATTCCGGCTGCTTGAGTTTCTCGCACGATCGCCGGGGCTAGTTTTCAGCCGAGACCGGCTGTTGCAGGCAATATGGGGAAACAGCCGCTTCGTCAGCCCACGCTCGGTGGATGTTTACGTCAGCAAGCTACGGGACAAGATCGAGCGCGATCCAAACCACCCCAAGTTCCTGCGTACAGTGAGGGGTGCAGGCTATCGGTTCGTCCTGCCAAAATGAACTCTGGAATGACTGGACTCGGCCGCGGGCCGGTGTGCCTGCTGCAGATCAGCAGGCTTGGCGACGTTGATAGGGGTCGCCAACAGAGATGAATTCAAACTTCTTGAGCAAATCCAACCGCTCTTCCTGAGCAAGTTTGTAAACCGTATCCATTAGCTTCTCGGTTTCTTCCGAAGACATGTTCTTGGTAACGGCCCAGAACTTCTGCGGAGAAATCCAAATGCGTTCGCGATGTTGCTGTTCTGTCACAGAATCTGCTCCTGGTCAGTCGTTCAACCTAGAGACTAAACTGCGCGGCGAGAGGAAGTAAAGCGAAGCGCTGTCGAAAACCCGCATGGGGAGCGATATTTAATACTCCGTTAATAATTGATCCTAAGCTACTGTAAATGAGAGGCTTGTACCATTCGATTTTGGGAGGCGACCTCCCGGATTGTTAATTATCAACAGGTTGGGCACGATTCGACCCAGATGGGAGCGCCTCTAATGCAGTCTGCGGCAAGCGAGCTCATACATTCCGTGTAAGTTGCTGGCATTGCCGAACTTGCCGGCATGAAAGGCTTGCGACGGCACGACTTTACGTGAAACATTGGAAGGGGTGCAGGTTTCGCCGAAACTTCCTGCCACTCCACCTACAGAGCCAAAGATGCCAATTTTTGCAGCGGTTGATATCGGCGCCAACTCCTGTCGATTGAAAATTGCCGCCCTTGAGACACATCGCCTGCGCGTGATCCACGAAGATCGCGAAGTCACACGCCTGGGCGGCACAGTGTTCTCTTCCGGCATTCTCGATCCACAAGCGATTGATGCGACGGTGAAAGTGCTGCGGCGCTTTCACAAAGCAACGCAAACATTTCATGCAGATCAGGTTAAAGTTGTGGCAACCAGCGCCCTGCGTGACGCGCAAAACGCCGCCAGTTTCGTTGAGTGGGTACGCTCCGTTACGGGCTGGAGAGTTGAGGTTATCTCGGGGCTGGAGGAAGGACGCCTGATCCACCTGGGCGTGCTCTCACGCGGCCACATCTCTGCGTCAAGGTTAATGCTAGTAGATCTGGGAGGGGGCAGCTGCGAGGTGACCGTCTCGGTTGATGGACAGATTCGGTCCATGATCAGCTTGCCGCTCGGCGCCGTTCGTCTGACGCAGGAGTTTCTGCCCGACGATCCTCCGAAGAAGAAGCAGTTGGAGCGAATGCAGGAATTCATCGCCGAGGAGATCTCGCGGCTGCGCGGGCGAATGCGCAAAGGCGATGTGCAAATGACAATCGCGACATCAGGGACAGCGGCTGCGCTGGCCGGGATTGCAGCGGGCCGCGAAGACGTGGAGCATGGGAAGGCTGTTACGGTGCCGCGTGCTGCGCTGAACCGAATCACCAGCAAGCTTTCCAAACTGAGCCTGGAGCAGCGAAAGAAGCTTCCCGGCCTGGGTCCAAGACGCGCGGAAATCATTATTGCCGGCGCGTTTGTCTATCGCGAACTGATCGAGCGGATTGGACTTCCGGGATTCCGCTACTCAGCATTGGGATTGCGCGATGGATTGCTTGCGCAGATGGCGGCAGAATACGACCGGCGCGCGTCCATTCACCGGCGCATCGAGTCGGAACGAATTGCAGCATTACGCGAGACTGCGGCGAAGTATGCCGTACAGATGTCGACGGCGGAACACGTACAGGACCTCGCTTTGCAACTTTTTCACGAATTGCGGCAGGTGCATCGGCTTCCGCCTGATTATCGCGAGTGGATTTCGGCCGCCGCAGTTCTAAGCGATGCTGGTTCCTTTATCAATCGTACTGGGCGGCACCGGCATACCTATTACCTGATCGCCAACTCGGAGATATTCGGCTACTCCACGGAGCAGAGGCGAGTCATCGCCGCGATCGCACGTTATCTAGGGAAAACCAGACCCTCTACAACTGATCGTCCCATCCGGTCTGTGCCACTGTCGCAGCGAAGCCTGATCCCGCGGGCGGTCGTGCTGCTAAGAATGGCTCGGGCTTTGGACCAGGGCAGACGCGGAGCAGTAAAGCGAGTGAAAGCGCGGGTGAACGATGGTACCGTGCTGATAAAGCTGGAAACGAAACGCGGTGGTGCAGAGTTGGAGTCGTGGAGTCTCTCGAAGGAAGCAGCCTACTTCCGAGAGGTCTTCGGCCGCGATTTGGCCCCCCCACCATCCTGAACGGAACGCAGCGCCTTTGGTGTAAAGCACCATTGCAGCATCCAGGAGTTGCCATCGAGCGGAACCTTGGCGACGGCACCTTTGCGCAACTCCACAGCGGAACGCGCGGCACCATCAGTAATCAGCAGGCTAAGAAACTCGCTCAGGTTAGGGTTGTGCCCTACGACCATGATGTCATCTTTATTAGCGTGATTCTGCAGAAGCTGTTGAAAGGCTCGGTAGTCCGCCTCGGGACGAAGCGCATCCGAGAACTCAATTTCCTTCTCATGACCAATTTCCCGCGCAACCAGAGTAGCCGTCTGGCTGGCGCGTTTTAACGGGCTGGAAATCACCGCCTCGACTTCCACATCCATCGCCGCCAATGCGCGGCCGACCATGCCGCACTGTTCGATTCCTTCTGCGTCGAGCGGACGCTTCTCGTCTGCCGCTGGACTTGCCTTGTGAGACCCGGCGCTTGCATGCCGCAGGAAGTATATATTCATAACGGCACAATTCTACGCCGCCCGGCATAGACGGGGTGAATGGATAAGGATAACTGTCATCAGCCCACCGCCCATGCATACGCAGGTTCGTCCCGACATATTCCCTTTGCAATGAGGTTTTGGCCTCGGGTACCCTTCAACTACCCTTAATGGCGAGCCTTTGCTCTCGAGAGTCCGAGCGCAAGACAACCAACGCCGCGAACTCCAGCTTTACGGTCGACGTCGGCGGTCTGGCTATCTGTCTGCGCGTAGACGATCCGCAATTTCTGAAGCTGCTGGAGCAGCGTTACGCCGGATTTCAATCTCGCACCCGCAACACGGTAGCGGCATTCGATATCAGTTTGCAGCGGATGACAGAGGATCCCGACGAAGATCTTGCGGTTCAGACAACTGGCTCATCTGTCTACATGCGTCGCGGAGATTTTCGCGCCGACTGGAACATGAAGACTGGGCGCGGCCGGATCGAGCAGGCGCCGAGTCCATATGCGATTGATTCGGTTTTGCGTGTCGTATATTCCTTGCTCCTGGTCGAACGCGGTGGTTTTCTCGTCCACTCGGCAAGCGCCATAACGGGGAATAAAGCGTATCTATTCGCCGGACCGTCCGGTTCCGGCAAAACAACCATGTGCCGGCTGGCCGGGAGTTCCGTACATCTTCTCAGCGATGAGATTTCCTTTGTGCTGCCGGATGGCGAGGCGTACCGTGCATTCGGAACACCGTTCTATGGCGAATTGGCGCGTCCCGGGGAGGCGATCTCGGCACCGCTGGACGCGACGTTCATTCTGCGACACGCGCCACTGAATCGCATCAGCGCCATGGTTAGATCATCGGCCCTTCACGCGGTAATGCGTAATATTCTGTTTTTTGCCAAAGAACCGCTTTGGCTGGAGCGAGTACTCGCGGCGGCGTTGCGCTTCATAAGAATCGTGCCGGTCAGGCAAATGGAATTCCTTCCGAATCCGGAGATATGGAAACTAGTCGCATGAGATCGCTTTACGTAGGGCGCAGCGAGGCAGTGGCAGCCCGCATGATGGGCGGCGAAATTGTGGTGATCAGCCCGGAAGATTCCAGTCTCTTCACGTTAAACGCGGTGGCGAGTTGCATATGGAATTCCGCGGATGGCGATAGCACTTTGGAACAGATTGTTCGTAACCAAGTGTGTGCGGAGTTCGAAGTGGGATTCGATGCTGCACTGGAGGACGCCGCGGCATTCGTCAGGGAAGGTTCGCAGCACGGCATCCTGCAGGTCTCGGAACAGCCGCTGCCTCGAAATCCGCAGGTTGTTTTGCCGACGCCGGAGACGAAACTGTGAGTTTGATGGACGAAGTCACCGCGCGCGCACTTTCACTTGGCATCCCCTTTAGCCTGCACCTCGACGTTACTTACCGCTGCAACGAACGCTGCGTGCACTGTTATCTCGACCACGATGACCACGGCGAAATGACCACCGATGAGATCAAGCGAGTGCTGCAGCAAGCCGCGGCGACTGGCACGCTGATTCTTACTCTTAGTGGCGGCGAGCCGTTCCTGCGAAAAGATTTTTTTGAAATTCTGACTTACGCACGTTCGTTGATGTTCGCCGTCAAAATCAAGACCAATGGTATGCTCATCGGCCCGGAGCAGGCGGAACGGTTGCGTGAACTGCATATCGGCGAAGTCCAGATCAGCATTTATTCGCACCGCGCAGACGTGCATGATGCGATCACCAAGGTTGGCGGATCACTCGATCGTTCCCTTAAAGCGATACGTTTCTTGCGCGATCAGGGACTGAACACGGTGATCTCATGCCCCTTGATGCGTGCGAATATCGTCGACTATCCCCAAGTGCAAACGCTAGCAGCGGAACTGGGCGTAAAGTTCACCATGGACCCGACGATCACGCCAAAGATGGACGGCGACGCGTCAGTCGTGAAGCATCGAATCGCTCAGCCCGACATTGCGAGAGTTTTTCAGGATTCGACTCTAGTTGGAGATGTGAACGAGTTCTGTAGACCTTCCGGTCCGGTCACGGACGATCTGCTCGAGAGCGTCCCGTGCAGCGCGGGGCATACTTCCGTATACGTGTCGCCTTACGGCGATGTGTTCCCTTGCGTGCAGTTTCCGGTAGCTTGCGGGAATCTACGCCAGCAGTCGCTCGAGGATGTCTGGCTGCACTCCAAGCAGATGAATCAGATTCGCAGCATCCGGGTTCGCGATCTGCACACCTGTTCTGGATGCAATCATGTGTCTGGCTGTACGCGCTGCCCCGGCCTGGCGTATATGGAAGGCGACATGCGCGGGCCGTCATCCGCGGATTGCGAGAAGTCTCTGATAAAAGCAGGGCTGGCGGAGATGAGTTCTGGACCAGAAGTTGCGCAAGCTCCACTCGTCCAGATTCAAGCGCTCTGGTAATGCTGCGCAACGGAATCAGGCTCGCCAATTGCGACTCCTGCAGGCGGCGCTAGCATATATTTAAGCAAGCTGAAGTCACGATTGAGCGGAGAGTATGGTGGGTGATTCGAATCAGTCCGACGACAAGCCGACAGTTCCGGCCAAGCGTCCCTACGAGAAGCCTTCATTCCGTCATGAGAAGGTCTTCGAGACAATGGCTCTAGCTTGCGGAAAAGTTCAGACCACACAGGCACAATGTCGCTTCAACCGCAGGTTGTCGTAAACGCTGACCATCGCCAGAAATGCCGGCTGTTCATAGCAGCATTGCGTTCGTACGGACGCGCATCTCTATGCGTGACAGGAACCAGCATGTTGCCGGCGCTCTGGCCGGGTGACGTGGTTGAGGTTCGAACGGCAACAATACCTGAGGTTAACGTAAATGACATTGTGGCGTTTAGCCGCGACGAGCGCATCTTCGTACATCGCGTGCTGCGCCAAGACCTTGTCGCCGGAGTTCCCGTCCTGATCACTCGTGGCGATGCCCTCGCCTATGACGATCCTGCTGTGAATTGCGCCGAGTTACTGGGTCTCGCGCGGGTGACGGAACGCGTGCCCAGAACAGTGCTGAGCTGGATCCGAAAAGCAGTCCAGTTCCGGCTGCTTCCGCCCGTTCTGGAACGGCTCCGCTCCTGAGCCAAAACAGATGGGGAACATTTTCCTGCGCCCCTTCTCTTAATTTCGCATCTTCACAACGGGAGGCTGTCATGGCCATTGTCCGTTCGTGTCAGAAATGTGGTGCGAAGAATCGAGTTCCGGCAAAACATCTGAGTGACACCGGACGTTGCGGCGCTTGCAAGGCTACTTTGCCTCCGATGGCCGAGCCGATTGCCGCCGATCGAGAGTCTTTCGATCAAATTATCAGCAATGCTCGTGTTCCCGTGCTGGTGGATTTCTGGGCGGCATGGTGCGGCCCGTGCCGAATGGCCGCACCCGAGGTTGCACAAACAGCCGCCGATCTCGCGGGGCGCGCAATCGTCGTGAAAGTGGATACGGAACGCCACCCGGAGTTGGCAGCACAATTTCGCGTTCAGGGCATTCCGAATTTCGCTGTCTTTCGTGATGGACGTCTAGTTTTTCAGCAAGCCGGACTAGTCGGACACGAGCAGATGGAGCGATGGCTCTTGCAAGCGGCGGAGCAACAGACTACCGCGTAAGTCCCCCGCCTCGGGATTACTGCAAATTCATTACCAGCAGCTTGGGCTCAGTCATTTCCTGGATCGCATATCGCAATCCCTCTCGTCCCCTACCGGAGTCTTTTACGCCGCCGTATGGCATGTGATCGATGCGAAATGTCGGTACATCGCCGGCGATCACGCCGCCCACTTCCAATTCGTTGTACGCGCGAAAAAGCAAACGAGCATCGTTGGTGAAGATGCCCGCCTGCAGCCCATATCGAGAATCGTTGATCTGGGCAATAGCATCGTCGAAATCGTCGTAGGGTTCGACGGTCTTGACGGGTGCAAACACCTCTTCGCAATTTACGGCCATGGTCGGCGTCGTTTTTGTCAGCACGGTTGGCTCGACAACCGATCCCTTGCGCGAGCCTCCGGTAAGCAGTTTTGCTCCGGCCTGCAACGCACGCTCGACCCAGTCCACGGCACGAATTGCGTCCTGTTCACGGATAAGCGGGCCGACATCGGTCGATTCATCGAGCGGGTCACCGGACTTCAGCTTTTGGACGTGAGCGACGAAGTTCTCCAGAAAACGTTCGTACACCGGGCGATGAACCAGAATGCGCTGCACCGAGATACAGCTCTGCCCGGAATAACTGAAACCGGCCGTGACGCAACGCTCGACCGCGTAGTCTACGTTAGCATCGGAATGGATCAGCACACCGGCATTACCGCCAAGTTCCAGTACAACCCGCTTTTTCCCCGACTTTGCGTTCAACTGCCAGCCGACAGTCGCGCTGCCGGTGAAGCTCAACATCTTCAAGCGATCGTCGGAGACGATGAGGGAGGCTTCTTCGTTCGACATCGGAAGCACATTCAGCGCTCCCGCAGGCCATCCGGCTTCGTGGACTGCTTCGGCCAGCATCAGTGCCGTGAGCGGTGTTTGCGGCGCCGGTTTTAAGACCATGGTGCAGCCCGCAGCAATCGCAGGTGCAATCTTGTGTGCAACGAGGTTCACCGGAAAATTGAAGGGCGTAATGGCCGCTACCGGTCCCAGGGGAAAGCGTTTTTCGATTCCCCATCGGCCAGCGGTGAATTCCTGCCAGTCTAAGGGAAGGTACTCGCCCCCGATTCGTGTTGCCTCTTCCGCAGCAACGGTGAAGGTGAAGACCGCGCGATCGACCTCAGCGCGTGAAGTTCTGATTGGCTTCCCTGCTTCCAGAGCGATGCTGCGCGCAAACTCCTCATGACGATTCTCAATGATCGCTGCGATATTTTGCAGGACTGCCTTACGCTCAAAGGAGCCGAGCTTCTTCGTGATTTCGAATGCGCGTACGGAAGCGTCGATCGCGAGTTCCACTTCATCCCGATGTGCGAGGTGTACCGCTCCCACCACGCGGCCGTCATAAGGCGAGCGGATTTCGGTCACCAGCCCCCTGGAAAGCCATTTTCCGTTCACCAAACAGCCTTTTGGCGAAGCCGTAATATCGCGAGACATAACTCGCTCCTATTCGCTAGCAATCTCGTGCTTCGAACTGATGTGCTCGAGAGGTCCTTCAAACTACTCGTCGGTGATCTTGCCGATCACGTTTGTATTGATTCTGCAAATGGGTTGCACGCTGCATAAATCCCCGCACCAGCGCTCAGTGACGCTACGAGCGGAACCGCCGAAATTTTAAGAAGCCGGTGATCACAACGATTTCTCAAATACCGCAGACGTTTTTACCTGGCGGAAGCCCTCGCGCAAATAGAAACGATGCGCGTCCTCCCGCTTGATTTGCGAGCGCACCCGGAGCACCGTGATTCCCTGCTTTCGACTCCACTTCTCTGCCTCGGCAACAAGACGACGGCCTATTCCTTGGCTGCGCATGTCTTCGCGGACGACCAGTCCTCCAATAACGGCATGCGGATCTGATTGAAGATGAAAATTGATAGCCACTTCGATCCAGCCGGCGACATCACCGTTGACAATGGCAACGAAAGCCGCCTGATTGCGCCGATTCGCCGTCAGTTGCTCAATCCGTGTACGTGTTGTTTCAAGGGAAGCTTCGTAACCAAGTTGCGCGCTGAGTTCCCTCACCGGAGCTGCATCGTCAATCGACATTGGACGGATCAGTTCCAAGTTGGTTGTCTACCTTCTGCGAAACCTTCGCTTACGGGATTCCGCCTGCTGCTTTGGTTTTCGCTGCCAAGTCGGTTGATTTCGCAGTGGCGCCTAATCAGGATCACATAATAAGCTCCGCCGGGGCGGAACTGTACTCTGTTTCCCCGCGCCGCTGACATCTGATTTAAACCTGTAGGACATCGTCAGGACGTGCGACGATTTCATAGAGCACCGGATTCACGAAGAAGCCCAGCAATAGCCGCGATAGCAATCCGGCAACGATGACGATCGCGAATGGCCTTTGGGTGTCTGAACCGATGCCGTGCGACATCGCCGCCGGCAGCAGTCCGAGGCACGCCACCAGCGCGGTCATCATGATTGGTCGGAGGCGCAGCAGGGACGCTTCGTAGGTGGCTTCGCGAATACTCTTTCCTTCCAGTCGGAGCTTGTTGATGTACGAAACCAGAATGACCGCCGTCTCCACTGACACTCCCATGAGGGCGAGAAGACCGAGCACCGAAGAAACGCTGAACGGCGTGTCGGTCAGTTTCAGCGCGATAAGGGCTCCCACCGGCTCCGTCATGATGACACCCAACGCAATCGTTATCGGGAATTTAAAGTTCCCGTAGAGTGCGAAGAGGATGAAGAAGATGATGAACACTGCTATCGGCCCGATAACTTTCATCTGCGCCTTCGCCGCCAGAAACTGGCTGTACTCTCCGCCCCATGTCATCCAGTACCCCTGGGGCAGATGCACCACCTTATTGACCGCTGCCTGACCGTCACTCACGGCGTGCTCCAGGTCGCGCCCTTCAATGCTGTACTGCACGCCGATGTAGCGCGAGTTGTTCTCGCGATAGATAAAGGATGCGCCGCTTTCTTCCCTGATGTCGGCCAGTTCTTTCAGGGGAATCTGCTGTCCATCGGGTGTTCCCACCAGCAGTCCGCCAATTTGTTGCGGCGTACTGCGGAATTGTGGTTGCATGCGGACGACCAGGTCGAACAACTTCTCGCCCTGGATCACCTGCGTTGCGGCTTGCCCGCCAACTGCCGCCTGGATCACAGCTTCTACGTCCGATACGTTTACGCCATACCGAGCGATCTTGTCGCGATCCACCTTGATCTGCAGGTTTGGCTGACCCAGTTCACGGACTACTGTCAGTTCGGTGAAGCCCGGAATCTGTTGCAGCGTCTTTTTGATCAGGAGTGCCTGTTCCTGCAAAACATTCAGATCGGAACCGTATACCTTAACCGCAAGCGAACTCTTCAACCCGGTGAGCGCCTCGTCCACCGCGTCTTCGGCAGGCTGCGTGTAGTTGAAGATGATACCGGGGAAGGCCCGCAATCGACCGTCAATCGATTTGATCAGCTCTTCTTTGTCGCGAATATCGCCGGAACTCCAAGCTTTGTCGGCATACGGCTTCAGTCCTACATAGAACTCGCAGTTGAAAAAGCCGGTCGGATCGGTACCATCGTCGGGTCTTCCCAGTTCCGAGCCGACCACGGTCACCTCGGGATATGACATAAGGATGTCGCGGATCTGCGGCGCAATCTTTGCGGCTTCATCGAAGGAAATGGTGTACGGCATCGTCGCACGTACCCACAGAGCGCCTTCGTCGAGGTGGGGCATGAATTCCCCTCCAATGAAGGGAACGAGCAGGAGAGTTAATCCGAAGATGGCTGCCGCAATGATGAGCGTGAGTGCGCGGTTGTCCAGGCACCAGTTCAGTTGCCGTGCGTAAACGCGTTTGATCGCTTCATACGGACGGTTCACCTTTTCTTTCACGCCGCGACGGAACCAGTACGAGGCCAGCACCGGTACTAAAGTCAACGTCAGGATTAAACCACCGAGCAGCGCGAACGACATCGTGTCCGCCATGGGATGGAAGAGCGTGCCCGACGGACCAGTCAAGGCGTAAATTGGCAGGTAGCCGGCAATAATTACCGCTACCGAATAGAAAATCGGACGGTCCACGTCGCGGGCCGCCAGCAGAATCACGTCCTGCAGCTTGTACTCGGTTTCCGACCGTTCCGCCAACTCGCGATAGATGTTCTCCATCATCACCACGGTTCCGTCGATGATGATGCCGAAATCGATAGCGCCGATGGAGAGTAGATTCGCCGAAATCCCGCGTGCATGCAGGACGATGAACGAGAATAGCAGCGATAATGGAATCGTCAAGGAGACGATCACAGCGGCGCGGATGCTGACGAGGAAGAAGATCAGCACGATGAAAACCAGGATCATGCCCCGGAGGAGGTTGTCTTCCACCGTCCGTGTCGTCAGATCAACCAGATCGCTCCGATCGTAGTACGGCCGGATCTTTACGTCTTTTGGCAGCACGAGCTGATTGAGTTCCTGCGTCTTCTGCTCCACGCCCTTAAGCACGTTCTGTGTCTGCTCGCCGCGCCGCATGAGGATGACGCCCTCGACGGCATCATCGTTTTTCTGGAACCCAAACTCGCCCAGGCGAGGCGCGTGGCCGATCACCACCTGCCCGATGTCGCGCACCAACACGGGTACACCTTTGTTCTCGCCAACGACGACGTTCTCGATGTCGTTGGTGTCACGCACCAGCCCGAGCCCGCGCACGTAATAGAACTGTCCGCCTTGCGAGTAGAATCCGCCGCCGGTATTGGAATTGTTGTTCGACAGAGCCTGCATCACCTGCGGCACAGTCAGGTGGTAGCCGTACAGACGCGCTGGATCGAGCAGCACCTGGTATTGCATGGTTGTGCCGCCAAAACCAGAGTCGTCAGCTACCCCGGGCACGGATCTATAACCGCGCTCGACCACCCAGTCCTCGATGGTCTTCAATTCCTGTGGCGTGCGATCGGGGCTCTCCAGCACGTAGCGATAGACCAATCCGCTCGGACTGGACAACGGCGCCAACGACGGCGCTACACCAGTCGGAAGCTGCGCGTCGCCCAGTCGCTCGAAGACAACTTCGCGATCGAAATAATTGTCGCTGCTGTCCTCAAACGTCATGCGGATATCGGACAACCCGTACAGTGTGATGGATCGCATCACCACCAGGCCAGGCGCACCGTTCATCTCGACTTCGAGCGGGATAGTAACCAGCCGCTCCATTTCCTCGGAGGCGTGACCGGGCCATTGCGTAATAATCTCAACCATTGGAGGTGCCAGGTCGGGATACGCGTCCACCGGCATACGCTCGAAGGAGATCACACCCCAGATGGCCATGAACAGCACCAGCATGAGCACCAGAAAGCGCTGCCGAAGGGCCATCTGCACTACCCGGTGAATCATGCCACCGCGGCCGTTGCTTCCGTTTTGTGCGGCTTCGTTCTTTTCAGTGCTCATTGCAGAGAGTTCGCGAATTGCAGGAATAGGCTACCGTCGCCGACCACATGCTCACCTGGTGCGACTCCGCTGGCGATTTGCGTCTCAGCCTCATTGGTTTCTCCGAGTGTCACGGAGCGGCGCGCGAAGTGATTGTCGTTTTTCATGACATATACGAACGGTTGGTTCTCGGCGTCGCGCATAACGGCAGCGTTAGGAACCAGGAGCGCGTTTTGAATGGTTCCGCCCTTCACCGTTGCCACCACGTACATATCTTTCTTCAGCTTGTCATTGGGATTCCGCACCTCGATGCGAGCTTGCAGGGTGCGTGTGTTCGGATCGAGGGCAGCAGCGATGTAGGCAATCTTTCCGCGAAATTCCAGGCCGGGATAAGAATCGGTGGTGATCGCCACTGGATCCCCGACTCTCACAAAGGGCATGTCATTCTGATAAATGTTGGCCATCACCCACATTGTGCTGGTGTTGGAAATGGTGAATACCTGCGTGTTGCCGGCCTGAACCACTTGGCCGGGCGCGGCCAGCCGTTCCACGGCCTCTCCGGAAATAGGTGCGAGTACGGGCACTTCCGCAGCGACCGGCTTGCCGATCATCGACTCGGGATTGGTGATGCCCAGAACTTTCAACGAGTCCTCGGCGGCTTGCAGGTCGGCTGCAGCCTGCGTGCGCACCGAATCGGCAGCTTCAAGGTCGCGCTCGGCAATGGCGTGATGCTCGTACAGGTCGTGTGAGCGCGCGTAATTCTTGTCGGCAAGTTGATACGCGTCGCGCGCCTTCAGGTAAGTCGCGAGCGTCTGCGAATAATCGGGGCTGGCTACGTAAAGCAGCGGCTGTCCGCGATGGACCTGTTGCCCAGGCGCGACGACGATGCGCGTCACCGGACCGCTGACCTGAGTGATCACCGGAGTTGTATCGAACGCGTTAAACGCCACAGTGCCAGTCAGACGGAGACTGCGCGTGATCGATGACGGAGCCACGGTGACGACCTGGATATGCGACATCTGATCCTGCGGAATGGAAAACAGAGCAGCCTTATCGGCGGACTCTGCAGGTTTTTGCCCCGTCGACGAACTGCACCCGGAGAAAAACACAATCGGGATAGCCGCTAGGACTATCGGGAGCCCACGCCCGATCCGCTTTGAGTAATGGTTGATCATGGCAAAGTCCTCGTGCCTACCGCTTCCTTCAACTGCTCCACCGAAGTCAGATAATTGGCGAGTGCCTGGCGATAAGAAAGCTGGGTGGAGCGATAGCTGCGTTCGGCGTCCAGGAAGTCAAGCAGGCTGGCGGCGCCGCGCTTGTACGCATATTCGCTGATATCGCGCGAATCCTTTGCCTGCTGGAGATACCCGGACAAGTAAAGCTGAACGATGCTTTGGTTAGTCTGAAAGGCCTCGTAGTTGTTGCGAACGTCAGTCATAACGGTGTCGCTAGCCGCCAGCGCTGTTTCCTGCGCCTGTGTCTGAGCGAAACGCGTCCGCGCGATCTCGCCCTGATTGCGGTCAAAAATTGGCAGCGGTATGGAGAACGAGGCGCCCATCTGATTCTCATTGGTGACGTGTGTGTAGGTCAGGGCAGCCGTCAGATCCATTTTGCCGTTGGCCTTGGCGAGCAGGAACTGGCTCTGCGCCGCACGTACCCCTTCGACCGCGGCGAGCAGATCGGGGCGCGACTTCAGCGCCTTCATCTGCAGATCGTCAACATTGAGTTTGAGCGGCTGAAAAGAGAACTCCCCGTCAATTTCATAATTGGCTGGAACTGCGTCGTAACCCAGTAACTGCCGGAGACTGGCCAGCGCTTGCACTTTCGCGACCTGCGCCGCATCAACATCGGTCTGAAACTGAAGCAACTGTACTTTGATCTTCAGCAGGTCACTTTCACTGATGTCCCCGACGCGATACTGCTCCTCACCGATCTTCACGGTTTGCTGGAAGCCTGCCAGATCCTGGTTGGCAAATTCCAGTGTCGATTCCGCGAGCTGCGCCTGAATAAACTGCTGGGCGACATTGAAGATGAGCATACGCTCGGCATCGGTGACTTGGTCACGAGTTACAGCGGTCGCGTCCTTTGCAGCCTGGACACGACGCTGGCGCTTCTTTCCCCGCTCGAACAGGTAGCTGACGCCCAGGTCAAATTCCTGAGCGTTCGAAAGATTTTCGGAGCTGAACGCCGATGGCGAAAAAATCGGGATGTAGAATGCATCACCATTCAGCGCGGGATTCGGTCGCAGTGATGCGGTGACTTCTTGCGCCTGGCTTTGCTGGATCTGTGTTCTTGTCGCCTTCAACACGTGGTTGTGCGCAAGCGCCAGATCGATGGCTTCATCGAGGGTCAGTCGCAAAGGCGTCTGCGCCGACACCAATCCGCCGAATGCCACGACGACCACTGCGATGGCGAGACTGCATTTAATTTCCGAATGCAAGTTCTGCATGTGTTCACCAAGAGAGCGGTTCCTATGCACACAGAGATGGTGGCCGGAAACGCACTGAGACTTAGAGCCGAGGAACCGTTACCGTCAATAGGAGGATCAGCAGGCTGGCGGAGGGCGAATATAGAGGGTGAACACCGGAGCAGCAGAGCGCTCTATCGTACGAGTTGAGGAGTGGATTGCAGCGGGACCGTCAAGGAACAAAAGCGAAACTACCGGAGAAACCAGGGAGGGAGAGTGGATGCTGGCACAGATCACGCAAAAGGTGTGATCTATGCTGGTGGCGGCGACGTCATGTCCACGTTGCGGACGCAACTCCCCTTGCAGTCCACAGAAGTGCATCACTTGGGCAGAATTCATCAGCAGCAGGAACAGGACACAAGCCCATCCCCACGTCTTCCACCCACGACTTTTTTGAAGGCGGTACACTATGCCGGTTTCCTTCAGCATAGTTCTGCGGCAGTTTAGGTGTCAAAGTTCCGGGTTTTGGAAGCATGGAGGCTAAGGTAACGCATGTTTTACCAGCCTCTTGCAATTCCCCGCTCTAAGGTGTAGACGGGAAATTCCGGTCACTCATCTGGGTAAACTGAATCAGCCCACGGACTATCGAGCGCCTGCCACATTCCCGAGCAGTTTAGGATGAAGTCTCTGAGCACGCGGACACCCCGGAGGGTATCCGCGCTCGAGCAAGTTTGCGACGCGAGTTATTGGACGGTTGCGACAATCTGCACAGGCTCGTTACTCGGTACGAAATACCCAGTAGGCGTAACGACTGTCAGGTCTGTTGTGCCTGCTGTCAGCGGGTTGAAAGCAACCCCCAAGTTCGCAGTTATATACGATCCCACGGCGATGCTGGTTGACGTACCTCCGCCGAGGTAGCTGATAGTTCCCACCGCAGGGGCGGAACTGCTCACCGTGACAGGTATCCCGCCCGGTCCGGCCTGCGGTCCTACGTTGTAGCCGTAGGTGTAGTAGGTCAGTGTTCCCGGACTTAGCACGATCGCAAAAACAGATACATTGGACGCGCCCGAGGTAGTGGTCGTGCTCAAAGTTCCTGATCCGAAGAATGTCAAGCCGGTCGGGTACAGAGTTACTGTCACATTCCCATCGCTGTACCCTGAAGCACTGGCCGTCACGGTTGCCGTAATGGCTGCTGTACCCGCGTAATTCTGGCCCTCGATATAGAACGGCGGTACGTTGGTGCTGTTCGCCGTCAAGGGCAAGGTAATGCTGGCGCTTCCCACTTTTGTTGCATCAGAGGTCAGCAGGAAGTGAGTGGGATCGCTGCTGGTCAGCGTTAACGTCTCATTCGTGGGTGGCGCGGCCGCCAGCGTCAGGGCTCCTTGCACTATCAAGTTGTTGCCAACGATCGGAGCGCCCACCGTGATCGAGGGAGCGGACACGGTAGCGACAATTTGTGTAGGTTGATTCGTGGGAGCGCTGTATCCGGCCGGAATTGTCAAATTCAGATTTGTCGTCCCAGCGGTTACCGGATTGAACACGACCCCGAGGTTGGGCGTTGCATAAAATCCCACTGCGATACTGGTTGAGGTGCCGGACGCGTAGCTGATCGTGCCAACGTTGGTGTTGGAACTGCTCACTGTGACCGGAATCGCAGATGCTTGCGGACCCAATGGATATCCGTAGGTGTAGTAGTTCAAAGCTCCCGGCGAAAGCACGACCAGGTACGCGGTCACATTCGAC
>Ga0070738_10002098_pt1 | contig 33135 bp, 31 predicted proteins | sample Coa_R2_2_FD_66446 | JGI IMG/M metagenome (GOLD analysis project Ga0070738, IMG submission 66446) | Surface soil microbial communities from Centralia Pennsylvania, which are recovering from an underground coalmine fire - Coalmine... | ecosystem: Environmental > Terrestrial > Soil > Unclassified ...
ATCTCAGACTTGGAAGTCCTTGATCACCACCGTGGCCTTTAGCCCCGATGGCCAGCAATTGGTTGCCGCCAGCCACGATGGCTTCGTGCTCGCCTGGGAGGCGGCTAACATCAACCAGCCCCCCGTCTTCTTTCCGGTCCAGAATGAGCGGATGATCCCGTGGACGAGCGTCGCCTTCAGTGGCGACGGTCAACGAGTTGCTGCCGGTAGCTCGGCTGGAGTGGTGCGTGTGTGGGCCAAAGCCAAACAAAAGTCGAAAACGCAAAAAGGGGAACCCGTCGGCAACCCGGTTGGATTGTTGAATGAGTGGGCCGGAGTGAAGGTGCAGGAGTTCTTTACCCAGGCCCAGGCTGCCATATCCGGCGTCGTCTTCAGTGGCCGGGACGGCCGTATTCTCGCCGCGGCCAGCGCGAACAACACCATCCAGGGGTGGGACAGCTGGAGCGGCAAGCCCGCCTTCACCTTACGCGGACATCAAGGGGCGGTCGCCAGTGTGGCGTGCAGCCCTGATGGCGCGTGCCTCCTCTCGGGGAGCCAGGATCGGACCGTGAGATTATGGGACGCCCGTCGTCGTGACGATGATCTAACTCTCCGAGCGAGCGAGGGGTACACGAGTATCGCCTTTAGCCCCTCCGGCATGCACCTCGCTTCGGCCCCTCGCGACAAAGCAGTGCTGATCTGGGACATGAGCACGGGGAAAGCGATCGTTCGCTTGCGAAGCCTCCCCGAGTCCATAAACGGCCTGGCGTTTAGCCCCGACGGCGTTCAACTCGCTTGCGCTGGAGACGACGGGGCGATCCGCGTTCGGGAGGTGCCATCCGGGCGGGAGACGCTCCACCTACGCGGTCATAGCGGTCCCATTCATGCCGTAGCATTCGATCGTGGCGGTAATCGTCTCGCTTCCGCCGGCGAAGACGGAACGGTTCGGGTTTGGGAAATCGCGCTCGGTCGAGAGACCTTCCTCCTGAGGGGGCATGACGCGGCTGTTTACGCTGTGGCCTTCAGCCCCGATGGTCGCCGCGTCGCCTCTGCCGGCGCAGATGGAGTCGTCCGGATGTGGGACGCCGGCACAGGCCAGCAATGCCTCGCTCTGGTCGAACATGAGGGGCCGGTCTACGCCGTGGCCTTCCACCCGGATGGACGGTGCCTGGCCGCGGCTGGCCAGGACGAAGTTGTCCGGGTCTGGGACGTAGTCACCGGGGAGCTGGTACGGAAGCTGCGCGGACACACGGGGCCAGTACGCGGTCTCGCTTACAATCCGGAGGGACGCCTGGCGTCGGCAGGCGATGACATGGCCGTGAGACTGTGGGACTCGGACGGACACGAACTCCTGGCGCTGCGGGGACACACCAGGGAGATCCGCGCCGTGACGTTCAGTTGGGACGGGCACCGGCTGGCATCGGCCAGCGATGATTTGACGATCAAGGTCTGGGACGGAACTCCGCTGGAGGAGACGAGCGCCGGACAGAAATGAACGGCGCTCAGCGGACACGCTTATTTCAATTCGCTTTTCGCATCATCCGCAAATTTCTTGAAAAAATCCGCGCCCCAAAAGCGCCTATTTTGTGCCTTCCTATATCAGAACCTGCCGCGACCGTTCGGAATCAGCAATGCCGCTAACCAGGCAGGCGGAGGAGGAGAGGAAGCGTACTACTCCAAGGGATACATCAGGAGACGACGATGAATGACAGACACAATCCGGATGCTGATTGCGTGGCACGGGCGCGCAACCTAATCACTCAGGCGGCGAAGGCGGTCGAACAACTCGAGAACGTGTCCGGACACGCATTCTGCCGGCTGACCGCACTCGCAGGAATATTAACTCGGCTGGAAGAGTTTGCCAGGTCGTCCGACCCAGAGTGCATCGACGCTGCGCTGCTCGACGCCGCGACAGTGTGCCGCGAAGCGGAGAACTTGCTCCGCTTCATTGATTCACATCAAGTGGGTCCCACTCAAGTCGTCACCAACAGAAGGACTCAGGCGCGGTCGCCGGCCCTATTGGGCGGCGGTCTGGCTTGCGGCGGCTGAACCTGCGTGGGTCGGGTAGTCAAATCACAACCACGATCCGAAGCGATGTAAACGACTTGACCCCGTTGGAAGCTGCTCGCGTGGCGAGATGACGCTCTCGGTGCGCGCGTCCATCGCCTTTATGGGCGGCGATCGTCGAGAGGAACAACGCGCAAGCATCCTACGCCGATCTGCGAGGCGGCCGGCACGAATCCTGGCGGAGGCATCAATGATTAACAAGCGCCCAAGGTCGTTGAGCGTGCAAGTCCTATCCGTGCAGATCCTTTCGCACGCGCTAATCTTCGCCGTTCAGAACGCCGGCAGCCTCGCCGAGAGAGCACTGCTGGCTGCCGACACGGTGGCTATGGCGACTCTCGGTGTGAGCTGGAGCGCCTTCTGCGTCTTCCAGGCTTTCTCCGCCAACATGGTTAACGTCTGCCCGCTCGTCGTTGGGCGCAGCACGGGCGATCTCGATGAGGATCGCGCGCGGGCAGCGGCCGGACTGGCACTGCTCCTGGCCAGTTGTTGGGGAGTGGTCGGGGTTGTCCTGGCCGGTATCGCTGGTGTCGCGGCCCTGTTCGCCGTCGGATCGGCCCGCGCGGCGGCCCTCTTCTTCGCAACGCAGGCTCTCGCGCTCGGTCCTCTGCTGGGCACGAATGCCCTCGTTGGTTACTTCACCGGCACCATGCGCATCGGCCTGCGACTACTGGCAGCGGTGAGCGTCGTTCCGATCACCGTTCACCTCGCGCTCGCCTGGCTGCTGACGGGCCTGTTGTCGTGGTCGGTGGCGGGAGCCGGTCTGGCACGTCTGGGAGCGGCGCTGGTGGCGATCGCGGCAACCCTCGCTGTCGCTCGCGGCGAGCTGGGCGGCATCGTGGCTCCTGCCCGCCGCCAGCCCAACTGGGCGTTGCTTCGAGCCATGTTCGCCGAAGGGAGCATGCTCGGGCTGCAGCAAGTCGTGGCTGGCTTCATCGTGTTCTCGTTGTACCTCACCGCTATCCGTGCCGGGAACATCATGTCAGCTGCTTTAACACTGACGCATTCGGGCGTCTACCCACTGCTCTTCTCGTTCGCCTGGGGCAGCGCTCAAGTGGTTGGCGCCGCCGCTGCGCAAGCTATCGGTCGCGGGGATAACCGGGAACTGGTGTGTGTCACGCGCCGCTGCCTCGGCCTCTCCGCGATTCTAGCGTTCCTCCTGCCTTGGGGAGTGTTTGCCATATGTGGCCAGCCGGTGCTGGCTTGGCTTATCGGAGGAAGTCCGAGCCGTGTAGAGATCCTGATCGTCTCCGGGCGTTTAATGGACTTGCTCGCCGTCTTCTTCGTGTTCGATTTCGCCATCAACTTTCTCTCCGCTCTGCTTCGAGCCGCGATGGAACAGGCCTACCTCCTTAAGGCTACCCTGGTCGTCGCCGGAGGTTTCGGCGTCCTCCTCTTGGTCCTGCCCTCGTGGGCAGACGGCACTTGTCTAATGGGAATCTTTATCGCCGCACAGGCTATCTGGGCCGTGCTTTTATTCTTCCGGGTTGCGGGCCGCTGGCCAGCGACGGCCGTAAAGTCTCGCTTGGCCAAGTCGGGGATATGATGTCTGGGTTGTCCGATCTGCTCTAAGAATATGGTGGCCGGCACCACCGCTACTATAAGGGGTGCCGGCGAGTCGGTCGGCAGTCCGATCGGGAATGGCAGAGAGGAGACTGCGCGCCGACGGGAGAGTTACACCGCGGTGCCCCACGCTGATGAGTATCCTCAGGGTGAAGTTGCGGTGGACACGTCGTGAGGGATCACTCGAGTAGCACGGCAGCGTTGGGCAGCTCAATTCGGTTGTTATGCGGATGCGATCCCACCGTAATTCGCCGTCTTAACATGTCCTCAGCAGCTTAATCCTTGCTCTCGCCGTCGTCACTCTCCCATTCCCGGCGAGCCTCTTCGATTTCCTCCGGCGTCGGCTCGCGGCCGATCAGCTTGCGGAACATCTCCATCACGTCCGCTAAAGTGATGGTCCGGGGTTGAGAAAGTGCAACTCCGGCGGCTTGTCGAGCTGCTGTTGCTCGCTCATGCTACTTGCTCCCGTTCGCGGTTGCCTTCACCCATCGTGTCAGACCCACGCAATTCGCGCAAGCCGATTGGCAACCCGTCCTCCTCCTGCGCTAATTCCTTGAGTCGGAGCAGTTCCTTTTCGTGATAATCAGCCCAATCCCAGGCACGGCGCTCCGCATCGCTCAAGCCGTCTGTGCCGTAAGGATCGGGTTCGCCTGATAGTTCGGCCAGCATCCGCGCCAGCTCCCGCTCGATGCTATCGGGTGGGTCGCAAATCAACTCGTTCCGGCGGATTACTTCCGCAAGGGACGCACACGCCTCAACCGTCGCCGGTCTAAAAAGGGAATCGAATCCGTAGAGTCTGACGAAATGTTGCAAGGGAGTTTCGTTCGGAAACACCCTGATAACGCAACTCTCAAGACGTTCCAGACGCCGCCGAATGCTAGGCCAACTCATGCCAAAACCCTCTGCTTGCTCTCTTGAGTCTTCTTCGCGGCTTCCAAGGCCTCAAGTCGTGGCAGCACGCCGTCGCCCTCTTGGGCTTTCAGGATCGCCGAGGCAATGATCGCCAAGCAGTTGCCCACCAACACTCCCAGCTGGCCGCGACGCACTTGGTTGAAGGTCTGAGCGAGCGCAGCCACAACCCCGGACGGATTGGTCAATGGGAGGTCCGGCGTGTCCGGCGGGAGCGTCGCCGCTACCTTGCCGCCTAGCTCGCTTGTACGATTGACGCCGCCTTGCTTGCGTCCGGCAGCTCGGCGGCGAGCTAGGGCCGAATCGTGAAAAGTGCAGCACGATTTGCCGGGCAACGCATGGGCCTGACAGCGTTTACCGTTTAGCTTCTTCTGCTGGCATTGCATGGTTGGGACTAGCAAGCTAGACCCCGGTGGGGGTCATTGCTCCCAGGATGACATTGCGCTATTATTCTGCCCCCACAACACGCCGGAAGTGGTCCCGCACGGGACGAAAGACGTAAGGGAGACACACCCGCCAGTATAACAAAATCGCTGGCACGTTCGCCATGCTCGCGGCCACGGCCTAACGCATCATCAACCCCGCCAGAACTGGGCGACGCGCCGACCCTTAGAGGACAGACCATTGCAAGCCCTGACCATCCGTCAGCCGTGTTCCTCACTCAAACTGCTCGGCATCAAGGGCATCGAGAACCGCAGCTGGCCGGGGCCGGCTGTGCTGACTCTGTACTGAACCATAATACTATTGTGCATTTGCGGTCCCCCTTTGAGGTATTGATAACCAATACCGACGCTTTCTCGCCAACATAGGGTATGGACATGCTGCCTTGCCGTAACATCCCCAGTAGGATAGATTCTCTCGAATCTCAACCCGACCGCAACTCCTATGACCAGCCCTGGGGGAAACCTTTCATGCACTTCGCTATTCTCTTAATCACTATTCCTGTTTTCGCAAACGTCGCCGAGGAAAAGCACGGCGGCGAGGGAAAGGAGTTCGGCAACAGAGAGAAATCCGCGGCGGCGCTGAAGGCTCTGCGCGACGCGCTTGCGCCACCTCCGGCCTCGCTGTCCGAGCTGGCCAACAAGGACTTCGCCAAAGTTCCGCTCACCAAGGCCGACGCGGCAGTGGCGCGGGAGCTTATCTGGGATGCCCATGTAGCGATCGTCAAAAGGGAACGAGCCGGCGAGGTCAAGGACCACTTGCTCAAGGATGGGAAACTCGCAATGCCGTTCTTCTTCAAAGTGTTCGGGGACATGCCGAAAGGAGGACGCAGCCTTTGGCTCTCCCTCCACGGCGGCGGCGGCGCTCCTAAGCGAGTCAACGACCAACAGTGGGAAAACCAGAAGAGGCTCTACACGGTGGCGGAAGGCATTTACCTCGCACCCAGAGCACCGACCGACACTTGGAACCTCTGGCACCAGGACCACATCGACCGCCTGTTTGGTCGGCTCATTGAAGACCTGATCGTACTGGAAAACGTCAATCCCAATCGCGTCTACGTGCTGGGATACTCGGCTGGCGGCGATGGGGTTTACCAGTTGGCGCCGCGAATGGCAGATCGCTGGGCGGCTGCCGCCATGATGGCCGGGCATCCCAACGGCGTTTCGCTTCTGTCGCTGCGCAATGTCCCGTTCGCCCTGCAAGTCGGCGGCAACGACTCCGCTTACAACCGGAATAAAGTGGCCCAGGAGTACGGCGACCAACTTGCCCAGCTCCATAAGGACGACCCCAAGGGCTACGAGCACATCGTCAAAATCCACGCCGGCAAAGGTCACTGGATGGACCGAGAGGACGGTGCGGTCCTGCCGTGGATGGCCACGTTCACGCGGAACCCCGTGCCCGACCGCGTCGTCTGGAGGCAGACTGGCGTGCCGCACCAGTGCTCCTACTGGTTGGCCGTACCCCTCGGCGGGGCCAAGATCGACTCTCTAGTGATCGCTAGCCGAATGGGCCAAACGATAACGATCACAGCGGACCAGAACGTGAGCAAGCTCCTCATCCGTCTCGACGAGCGCATGATGGATCTAGACCAGGAGGTAAAGATCACCCTGGCCGGCCAAGAGTTGTTCGTCGGCAGGGTGCCGCGCACTGCGGCGGTGATGCTCAGGACGATGGCCGGTCGCGGTGATCCCCGACTCACGTTCGATGCGGAAATCCCTGTCGAACTGCCAAGCCACAAGTAATCGACTTGGCAAAGCGATGAATGGCTCCTGGCCGCGAGTGAGTCCGAAGAATACGCGATTGTTACTGGCGATCCGCACTGTCCTCTCCCTGACAGCGGGTCAAGGCGGGCGACGGCTACCTCGGCTGGCGAGACAAAGGGCCGTTCGACGCCGTGCTCCTGACGTGCGGTACGAAGGAAGTACCCCGGCCGCTGTTCGAGCAGCTCAAGCCAGGCGGCAAGCTGGTCATCCCCGTGGGAGAGGCGACGGAGGTGCAAACTTTGCGCGGAATCACCAAGGGGACGGACGGCAAGCGCGAGGTGCGTGATCTGCTGCCGGTGCGCTTCGTGACCCTACGCCGAGCCGAGAAAACCGAGAGGAAGTCAAGGGGCCTCTGTAGCACTTCCAGGGACATTGACTTGGTTGGCGAACTTACGCGGCGAGAACTTGGGGCAGTCGATGGTGTCGGCGATGAACTAAGTGTTATCCCGCAGTTCCAGTATCCTCCTCGCTGAGAATAGAAATGGCAGCAATTCCTTCATTCTCAAGAAACCGATTCGCTTCCGCATCGGCTTGATTCTGGTAGTTCGGATCCTTACCCATCCCCACAATTAACATTTCCATAATGGAGCGGTAGTCAAGCCAAGTGCGTTGCGATAGCTCGCCGGCGACCACTGCGTCTTCCTTGGCCTTTAGAAAGCCGTTGGCCAATTCCTTCACGTTGAGAGTCGCCGGATCGGGACGGGGGGTACGTCCAGCGTGAAGATCGTCCTTCTGTTTCAAGTAGTTGTCGAGAGCAGCGGTGGGATCGGACCACGGCCCGAAATAGTGAATCTTGCCACGGATTTTCTTACACCATTGACCGGCAGGATGAGCGGTGAGCGGATATACCGGATAGGCTTCGCCGGCTTAGCGGGCTTGCCTGCATTCGCAGCGGGGGTAGAATGAGGATCGGACATGGCAACGTCTCCTGAATGGCTGGTTGCTGTGTTCACGGCCTACTCGAGAGAAAAAACGACGTAAACCCTTGATAGAAAAACATTTGGTGGGTGTAGCTCAGCCGGTTAGAGCGTCAGACTGTGGATCTGAATGTCGGGGGTTCGAGTCCCCTCACCCACCCTTGAATCAATCGCTCTCAGCGAATCGCAACCAACCTCAACCCCTTGCAATACAAGGGGTTTTTGCTTGCTCCCTGCTCCCTCTGCTTCGATCGATGGATGCTCAATCGTTATCAAGGAGTCTCCTACCGTATCAGTCTTTTGTGCAACCATTGAGCAACCAACATCCACGGTTGTTGATGCATCCGTGCCGGTAGCACGGAGGATGCCGGCAGCGGTATCCGCCCCATCGATGGGCAGGAAGTTAGGCAACTTGTTCACGTCGCGGTCCAGATCGTACAGTCGGCGGTGAGTGTAGCGGGCCGTCAAGATCGGCGAACTGTGACCGGCCAGTTCTTGCAACGTCCGCAGATCGATCCCAGCGCGGCCGCCCAAGGTCAAGTAGGTATGCCGCAAGGCGTGGAAGTCGGCATACAAGGGGCCGTCCGGTCCCTCAACGCTGTAGGGAATGCCGGCGGCTTCCAGGTCAATCCGCAGCATTTCGGCGCCCTTGCCATCCTTTGCCCACGTCCCGCCCCATAGAGGCACACCGGCCGGCTTGCCGTCGAGATAGGCGCGCAGCAGCTCGGCCACGTCGGCGGGAATGGGCTGCACTTTCAGGACGCGGCTCTTGTTCCGCCGGGCCGACAAGGTGACAGTGGGAATCTCGGAGTCGAGGTCGAAACTCTCAGGAACCAGAGAAGCCAGAGCGGACGCGCGGAATCCCGTCCCGCAAGCCGTGGCGTACAAGTGGAAGCGATCCCATCCGCTCAGGCCGCGAAAGGTCCGTTCGCTGGCGCGGGCAGCCGACAGCACGCGGCGCAACTCATCCTCCGTCAACTCCCGCCGGTCGTGTCGCCGGTCCAGCTGGTTGTTGCCGGCTTCCAAGTGGGACAATGGATTGTCAGCAGCACGATGGTCCTTGACCATCCACCGGCAGAACGCCTTAATGTATGCGAGGTACTGGTTCGTCGTCTGCATGCTCACCCCGCGACAAAGACGGTCCCGCAGCGCCTCCACCGTGGCGCGCGGGTAGCGGCGCTTTCGGCCTTGCCCTTCCGCATCAAGTCGATGGCGATGAACGGCGGTCCCTACCGAGGTGGCCTTGATGCCGAGCAGCGCGGCGGTTTCGCGCGGCGTGAACCATTCTTTGCCGTCCGGTAGTTGCGCGGACGGACGGTCGCGGCGCATCGAAGCGAGATAGTCCATGACCTTGCTCGCCGATACCTCATCCATAAAGACGAAATGGCATCCGCCCAGCAGCGTCCGCAGGCGCGATCCCACAATGGCGACATGGCGAGGATCATCGCCGCGAGCTTGTAGCTCACTGAGGAAATCGTTCAGGTGTTCGGAGAGCGGGCGCTTGCGGTGTTGCTCGAAATGATCGACGATGCCAGCCTTGCCGAGTTCAGCTTTCTTGACCAGTTCATTCAGCATCATCTCGGCAGCGGATTTGTTGCGGCAGAGTGGGACGGGCCTGGCGGCACCGGGCACGCGGCCATACCACTTGCCGGATTTCTGCTTGACCTTGCGAGCGTTTGGCGTGCCGGCCGGGACGCGCTGGCCCTCAGCATCGAGGTAGCGGACGATGGTTTTCTTGAAGATGCGGGGCATGGCAGTGTTCCTTCCTCAGAACGACCGGCGCCGCCCCGCCCGGTTCTGAGGACGAACGAGGCGAACGCCGGCCAAGAGTGTGAATGAGTATACCAGCTGAATCAAAGCAAACAATGTGAATAGCTCATTTTCTACTCCCGATGTCTCCATTTACGGGCGCGAGCCAGCTGGCCATCGGATCAGGTCATGTTGCTCGCGGATTGCTCTCTTCATCGAAAGGTGTCATGGCGTCTTCGGGAGTACATCCAGGGGCCAGATAAGAAAGACGCCGGGATTTTGCGTCCGTAGCGTCCGTTACGTCCTGTCGAGCGGTTTTCGCATGCTGGTTTGCGTCCGCGTTTGCGTCCGACAACGCTGGTTTGCGTCCGCCTGCGTCTGACGCGATGCCGTTTACTTCGAGGTTTTTCGCATCCTTGGGCGCAACGGACGCATCGGACGCAAAATCCCGTCCCTTGTCCTGTTGGCTAGTCAGGCGGATGATGCGTGTGCGGTTCCTGTTCTGTTCACGGTCCCATTCGACGAAGATTCCGACGCTGCGAAGGTTCGGTGCCAGGCGCTTTAGCCGGCCGCTCAATGCCCTGCCATTGCCGGGCCAATCTTTCGACTTGGCGACGTCGCCAGCGAGTTCCTTCAACTCTTTGAGCAGTTCACTGGCGGTGCCGGTCCACGCGCCGTTCGCTTCGATGAACTGGCGGAGGAATGGAACAAGTGGAGAAGCTTCAAGGGCCGTCTCGTTCGCCCCGGAACGGTTATCACTGTAGGCGTCGAGGAATAAGCCACACGGCCAACCCATCGCTCGCTCGACAGCAGTTCCGAACGAAGCAAAGTCGGCCATACGCGGCAGACATGCCAACTGGACATTCGGTAGCTCGCGCAAGGCGCCCGATAGAGCCGTCAACAGCGCGCCCAGGATAGGAGGGCGGGCTGCCTCGAAATTACGCCAGAGGATTTGTTCCGGGACACGCTTCTCGTCAGGAATCTCCGGCAAGTTCAAGAGAACCGCGCGATCAAGCAGGTCGCCGCGTGTGGCGACATCTTCGATGCTGGTAAGGATGATGGGACGTGTTGCGGCGAAAATCGTCTCTTCATCATTGGCGTACAGCTCCCGCGTCGAGAATCCGCTGCCGGTTGACAGACAGCAAAGCCCATCCGAAAACCAGCTTGGAATGGTAGAAAGGTTGTCGTAAGTCAACAACCAGCTGTTATTGGCTGCAATCACCAAGTCGCGGAGATCCTTCGGCCCTGACCGTAGCAGGGCTAGGCTGGGGTCAATGAGCAAACGCACCATCTTGGCCGCAGTGGATTTTGCAGAGCCTTGTTGTCCATAGAAACACAAAATGGGATAGGGTCCACGCGGCCGCAACGCGGCGAGCATGCACGCGATCAGAAGCCGCCAATCCGCATCGTTGGCCACGTTCACGAACCGGCGTAGCTCGTCGAGGTGTCCGCCAGGTTCCGGCAACGGCAGCGGCAGCAGTCCCTTCGGCCGCCGAAACCGAACGGGCGGAGCATCCACAACTCGCCAGCCATCGGCGTCCACCTCGCAAACCTGCCAGTATTTATCCGCCAAATCGAGGTAGATTTTGCCGCCGTGCTCGGCGAGGCGGACGTGAACAGTATGCTCTTCGCCCTCGAAATGTGCTTTGGCCTCAAGACTGGCAATCGCGTCCTGTACTGCCTGATTGCCGGCGGCGCGGCCTTCCTCCGCATGCAGCAACTGCCCCAACCAACGCTTGAAGGCAGCGCTACGGAGGGCCAACGTCTCGACGTGATCGCCAACGCGAATCGTGGCAAACGCCTTGTATTCGGCGTCGTGAAACCACGTGGCGCCGGTTTCGATGGCCAACTTCACAAGCCGGGTTGCCACGGACTTTTTCTCCGGCTTGTCGATCCCACATGGATTCGCTGACGAGAGACTGTCAGTCGTGATGCCATTCCTCGACGGCTTGCGGGCCTCGACGTGCAGCAGCACGGCGGCCTGGACAGCCGTGGCCAATTCGTTCCGGAACTTGCCTTTGTCGCCGGCGGCGACGTACCAATCGCTCACATCCTTGTACACCCAGATCGACTTTTCCCTCCCCTGCTTATCCGTCACCCTGACCGTCTGAAGTTTTGGAACCTGGATACGCCACAGCCGGCCAACGTATCTCAACTCCGAGAGGCGTTTGCGGACGGTCTCGACGAAGGACTCCCCGCTGTCGTCGTTATCGGCGGGCAAGTAGATGTCAGTGATGCCCTCGACGTGATCCGGTTGCAGCGCCTCGGTGGTGCCCGCCCCCGGCAATCCCAACGCCGGCAGGTCGCAATGCCAGAGGGTCCAGGTATCGGACTCGCCCTCGCACAAGTAGACGCTTGCGGCTTTATTGGCATCTTCCAGGCGGTTCAACCCATAAGGGATTAACTTTATTCCCTTTGGTTGCACGAAGCGCGGATTCTTACCCGGAGGATTTCGGCGCCGGACAAACAATTCCGCGCCGGTTTCGTCGAGGTAGGGTATGCCGATCGCACCGTTGTCCAGCTCACGCAAATCGCAATGACTTCTCAGCCAATCGAGAGGCAGTTTTTTCGCGGCGGCAAGGTCCACGAGGTTGTACGGACGTGATTTCCGTGCCATAGTCTATGGATGTTTCCAAGATGTTTGTCTTTATGGATTCCGCCTGCTGTCGTGTATTAGCGCCGGCCGTTGGCGTTTCGTATCGCCTCCCAGCGCTGCAGATCCGGCATCCCCGCCGAAACCCATTCGCGTATTTCGGACGCATCCCATCGCAGTTGTCCGCCGAGCTTGCGGGCGCGGGGCAACTTGCCGGCCGCCTTGAGGCGGTGGAGCGTCGCAATGCTGACGCGCAGGACGTGGCACAAGTCCGCGGTGTCGTACACCAATGGTTCGGGCGCTGAACCGGCAGGCGAAGTCGAGGGGGGCGCCAAAGTGTCGGCGATCGGCAGGATTTCAGCCATCCTGCACCACCTTTCGGCAGCGGCGGGCATCGATGGCGTTCAATTCATGGCGCACCGCGGCGATGGCGCGCCGGTCGTACAGTCGTAGGGTTCCGGCGCGGGCGGCGGGACGAATGTGTTGCCGTGTGGCCAGCACATTCAGGACGCGGTGCAGCGGTTCATGCAACTCGGCGGCGATAACGCCGGCCGTAATGAGTTGCGGTGTAGGTGTAACGGTATTCACGGTGATCGCTCCTTTCAGTTCGGGACTTGTTGCCCTCACTAAAAGGCAGCGCTCACGGGAGGATACGCGGAAGTGCTTGCAGGAATGGGAGATAATTCTTGTGAGCGCTCACAACAGGGCCGTGAGCGCTCATGGGATCTTGTAGCAACGAACCCTCTTCGGTCGTGAAAACGGCGTGTCTTCCTCTAGTGGGCTTGGTTCGTAATCGGCTTCCTGCTCGGCAATCAACCCTTGCAACGGATCATCCTGCTCGCCGATGGTGTTTTCAAGGGCTTTCGTGAAGCTAACGGCCTTGGATGTACCCCTGCCTTTTCTCCGCCGTCCAGAGAGCTGCATCGTCTTTTGCCAAAGGGGTAGTTTGCTCACGAGACCATCGCTACAGCCGATTGCCTCCGCCCATTCTCTTTGGGAGCGCTTAACAAACTCTTTGTCCTTGTCTGCCAGCTCTAGCGCCTTCGCGTTCGCTTCCCTGGCACTCATCGGCTGCCGTTTGTGCGCTTCGGGTTCTTTGCCCTCGTCATATCGCAGCCTGTCGCACAGCGCTTCCAGGTGCGGCAGGATGTTGTCTACGATTTTTCGGGCAGCGTCGAAGTCCCTTTTCATCAAGACACAATGCGCGATTTGGCGTAGACTGAGGGTCGATTCGCCTGCGCGCACCAATTCCGGCCCTAGTTCCTCACACATGGATTTCATTTGTTGCTCAATTTCTGATAGCAAGCGGCTCCATTTTTCTATGTAGCGGAGGTCATCCCCTTTCGGCCATTTCGTAAGAATCTTCAACTCCTCTTTGTGCCATGATCGCAACCTCTCCACCCAATCTGCGATTTTCGAGATCTCGCTCATTGCTCTACCCGCAAGCTTTGTGCGGTTTTCCAGGCTCCGTTGTTGTGCGTGATCGCACCAATCACTATTTTTCCCGCAGCAGAGCAACTCAACCATAACAAAAGGGCAGGGAGCGCGCGGGAGAGATGGACCACGGTTCATGTTGGCGCGGTAGTATCGATCGTGCGGGCCTGCCGTCGATGGGGACAACCGGCTACATTTCGACGTTGAGGGTGCGGGCGGATCGCAATCATCAACGCGCAACTGCTCACGGGGATTTTCAGAGGGAAGGCGTGAAGATCGAGCGCAAAACTACAGTGAGCAAGTTATTGAGAATTGAGCATTTCGGAAGATGGTGCGTATCATCGTCTCGATCATCGGACAGTTTGGTTCGTATTCACCCTCCTCCTCCTTGAACAAAATAAAAATGGGGTAAACACTGTCGAACAACCGAGGGCAAGCATGACGTTCCGGATTTGAATCTTGGATGACGATGCCCATGACTGATTGGGGACCGGCGCAGCTGCAACCGACCAGGTACTGCCAGTGGAGAACTTCAAGCCGGGTTTTAAAGCCCTTGAGATCCTGCTCGGATGTCTTGATTTCGATGATGCCGCGACAAAAGGCGGGATGAGTGACCAAAAAACTGCCTTCCCGAATGATCGCTGGACCTAAACGAGGATCGTAAACGATCCCGTCAATCTGCTTCGGAAAGCATCCCTCTGGCCAAGGGGAAGGGCCTGGCGGGAGCAACTTGTATGTATCGTGAGGGTAGAGCGTCCCGTGCATAAGGAGAGAAGGACTAATCCAGGTTCCCACGAATCCTCGAACGAGTTCTTCGACAAAGGCTCCTGTCAGTGCCGAATTAGAACCCTTCGGGACAACACGCCGAAACTGCTGGAATTTCAGTTTTACCGTCTCGCAGAACGCCTGAACGGCAGGAGCAAGGACATTCTCCTCCTCCATCTTGTTCTCACTCCTTTAACTCATCGGTGATTGCCCGGAATTGTAGCAGCGCAGTCTCCAGATCATCGGCGATTTCTTCGGCCAATTCATCCGGGTCCGGCAAGTTCTCGGCGTCTTCCAGGCTCTTATCCTTGATCCAGAAGAGGTCGAGGTTCAGCTTGTCGCGCTTGGCCAACTCCTCGTAGGTGTAACAGCGCCAACGGCACTCCGGATCTTTCTCGCTCCAGGTCTGTCGCCGATCGTGCCGGTTGTTCGGATTGAAGCACGTCACGAATCCGTCGAGGTCGCGTCGCTTGAGCGGCTTCGTCTTCAAGGTGAAGTGCATGTTCGTCCGCAGGTCGTACACCCATAGCTTTTCAGTCCACGGCTTCTCCCGCGCAGGCCGCGCGTCGAAGAAAAGGACATTCGCTTTGACGCCGGGCTTGTAGAAGATACCGGTTGGCAGGCGCAGCAACGTATGCACGTCGCACGACTCCAGCAACTTGCGCCGGACGGTTTCGCCGGCACCGCCCTCGAAGAGCACGTTGTCCGGAACGACGATGGCGCAGCGGCCGTTGATCTTCAAGAGCGTCCGGGCGTGCTGGAGGAAGTTCAGCTGCTTGTTCTTTGTCGTGGTCCAGAAGTCGGCTCGTTCATAGGCGATGTCCTCTCGCTCGATGTCTCCGTCGGCGCCGACGATGGAGATACTGCTTTTCTTGCCAAAGGGCGGATTTGTCATGACCAGGCTGAAGCGCTCGGCGGGATCGCTCTGCAAGGCATCGACTCCCGAGCGAATCGGGCAGGGATCGGCGTCGATGCCATGCAGATAGAGGTTCATGATGCACAGCCGGCCGGTGTTCGGCACCAATTCCCAACCGCGGACGAAATCGCGGCGCAGGTGCCTCTTCTGGTCCGGGTCGAGGTCTCTGCCGTGCTGATCGAGGACATACTTGTGTGCCAGGATGAGAAAACCACCAGTACCCGCAGCCGGATCGCAGAGTGCGTCATCGGGCGTCGGCCGCATCACATCTACGATGGCCTTGATGAGTTCGCGGGGCGTGAAGTATTGCCCGGCCCCCTGCGGCACTTCTTCGGCGCCGCGTGCGAGCAACCCCTCGTAGATGTCACCCTTCACATCCGCTTCCATCGCCGACCATTTTTCCTTGTCGATTAGGTCTACGATAAGGCGGCGGAGAAGCGCCGGGTTTTGAAACTCAGCTTTGGCCCGCTGGAAGATGGCACCGAGCATCCCCGGTTTGCGAGAAAGTTGTTCGAGGATATGACGATAGTGGTTCAACAACGCTTCACCGTCGAGGGCCACGAGGCTCGACCAATCCAACCCCTTTGGTATGATGGGCTTGCGGTTGTAGGGCGGCCGCGTCTGTTCGTCGGCCATTTTGAGGAAGAGTAGGAAGGTGATTTGTTCTGTATAGCCCAAAAACGACAGCCCGTCGTCGCGCAGGACATGGGCGAAGTTCCAGGCTTTAGCGACGATCTGCTGAGTATCGGTGCTCATCAATCAGGTCATTCTCGTGTTCTGCTACGTATCGGTGAACATTGTCGATACTATCTTGTTTTAGGGTGAGTCTGTTAGCCTTGAGATCGCACAATGGCCAGTACTTGCGTAAGGTTGCGCACCGGTATCCCAATCCCTGCAACGATCACAGGATAATCGTCGTGGAACGCCTCAAGCACGTCCTCCAAAAACCCCTCCTCGAAAACGAATCTTTGAGAGACGATCTCACCCTCGATCTCGCGCAACTCGAACGTATAGCGATCTTTATCCACTTCTCGAATCCGCCCGGTGAGTTGGACGAGAGGTTCGCGTCCAGAGGGCAACCCGGCAAGGGCGGTGTTCGTGGCGCGCCGCGAATCACGGGTCAGCCGCACAGGGCGAGCCGGACTCTTGACGAGGGCACCGCGGAGTTCGACTTCGCGGATTGGCCCTTGGGAGGAAGGTGTTATGTTCTTGATCGCTTGCAGGATCAATCGGCTTTCATCGGAATTCTGACCAATGGCAGCAGGTGAAGTGGGTTGGGAGGATAGCAGCCAGTTCAGACCAGTCTGGAGTAGTGCGCCGACTCGTTGGAGTGCCTCTTGTTCCTGACGGAGTTCATCGGCTGTCAGATCCGCGAATAGTTCAGGCGGGCCAGCCAGGGGAGAGCGAAAGGCAATCTCAAAGCTACCGAATGCAAGTCGCTGGGTCGGCAAGTCGAAGAGGCGCTTGACGAAGGCCGGAGGACGGCCAGTTTGCGTCGGTTGCTCCAAGACATACTCGGCCAGCATCTTGATGGTCTTCTGTACCCCTTCAACCAATCCTCTGATGACGCTACCGGGTACGCGACCATCCTGGATTTCCTCCCCTTCTGCTCGGAGGCTGAGAAGTGGTTCCAGCGAAGGCAGCAGCATCGTACCGGGATGGGGCAGTATCTCTTGCGGAAGGTCGCTGAATTTGACAATCCATGCTTCGTGGACATCGCCGGAATGTGCCACGTCAAGCACCCAAAAGCGCGGCTGATTCAGTGCATCGCGTAGTGTCGATTCCCCTTCTTTGAGCTTTTTGACCAGCTGCTCCGTGAAGGGGACAACGAGGAAGCGAGTAACCTTGTGATCCTCATCACACCAATGGGAAAGGCATAGCTGTCCATCGCGATCTAGGTGCGTAAAGGTGCGCGGACCATCGAAGTCGTAAAGCACTTCTTCCGGCTTGAAGGGCTGAAACAACCTCCCATCAACAGGTTTTCCCGTCACCTGCCACATCTAAACGATTTCCTCCACACTGGCGAAGATCGCCCCTCGATCCACACCCTCATAAACCCACCAGGTTGTGTGCGTGGGCTGTCTCCCCTGCGTTCGTTTCGTGACGCCGTGTTCCGACTGAAGCTCTCCTTTGGCGATGAACTTGCCGAGCTTCGGATACGCTCGGTACTGGTGTTCCGCGTCCTCTCGCGTCCGAAAGACCGACAAGCCGCATCGAAGGCAAGGCGGGGCATTCGGCAGTTTGTCCAACTCATGAGCGGTCAGAAAGTCCGCTGCCGCGTGAGGGTTGCTCTTCACCAGCCGGTAAACCACGCCGATAGCTGCTTCCACATCGTCTGGAGGGCACTCAGCCGGCCAATCATCAGGAAAATCCATGCCCAACGCATCCCTTTAACAGTTTGGCCCCGCACGGCAAATCCGTCTTGACCGTGCCTCTTGCCCTGTCTCCGACCACCCTTACGGATATGACCTAGTTTAGCTTTTTCCGGTTCATTTTTGTACACCCGTTCAGAGCATGCGCCACGGCAATTTCTACTTAGTTTACCGCGCGAGATTTGGGCGAAGGAAATGCCAGAATTCGGCGAGGCCAGGCTTGGTGTCGGTGCCCATCAGCCCTGCTCCGCGGGAGAGAGAGCATTTAGAAGCCCCTTGCGGCTCAATTCCTCGATCTTCTCGATGATTTGCTGTTCGGTGAATCGGGGCTTAACTTCGCCTACCCTCTGTGCCAATTTCTTCACCGCGAGTTGTTCCCCTCGCTGCACCGCTTCACGATCCGCGTAGATGATCGTCGTGAGCAGTTCCAACTCTCCAGCCGACCTCCCTCCGAACTCCTCCAAGGCCCAATGGATGTCCGGCTCATAATTGCTCAGAACCTCTTTCGCCCTCTGGCGCACAAATTCCCCTGTTGAACCTGGGGTGAACTCGTAGCCGTAGCCGGAACCCGAAGAGAATGTCACCATTTCGGATTTCACGGCGCCAAGGGATTCTGCTGAGCCGAGGTCATTGAGCACATCGCTGTCGAAAGGGCCATAGGTGTACAGACGAAAATCGTATCCCAAAGGCAGCCCCTTCGCAGTCTGTAGCAAATATGCCAACTTCATGAGGGCTGTCCGGCCGAGTTTCGCGGAAGCCAGCCCGACCAGTTCGGTAAGCAAACCCAGACGAAGCCACCACCTCTCTTGATCTGTCATTGCTCGCCTCCCAGAGTTTTTTTCACGATCTCCCGAGCACGTTCTTTATCCTCTTTCCGGCAGTACAACATGACCATTCTGCTCGGTCGCAGTTGGGCCAGCATGTTGGAAAACGCGGACAAGGGACGCACCGGGCGGCTGGGATTATCACTTCGCACCGGAATGTCGGGAATGCCGACCTTATACCAAGACTTCTCGGCCTTTTGTTCGGCCTGTACGATCTCGCCCAACTCTCCTCGCACACGATCCAGAGTGGCGAGATCTTCCGGGCCGGGCACTTCTGGGGTGTGGTACACTTCACGGAAGTGATCGCGGCCAGCAAGACGCTTGCCGTGATCTCCCCCCTCCCCATTGGCCAGCGCTCCCAAAACGCGCCAGTCGTCCCATTTCAAGAAATCCTCCAAATCTTTGCCAACGGGTGCAGGAAAATAGCCTCCAGGCAGGATCGACTTCAGCGCTTCCTGGAGGTGGTGATCGTAGGCCATCCGAGTCTTATGGAAATACACCTGGGTGAACATGAAATAGCGGGCGAGAACCAACCCCTCGGCCGCATGGTAGCCGCCCTCGCTGACACCCAGGCCTGGCGCACGTCGTTCGGGTCGCGGTACCACTTCGACCGAATTCACCAACCGCCGCCAGTCAAACTTACCGTAATCCACCCCGGCATGAAGCGAATCTCTCTGGAGATAGTCAATCCGATCTGCATCCATCTGACCGTCGATCAATTCCCGCCAGAATATCGCCCGTCCCGCGCCGGTCCCCCCTTCGAGCAGGGCAGCAATGGATTCGGCGCGCAGTTCCCAGTTCTGATTAAGCGGATGGTTCTCGATCACGTCGCGCATGTGCGTCCGAATAATCGCCGCCGAATAGTTCTCGTGCTTGTAGCGGCCTTTGCCATCGGGACGCATAGGAAACAACTCCTCGCCAGCGTGCGAAAACGGCGTATGCCCCACGTCATGCAACAGCGCGGCTAATCGCACCAGTTTGCGGTCGCGCTGAAAGCCACTTTCCGTGTAGGTCAACTCCACGCGAAGCACTTCCTTCGACCGGTCTACGATGGCGTCAAACAACTTCGTGGCAACATGCATCACGCCGAGGGAATGTTCGAACCGGGTGTGCATGGCGCCAGGGTAAATCTGATCCGTCCACGCCAGTTGTCGGATGCGTCGCAACCGCTGAAACACCGGATGATTGATGATCTCCTTCTCCCAATCATCAATGGGGATGAATCCATGCACCGGGCAGCGGATCTCATAAGTTCGGTGCGGATCGGCCATTCCTCCTTTCCCTCCCCACTTATTCTTATCAAGTGTACAAATTTACACAAACAAGAAAAGCCCAGTTGTTCCTTTTTCTTCAGAGAGCCGATGCTTTCTGTTTCCGGCGTCTCGCGGCGTGGCCGCTTTCTCCCTCTCGCCCTTGCCGAATTTTCTGCAACAGGTGTTCCGCCGGCTCGTCGTCCGGGTCTTGCGGTACCAGCCGGCCCTCGAAGGCGCGCTTTAGGATGCTCTGCCGCAGCCGGGACGCGCGCTTCAAGTCCGTTTCGATTTGCGCTTCGATCTCGTCAACGACGGACAGACGGCGATCAACTTCATCGACTAACTCTCGCTGTTCATCAGACGGGGGAAGCGGTATTGGGAGTTGGAGGATTGTTCCTTGGTCAATTTTCGGCATACTTCCTGCCAACCCCTTCGCTCGTTGGCGAAAGTACGCCCTGGCAAAATGGGATTGGAGGAAAACGTCCACATATCTGTCAACAACCGCGAGACTCACTCGAACTCGGATAAGCAGATCCGGGAATATGGCGAAGTTCGTCGGTCCTTTATACATTCTGGCTGTGCCTACCAGTTCGGGCGTGTTGGACCGCTCGATCAAGATGTCTCCACCTTGAAGCCACAAGTCCTGCACCTTGTCCGGCTGCGCTGTCGTCAACTTTGTGTTCTTCTCGGAAAAATCCCCTACAGTTACAGCTGTTAGGGTCAGCGTCCGCACTCCCCTCCCATCCTTGGATGCTCTGGCCGAATGTCCGTTCCGCAGAGGTTCGCGCAGCAAAACATCCAACGTCGCCCAGCACCAGCCCTCCGGTAACGCCGGCAAGTAGCTTGTATCCGGCCCCGTCGGTTCCTTGTATTTCGCTTGCCAACCCTTCGGTGGTTGCTTGCCGGCCTTGGCGTACTTCGCCCGTTGTTCCTGTTCCCACTTGCGGCGCCGCTCGTCCAAAATGCGCCCCAATAGTTGCGCTCCAGTTTCCTTGGCCGGATGGTGTGCCCGCCATTCCGCCGTCAACTTGCCTTCGACCGCCGCTTTGAGCACGGCGGCGCGGTAACGCTTCAACCCCGCCTTGACGCGCTCCAGCGCCGCTACGCCCGCATCGAGCTTGCTGAACAGTTCTTCAATCTTTTGGACGATACGTCGCTGTTCGTTAAGAGGAGGAATCGGGAAAAATATTTGCGACAAAGCCGCGCCGGTTAGGTGCTTGATCGTCGTGCCAGTATAGTATGGCGCGAAGCGATGAGTGATCGTCCCAAAGTACAAGTAGTACATCGCAAAGGATGGGTCGTACTCATCGGATCGAAAACGAACTCGGTGGAGAGCCTCTTGTATCTTTGCGTGTTCGGATTGCCCCTTCCAAACAGCCGCCCGACCAGGTTCACCTCCTTCACAGATCACGAGGTCGCCCGGTTGAAGTCCGTAACGAGTCGCTTCGCCCTCTTCAAATCGCATCTCTTTCAGATCATTGGAGTCAAACGAAAACCACCGCACATTTACATTTCGTAGGTAAGGTTGAAGTGTGCCACGGTTTTTCTGCTTGTCGAGCATCTTGCCGAGGCACAATTCACTGGCGAGAGTACCGAGAGGCAACACAGGCCAAGGTTGTACCGGATTACTCACGCCGCCAGACTCCCGTTGAGTTCATCCAGCAGCATCGGCAGCTGGTCGCCGAAAACTTCATGCGCCTTTCCCAGCCCGCCCATCTCGCGCAGCGGCGGTTCGTCGAGATCATCCATCTCGACGCGCAAGCTGTTGGCGATGTGGTCGCGAATGGCGTCGAGCCATTTCCGCTGTTGAGGTGTGAACGTGACGCCGGCTGCCTGCTTTTCCGCCAACCATGCCTGATAGCGTTCCTCGACAGTCAGAATGAAAGGGACGATCGGCTCGGCCGGATCGATGGCGTGGCGCACCAGGGCGATGAGGTTCACCACCGGCTTGCCGCCCTTGCCTTTCACGACGGCCGGCTTGGCGGTTTCAAAGGCTCGCCACAGGCGTTCCGGTTGGGCCGACAACGGCGGTCGCTCCAAGACGGCTGCCAATTCTTTCAAATGCCGGTAGCGCAAGCCGCTCCGATAAGGCTGGCTGTACAGCAAGCGGATCGCTTCCAACTCGTCCTTGTGGTCGTGGATGAATTGCCGAAAATCCTTGATTAATGCTTCCGCCTTGGCCTTCGCTTGGGCGCTGAAACCCGCTTCCATCAGCTCATCGGGCGTCACTTCATCAACGATTTGTTCCAGCGTTTTGTTGATGGATGCCACCAGGTTGCGCAGCTTCGGGTTGTGGAATGGCCGGAAGGCGGCGGCAACCATCTCTTGCTCCACTTTGTCGAGCTGTTCCGGCGTGGGAACTTGTCCCGGCGGCAATTGAAACTTTTCGACCGCGCGCTGAGCCTGGGCGTCCGCGTCTATGCTGCGCAACAGCTGGCCGATCAGAGCCGGCAAGTCCTGCCCTCCTGCCTGGCTGACGATTTCTTGACGTTTGGGAGCATCGAGCTGCCGATCCAGCCGGGCCAGCCGGACCGCCAGCGTTGAAGCCAACTCCGGATCAACAACGCCGGTCGCCACCAAATTCATGATCTTGTCGAACGGGACCGACGGTTTGCGATCGAGCGGCTTCGACTCCGTTTTGTCGTGCTCACAAACGCCCACGGCATCAACGATGACGAACCGCGTTTTCCCGTTGGCGTCCAGCGTAACGTTGCGCAAGCTGTCCACATCGATGACCCGAACGCCTCGACCCTTCATCTGCTCAAAATAACCGGCTGACTTGACATTGCGCAGAAAGATGAGGCACTCCAATGGCTTCACGTCCGTGCCGGTAGCGATCATGTCTACGGTCACGGCAATGCGCGGGTTGTACGAAGTGCGGAACTCTTGCAGCAGGTCTTCCGGCTTCTTCCCCGTCGTTTTGTAAGTGATCTTCTGGCAGAAGTCGTTGCCCTTGGCGAAGACCTCGTGGGTGATACGGGTGATGTCATCGGCGTGAGAATCGTCCTTGGCAAAAATCAGCGTCTTGGGCACCTCGGTACGTCCGGGGAAAATCTCGGTAAAGAGCCGGTCACGGAAAGTCTGCATGACGAGCCGAATTTGGTTCTCGGCCACAACGTCCCGATCCAGCTGGTTCGCGATGTAGGTCAAATCATTGTCGAGTTCCGCATAACGCCGCACACGCGTTCGCCGGTCCCGATGCGGCACGAACAGCCCCGGCTCTTTCTCCAGAGTGGCTCCCTGTCGTGTGATCTTCGTAGCGATGCGATACACGTCGAAACCGACATTCACGCCATCGGCAACGGCCCGCTCGTGACCGTACTCCATCACGAGATTGTTCTGAAAAAAGCCGATGGTCTGCTTCGTCGGGGTCGCGGACAGGCCAATCAGGAAGGCGTCAAAGTATTCCAACACTTGCCGCCAGAGGTTGTAGATGCCCGGTGGCATTCGTCGATGACGATGAAATCGAAGGTTTCGATGGGGATGTTGGGGTTATAGACCACGGGTACCGACTCGCGCAGCAGAGCGGTAGCCGTCTCGTACATGGACTGTTCTTCGTTGCCTTCGTCGAATTCCTTTTCGCCTCTGAGCATGGAATAGAGACGCTGGATGGTGGTGATGCAAACCCGGTTCACCGGGGCGAGGACGTTGGAACGCAAGTGCTGGACGTTGTATTCTTGGGTGAAGTTCATCCGGGAGTACGGGCTGAGGTACTGCTGGAATTCTCGATAGGTCTGCCGTCCCAGGTTGGCCCGGTCCACCAGGAACAGGATGCGCTGGGCGTCGGCGAATTTGAGCAACTGGTAAACGAAGGCCACCGCGGTGAGTGTCTTGCCACTTCCGGTCGCCATTTGAAGCAAGGCACGCGGACGGTTCGCTGCCAGAGATACTTGCAAATTGTTGATAGCGATGACCTGCATGGGCCACAGGCCTTCGGCGTTGAAGGACGGCATCCTCCTCAGTGAATCCCGCAATTGCCGCTCCAGGGCGGCCAAGCGCAATAACTCTTCGGGGCGGTGGAACGTGAAGACAACGCGGCTGCGTGGCTCGGGGTCGAGTCGATTGGTGAACTGCGTCTCCTTGCCCGTGCTTTCGTAATGGAATGGCAGCGGCAGATGGTGTGCTGGCACGCCGACGGGAAGGGCACCGCTATATGCGGCGGACTGGACTTCGACACCGGTGAGGGTATGGCCTTCCGGCTTAGCCTCGATGGTGCCGATGGCCTTCCCATCGGCATACAGAAGGTAATCAGCTTCGCCGTCTTGGAGCGGAAATTCGCGGGTAGCAACCCCAAGGCCAGCCGAGATGTTCATTTCCTCCCGATCCTGAATGGTCCATCCGCACTGTCCGAGTTGGCGGTCGATTTCCTTGCGCGCTTTTTCTTCGGGAGTCATGGTCTGTTGGCTCGGTGCGAGCAGTGTCAGGGATGCCGGCCATAGAACCCCACCGGAACACCGATACTCACAGTCTACACTCGACTCAAAGTCAGCGATATTAAAAATTGATACTGTTTTTTTCTCTCACGACCACGGCCAGCGAATATCGAGGTTATCCCGGCAATCGCGACCGCCCAGCTCGTCGTCGAGGATTACCCCCCGGGGCGCGGCTGATGACGGACCGCGCGTCGGGATCGTAGGGCACGTCAAACAGCTCGACAGCGCCCAAGGCAATCTTCTGAAATGCACCGGCGACAGCGACCGGATCGTTCTGCACGAAAGACCGGGTGTAACGGAGTAGTCAAACTCTGAAGACATCCAGCGTCGTCTCTTCGTCGTCGCACGGCAGCCGCGCGAACATCAGCATCACGCAGCACAGACCAAATGCCACTGCCCGATCGTCGTGCTCGCCCTCGGGCGCCCGCAGGCTGCTTCCCTCGATCGAACCGAGTTGCATCCGCGTGGCGAAGCTGTACAGCACCACGGCCCGCTCGCGGCAGGCGTCGGCCACCATCGACCACATCATCGCCTTGGACTGCGCCGTGGTCAACCAGCCCTCACGACCGTCAAGGCCCAACAGCCGCACGAGCGGACTGATTTGACTCAACGCCAACAAGACGGCATGACCGTGGTTGTTACGCTCGACCAACACCGGCGCCGCGTTGTACCAGCGACCCACCGCGTCAAGAAGGCCGGCGAACACGCTGGGCTGGAACTTGCCCGACAGCGCCGCCGTCTGCTCGCCCGTCAGAAGGTCCATCACTTCCAGCGCGCTGTCGTCGGAGGTCGGATTGCCCTCGGCCGGATCGCCGCAGACCGCGTAGCGACCGCCACGACGCGGCGGCGCGTACACTTCCAGGCCAGCGATGGCCGGGGCGCCTACCGGCGGTGGCATCAGCGGCGGGCGATCGACGAAGCACTGGTCGAGCCAAGGGGAGGGGATGCGCTTGTCCAGCGTGCGGGCCGAGAGCGCCTCCGTGTCCGTCGCCGGGTATTGTTCGTAGAGGTCGTCGAGCGAGCCGGTGCGGTGCAGAATGTCAACGCGTTGCTCCTGGTACCATGCCGCATCGCGGTCGGACCGCGCGTCCCAACTCAGGAAGATCGGATGCCAGCTAGATTGGCCGAGCTTGGCCGAGCGATAAATACGCTTGAACTCGCTCACGGGCTTGGTCTTGTCCGCGCGAGAAAGCAGCACCAGCTGGCCGCCGCCGTCGATGGTCGGCTTCACGGAGCGCATGAGCTTCCCCAGGTCCGGGCACAAGTCCGCCTCATCGACCAACGCCCATGTTGCGGTATAGGAATCGCCGGCGGTCGAGGGGAAGGCGCGGGCGATCGAGCCGTTGGCCAGGCCCCACATCGTCGCCGAATCGGGCGCCCTTTCGGGCGAGCGGAGCCAGGCGGGCAAGCGCGCGTACATGCCGCGCAAGCGCTCGTCGCCTAACAAGTATTTCGACTCGGTTTCGCGCTTGCTGAACAGCAGAATCGTGACCGATGGCTTGAAGATCATCAACCACAGGGCATAGGAGAGGCAAAGCCAGGTCATGCCGAGCTGCCGGGCCTTGAGGATGACGGTGAGCCGGTGCTGCGTTAAGGCGTCGAGGACGGCGATCTGCTCGGTCCAGAGTCGAAAGGGAATCCACGCGCTTAAGGTGGCGTCGTAAATCTGACAGTAGTTATCCACGAAGTAGAAGGGATCTTCAGCACAGGTCAAGATCTCCAGCGGGCGGTTGAGGATTTCTGCTCGGTTGCGCGAGGCGTTCACGTCGATAGTTCTCCGCCTTGTCGCGTGCTTTCAGCACGACATCCACGGACACATCCAATTTGATGGCGTCGCCATCCTCGCCGGTCACTTCGAGTTTCTTGGCCGCATCCAGCCCCCAGAGTTTGCGGAGGTCGGCCAATGCCTGCCGGGCCTGCTCCAGATAGCGGGGGTCGCCGTCCTGATCGCGCAAGGTCGAGTGGCTCTCCAGCACTTTTCCCGGTTGGCCATTTTCTCCCGAGGGGGCGTGTTTGGTGGTGAGAGATTTCTGCGGTTTCTTCGATTCTTCCCAGGCCGCCATCGCGGCGTGGTAGATTTTCCACAAGGCGGCTTCATGGCGAATCTTCTTCGTCTGGATCTTGGCGCTCAGCTCTTTCAGCATGCGTTCCTCGATGCGGATCAGCATCTTGGAGACCGCTTGCTGGGTAACTTCGCCCAAGCCCTGCTTGGCCAATTCCGCCGCGATCTGCGCCTCGCTCAGCCCCTGAAGCGTCAGATCAAAGGCCGCCTGCTCACGCTGACGCGCCAGCTCTTTTGACACTCGACCCTTGCCTCTCATACCACTCCTTATCTCAACGATCCCTTCGCAGCCAATGCGTGTTCGGCCAGAACGGTGATCGGAACGAACCACTCGCGCCGAGTCGATTCGTGGACAAGGCACTACAAGATAATCGGATAAGCGACCAAGTCCTTCTGGCAGTGCTCGCCGTACCACACGGCCAAGCACACCGCCAGCACCAGATCGTCGTGCTGACCCGCACGCCAGGCCTCGAACGATTCCGTGGCGCTGGCCACGTTGATCTTGACTTTGAAGTTGCTCAACTCCTGACGCAACGTCTTCGCCTCTCGCAACGCCGGCGCAATCAGCAGTCGTTTGCCCTGCAAGAGCGATTGCGTGGAGGCCACCAGCTCCTTTTTGGGAACACAGTAACCGCCGTCCGGCCGCAGGTTGACGCTGTGGCCGGACGTGATCGTGATGCCCCGGATGCCCGAAACCGGCAACGGGGCGCGGCGGAGGATTTGTAACACGCCGATGCCGACTCCCGTTTCATCCGCCACCAGCGTTGGCCGCGTGGGCAAGGCGGCGAACAAGGGACGCAACTCCTCGGCGATGGTCGGATAGTCCACACGCAGCCAGCGTTGGAGATGGCGCACGGCGTAACGGTTGATGCGCTTGTCGTCATGGCACTGGACCGTCTTCTCGATCAAGGCCAAGGCGGTGTAATCGCTCATCATGCCCAGGTCCAGGCCCGCCAGCCAGGACGGTGGTCGTGGCGAGGGCGACATCGACGCAGAGAGCGAGTCCGAGAAAGGCATCGCCCGCGCGACGTAAGACGAAAACATCTTAGCCTCCGAAGAGTGGTTTCACGTTGTTATCAAAGGCCGCATCGATGTCCTCCTGGCGGAAGACGGCGCCGATCATTTCCTCGAACGAGCACAGGTACTCTTGGTTGAACCAACGATCCCCCAGCGCCTCACGCTCCTCAGCGAGGAACGCCGGCGTGATGCGCGGGCAGTCCGTGGCCTTGATTTGCACGCGCTGCCAGGCATGAGCCGAGGTCCATTCCTCGTAGAAGAACCCGCGTTTGCCGAACGGCGTGGTCATGGCGATCAGCCGGCCCTGGCTGACGGCCAGCATGGGCCGCACGCTGCGGTAGAGATCATCGGGCACGCGGGCCGCTTCATCGACCGCCAACAGCCGGACACCGGAATAACCGCGAATCCCTTCCTCGTTGCCGGGCAAGCTGAGGATCCGGCTGCCGTTGCTCAGCTCCAAAGACAGCTGCGTCGGCGGTCGATCCAACAGAGGGCGGCCCAACGCGCGCCACAAGGGCAGCAGTTTGTCGCGGAACAACTCGCCGGATTGTCGCTGCGTCGGCGATAGCAGAAGGATAAGCGAACGCGGGTGGGTCAACGCCTCAACCAGCGCTAGCGCCCCGGCCACTTGAGATTTCCCGGATTGGCGAGAACAAAGGAGCAACGCCCGTGTCCAGTTCGCCCGCAGCAGTTTGGCCTGCCACGGGTCCGGCATCATCCCCGCCTGGGTCAGAATCCATGCCGGGTCCGCCAGCAAGCGGTCCAGGGCCGTCGTCTTCCCCCGCAACAGCCGTGTCTCTACTTCCCGCGCCCACGCTGGCATAAAGTCGGGCGAGGGCGGCCCTACGTTCGGCATCGGTAAGCGGGGCATAAGGGAGACTCCCATCGGGTGTCGTCGGGGCGATCTTCTTCGGCTCGTCCACGCCCCAGACCTTGCGGAGGTCGGCCAAGGCGTGCAGGGCTAATTCCAGATAACGAGGGTCGCCATCCTGGTCACGTAGCACCGACATGCTCTCCCGCACCGGACCCGGCTGGCCGTTTTCTCCCGCCGGACCATGTTTGGTGGTGAGGGACTTCTGCGGCTTCTTGGACTCCTCCCAGGCGGCCATCGCGTCGCGGTGAATCTTGCGGAGCGCGGTCGTCTGCCGAACTTTCATGAGCTTGACCTGTTCGCTCATTTGAGCCAGCTGGCGCTTCTCGACGCGGATCAGCATCTTCGAGACGGCTTGTTGCGTCACCTTCCCGAGTCCTTGCTTGTCCAGTTCTTCGGCGATCTGGGCTTCGCTCCATCCCTTAGCCGCGAGGTCAAGGGCCACCTGTTCGCGGCGGCGAGCCAGCTCGCTTGGTACGCGACCCTTGCCTCTCATTACAACTCCTTAGTACAACCAAAATCCGAAGGCCCCGAAGAGGCCAAAAAGCGCTCCGCCAGCACTTCCAGGACGCGGCCTGTGTTCGCCGACTCGATCAAACCCTGCCTCATCATTATAGCGCAACTCTTTTGCAGCAAATAAGCTACGCGGGCGGGCGCCTTGTCGCTTCCGAATACGGTGGCCAGCGGCACTTCCCCTTTGTGCTTGGCCGTACCGTCCTGAAACCAGCCTGGTTGTAGGTCAGTGAGATTTCGCTCGAAAACATCGAGGACGATGGACAGGGCGACGGCGTGGTTTTTGATGGCAAAAGAGGACTTCGTTTTATCCAGGGCGTCCACGAGTCGGGAGAACTCCGATAGACGAGCCGTCACCGCTTCTTCACAAACGGTGGATTCCAGGGCACGCTGGAACGCTCGCTCCATTGCCTCGACTTCTTCGGGCAGGAACAGAAACATCACGGACTTGTAGTCGAGTACCGCCTCGCGCATGCCTTTGAGCTGAGCGTCGGCAAGCTGTTCGAGCTGCTTGTCATCCAGACCGGCGTAGTATTTCAGGCTGAGGTCGTCGATCTCCGCCCACAGTTCTTTCAAGAGGGCCGGATCGTCTTTGCCATTGATGGCGTTGTGGGACAGCTGGATGGCGACACGCTCCTGGCGCGTGAGGGGCCGATCATCGTAGAGGATGAGAATCCGTGACACGCCAGCGGCAACGGCGGCTTTGACGCGGTGATTGCCGGACAGGACGTGGTAGGTGGTGCCGTCATACCAGCAGAAGGGCACGCTGGCCAAGGCTCCATCGCGTTGGATGTTGGCCACGAGGTTCTGGAACATCTCGTGCGTCATGTAATGGGCGTTCTTATCCAGCTCCTTGAGCAAAGCCGGATCGACCAGGGCCAGCTTGTAGGGCTGGCCCATCTGCTGCAAGGTCGCGTTGAGCGTCGTCAGGGCTGCTTCTGCTGGGTCTTCTGCCACCATGTCAGGGCTTGCTCCAAGGTCCATTTGCCTGCTTCTCCCAGGTAATTTAAGCGTCCCTCTTTGCGGCTGTGCAAATCGAAGACGCCGCGATACTTCATGCTCACCGGCTTATCGGTGAAAGCGGTGGTTCCGATGGACCGCACTTTTTGCGCGAGTTTCTGTTCGAGGATGTCGCGAACCTCCGTGCTGAGGATGCAAGCCAGCACCAGCTTGGACAGCCGGGGCACGCTCGATTGCACGGCGAAGTCGCTGGTCATGTAGACATCGCCGAACGCCACGGGGCCAAGCGGCGACGCAAAGGCGAAAGCACCCGCCAGCCGGCCGCCCACCAGCAAGCCAAAGGCCCACATAACGCGAGCCGGAACGATGCCAGGGCTGAGGTATTCGCTGCGTAACGTATTCAATTGTTCCTGGGATAAGGCGATGATGGTAGCCGCCCCCTCGGCGGGCGGTGCCGACAGCCGGGGATAAGGCACATCCGCGAGACGCTGCCGCGGCTGAGTGAGAATGGCGGCCGGGACATTGGCGTAGATGTACACGGGTTTGGAACGCAACGAGGTTTGCACTCGGCCGATGGCGTGGTCTGACAAAGCCGGCACCGGCTCGTCGCGGCTGACGCACCAGAACTGCTCGCTGGTCATGCTTTCCAGCAAGGTCTGGAAGCGTTCCTCGGTGAAGAGCTGATAGGCGGGTTCGTCCCAGGCGAAGGCCTCTTGCAGCTTCTTGTAGAGCCGTTCATAGCCGCCCTGGTAGGTTGGAGGGAAGCTGATGACGATGCTCTCTTGCGGAGCACTGGCGAGGAAGTCCACCACATCGCCAGCGAAGAAGGAGCGTAGAGAGATGCCAGTCAGCCCTTTCTCCAGGTTGGTGAGCGTCTTGGCGTGCAGATCCGGCCAGCGGCGGAGGTACGCATTCCACATGCGGCGATGATAGGGATTGTCGCGGCCGTGGAACTCCAGGACGGTCGTGCAGAGCAGCAGCGTGGCCAGTGTCGGCAAGCCTGGTTGCAGCCAGTCACCTAGCCAGGCGAGGTCGCCGTCTTTGACCTCGATGCGGAACGGCTGACCAGACAAGTAAGCGCCCAGAGCGCAGGAGTAGAGGGAGACATCGTTGCCATGCAGGTCGGCTAGTCCCTGGGCGGCGAGGATGCGTTCGACCGTGAAGTTGCCGGAGCAGCCGACGAAGACGGGCAAGCCGCGCCAGGCGGGAGCCAGCCCAGCGAGGATGGAACGCAGATCGGCGTTGATCGATCCGACGAACATAAGAGCGGGAGGCAAGTATCGAGCTTGCTCCTCCGGCCTGGTACGGCCGGCACTCCACGGCAGAGCTTCTCCCGCGAATGGCTCATGACAAGATGCCACCCTCTTTGCAGCATAACAAACCTTAGCGCTGTGTACAAATATTCATTCTTGGGAGGCATGGGTCACGTTCCAACCAGGATGGGCAAAGTGAGCCGGCTCGTGGTACTCGGCATCGAATTCAGATGGCCATGCAGGACAGGACAACATGGGGGACCCATCGTCCCTTGCAACGACCGCACGCCTTGGATGATTCGGTCGTCGAAGACAAGCAACTGGTTAAAACGCGAGGGAACCTTGCCGCAGAAGGAGACGCCGGCTCCGGATGTATTGTTTCTCATCTCAAGGCCCGACGCTTATGGTCCCCTTATTTTGGCGGCTTCTCCTTCGCTGCCTGCTCGGCCACTAAAGCACGCACCCGCTTCATCCACGACGCCGGCCATTGAGCGGTGGGAACCACATCCTCACCCAGTATCTTGAATTGCTTGTCCGATTCGGCGTAACGTCCGCAATAGAAGCAGTAAACCGCGTACCGCGTGCGCTCAAGAACATCGTCGGGATAGTGCTTGAGGTACTCCTCGTACACTCCCTGAATATCCTCGCGGACCTCTTTCGAGCCAAAATACTTGCGAATCTCCTCGTTCGACAGGCCCAGGCATGCGCGGAGATGCGCATCGGCCACCCGCAAGGTAAGGCCGCCGCGCCAGTTCTTACTGTCGCGGCAAGCGCGGCCGAACGCCAGCATCTCTTCCCGGCTGCCATGCCACTTGGGGTCGAGCCAATCCAGCTTCTGCTCGCAGGCTAATTTGTTGAGGCTGTACGCCTTCATGGCCCGCTCAAACCATTTCTCCATGTCGGCCCGCTCGTCGCCGATGCCCTTCTCGATCATGAGCATCAGGTTCGCCGTGCGAAAGTCGTTCGGCTTGAGCGTCCAACACTGGTTGAGGACTTTGCGCGCCTCCGTGAGTCGCTCCTGGAACTTTCGTGCCCCTTCCTCAGTCACGCTGTTGGCGAAGCCGCTGCCGCGAGCTTCCCAAGCGAAGCGGACGAGGAAGTGTCCCTGCGTCTGGAGCCGTATCGCCTTGAGCGCCGGAGTCTTGGCCAGCACCGTATCGACGTGTTTGAACGCCGCCTCATAGTCTCCGTTCAGTTTGCGTAACGTCTCGACGACCTCCATCGGCAACCGGAACTGGAGGTCCTCGGCGTTGAAGGTTTTCTCATCCGTTTTCAGGCTCTTGGGCAAGAGGGCGAGGGCTGTATCGAGGAAATGGACGGCCTCGGCGCGCTCCTGGGGAGAAAGATCCTTTCGGCTTGCCCTGACTTCGGCGGCCTTCGTGAGGGCGGTGGTCCGGCGAAGCGGGGAATAGGCGGAGCGCTCCAGAGCCACAGCAGCAGCCGTGTAGCGGCGCTCGATTTCCATCGGTCCGGGAAAGTTATCATGATAGGACGAGCGTGCGAACAGATAGAGGATAAGCGGGTCGTCACAGCCGGCGTCCACGGCCCGCTTGGCCGGCGCATAAATGTCCTCGACGGTGGTGCGTGGGTCTACCTGGTTGCTAAAGAAGCGCGCGGCGGCCTCCAGTGCCTCGCGTGCGGGCTTGTCCCAGCGGGGATCTTTCTTGCCGACCTTGTCGTAAGCTTGGCCGAGGGTTCGCCGGTTCCACGCCAGCGACTCGGCAACGTGCTTTTTCTGCCACTGCTCGTCCTGCGGGATAGGAGGATTCTCTTCAGCGGCCACAGCGGGTGAGGCGGCGACAGCGAGGCTCGTCAAGGTGGCCAGGATGAGTAATCGCATGGGTTCAACTCCTGGAGATTGTGGAATCGCGGTCGATGGTGGAACGGCCTTGGGTCAGCCTGTTGTTTGGCAGTATAGCACGGGTTGATCCGAATGGCTAAGAAAGCCCTAGAACATTGTTGCCGCCATCCTCGAAGGTGGCCGTCATCAGGTCGCCGGTGCTGCCACCGTAGGTTTGCGTGCCGTCGTAGTAGGCGTACTGTACTTGCCGCACCGTGGTCCACGAGCCGCTATTGACCTTGGTGCGCAAGGTCACGCCGCTGAGTAGACCAGTGTTGACGCCCGAGGTCAGATAGCTGTACAGCCACGATTCGGTCGTCGTGTTGGTACCGACCGTGGCCGAGCGCTACATCTCCTGGATGTGGCCGTCGCTGGTGTAAGACGTGACGGCCATTCTCGTACCGTAAGGATCGATGGCCAAACAACGGTTCCTGGCGCCTGGTATGTGGATTCTAGTGAAAGAAGAAACCTCTTTTTCGTCAATGGTGGTGTCGTTGCATCGCCCTGTCCCCCACCCTTTGCAAGGCTTTGCGTAAAAACCCCCGACTTGCAACGAAACCTCTCTGGCTGCAACGAAACCCATCTCCGATGGTAACAGCCGAATGGCAGAGGGCAAGTTAGGGCTTGATACGCAAAGCCTCAGA
>Ga0070738_10002108_pt1 | contig 32988 bp, 25 predicted proteins | sample Coa_R2_2_FD_66446 | JGI IMG/M metagenome (GOLD analysis project Ga0070738, IMG submission 66446) | Surface soil microbial communities from Centralia Pennsylvania, which are recovering from an underground coalmine fire - Coalmine... | ecosystem: Environmental > Terrestrial > Soil > Unclassified ...
GTATGATGCCATCCTCTACGAAAGCGCGCTCATCGCCGGTTACCAGGCGCCGCAGAACGTGAAAATCATTATCGATCAGCATAATATCGAATATGAGCAATTAGAACGGACTTACGAACTGGAAAAAGGCACCCTCCGCAAGTGGTACAGCAAGCAGGAGAGCCGCCTTCTCAAGCAGGGTGAACTTGATCGTTGCCGCCATGCCAATCTGGTACTGGTGACGAGTGAGCGGGAACGCAACCTGTTGCAACATTCCTTGCCGACAACAGCAATCGAAGTTGTGTCGAACGGTGTTGATGTTGAGATGTTTCGCAGCGATGGCTGCACACAGGAAAAGAGCCACCAGATCATCTTTACAGGAACAATGGATTACTATCCCAATACTGAGGCGGTTCTCTTCTTTGCTCAACGCTGCTGGCCGCTTATTCGCGCGCAGGTACCCGATGCCACGTGGTTGATTGTCGGGAAAAAGCCATCTGCAGAGGTGGAGAGACTGGCAGAACTATCAGGAGTGACGGTCACAGGCCAGGTGCCAGATGTTCGCCCCTATCTCGCGTCCTCAGCGGTGGCCATTGCTCCGCTACGCATAGGCAGTGGTACACGGTTGAAGATTCTGGAGGCGCTGGCAATGCAAAAAGCAGTGGTCTCTACCAGCATCGGATGCGAAGGTCTGGCCCTGGTGCAGGGAAAGCATCTGCTGGTAGAGGATCAGCCGGAAATGCTTGCCCGCGCAGTCGTAACGCTCTTATACGATGCAGAGAAACGTCAGGCGCTGGGGGAAGCCGGAAGGTCGCTTGTAGAGGCGGAATATAGCTGGGAATGGTGCGGCAATCAGTTACTGGCCGCTCTGGAAAAGATAGCGTAACAGGAAAGAAAGGAAGCGCGTATGCCAGTTCCACAGGTGCTGCAATGGCTGCTCTTAATAGCTGAACTATCCATCGCGGGGCCAATTTTCTATCTTTGTCTCCTCTCACTTTCCGCCATACTCGTTACAAAAAGGCGAAAGGTGAAGGCGGTAGCCGCTACCGGGCTGGCGCGACCCGGCTTTGCCGTGCTTGTTCCGGCACACGATGAAGAAGCCATGTTACACACATTGCTTCTCAGCCTTGCGAGACTTGCCTATCCTCAGTCACATTACACTGTCTATGTCGTGGCGGATAACTGTACCGATACAACAGCGCAAGTGGCGCGCGCTCACGAACGGGTACAGGTCTATGAACGATTCGATGAGACCAGGCGCGGCAAGGGATATGCGCTGAACTGGCTCCTGCAACGGCTTGAGGAAGACCAGCATATCCATGATGCCTATGTTGTGCTGGATGCCGATTCTCAAGTTGAGCCAACATTCCTGCAGGCGATGGAGCGAGAACTGGCGCGAGGCGCACAGGCTTTGCAGGCACATAACAATGTCCTGAACATCGTTGATGCGCCGAGTACAGCTCTACGCTGGCTGGCATTGACCTTAATGAACCATGTGCGCCCGCTTGGAAGAAATGGTCTGGGGGCCTCATCTACCCTCACAGGGAACGGTATGTGTCTGAGTCGTGATCTCTTAAGACGTTACCCCTGGCAAGCCTTTTCAGCCGGAGAAGACTACCAGTATTATCTGATGCTGGTAGAACAGGGCGAACGAGTGCGCTACGTCCCTGATGCTGTCGTCCGCTCTCATATGCCGGTAACATTTGCTCAGATGCGCACGCAAGATATCCGCTGGGAATCTCCTGTAAGCCAGGGAGAGCAGAGTACGCGGGGTACTGCGCTCCGCCTGCTGCGCGCCGGTCTGCGCGCTCGCGACCCTGTGCGTATTGAAGCTGTGGCGGAATTGCTCACTCCCCCCCTTTCATTTGTAGTGGGCTGGTGTTCACTTGTACTGATCCTCTCTGTACTGCTGCGATCACTGCCTGCACTGGCGGTTGCCCTTGTCCTTGTGATCGGGTTACTGTGCTATGTTGCCACCCCGTTCTACCTGTTGCATCCGCCCCGTGCGGTCTATCTGGCGCTTTTACAGGCTCCACGCTTTATAGTCTGGAAGTTGTGGGTGTACCTGGTCCACAACAGAAGCAAAAAGCACACAGGGGAATGGATTCGCACCGGTCGTAGTACGCTCTAAAGTGGTTCGAGCTGGAAAGGAGTATCGTCGTATGTCACCCATACGTGTTGGTATGATCACTTTTGACTGGTATCCCTTCGACCCGCGAGTGCGCCGCATGGCCGAAGCAGCCGTTGATGGCGGCTGCGAGGTCGATGTCATCTGCATACAACAGCAGGATGAAAAGCGATACGAGGTATGCAATGGAGTGCGTATCTATCGTATGCCGATGAAGCGAGGGTTTGGACGCTCCCTGCCCGTAACGATCCTGAGCTGGTGCTGGTTTCTCATAGTGTCGGCCATCGTCATCACGCGGCTACATTTGAAGCATGCATACGACGTGATTCACGTGCATAACATGCCGGATTTTCTCGTCTTTGCCGCGTTCGTGCCTGAATTGCTGGGAGCAAAGATCATTCTGGATGTGCAGGATGTCAGCCCGGAACTGATGGGGGCGAAAGCAAAGGGCCGCCTGCGCAAGCTGGTAGTGCGCCTGGCAGCCTGGCAAGAGCAAATCTCCACCACGTTTTCGCACCACGTCGTGACCGTTGGCTGGCCCTTTGAGGAGTTGCTGCTCAATCGAGGAGTGCCACCTGAGAAGTTGACGATTATCCTCAATAGCACCGATCCAAAACTTTTCCCTGCCTCGTACCGCGAGGCTTCTGTCCCAACATCTGTATCTGCGGAGACGCGCCCTCTCGTTCTTATGTATCATGGCACACTGGCCCACCGTAACGGCCTGGATACCGCTATTCGCGCGCTGGCGCTGGCGCTGCCGGTCGCGCCTCATCTTCGCCTGGATATCATGGGCCGGGGGGAGCAATTGCCCGTATTAAAAGCACTGGCGGCTCAACTGGGGGTAAGTGATCGGGTCGTTTTTAGCGACCCTTGCCCTTCCGAAAAAGTAGTAGATTTTGTCGCACATGGTGACGTTGGTATCATTCCATACCGCAGCGATGGCTTCATGGAACTGGTGCTGCCAACGAAAGCCTATGAATACGCCTGGATGCATCGCCCGATGATTGCCTCGGATAATCGTGCGCTTCGCTCCATGTTTCGGCCCGAATCTGTCCTGCATTGTGATTCCTCGCACCCCGAAAGCTTCGCTGAGGCAATTGTCGACCTCTACCAGCACCCGGAAAAGCGAGCCGCTATGATCGCCGCTGCTGCTGAGGATTATCAAGCCTACCGCTGGGAGGTGATGGCCCACCGCTATTGCCAGTTACTTACTTCTCTGAGCCGGAAATCGAGGGTAGGAGAAGAAAACTATTCTGTTGCCGGTAAAGCGTTGTAGTTAGTTGTACAGGAAGACGACCGCTGATCTGAGATGGCTCAAGGAGGGACACATGCTTCGAGATAGATTGATAGATGTAGCTGTCAGGCTGGGAGTTGATGGCCAGCTACGCAGTATGCGGGCGGCTCTTTTCCCGCAATACAGATATGATCGCGCGGAGAGCTGGCACTTGCGCCGCTTGCTGGAAAGTACCCTCAAGGAAGACTCCCAGTGTATAGATATTGGCGCATTTCGAGGGCGGGTACTGGCAGAAATCGTCCAGGTGGCGCCGCGCGGCAAGCATATCGCCTACGAACCGATACCACACTTACACCGCTACCTGGTTGAACGTTATCCCTCGGTCGATGTGCGGCTGGCCGCAGTCTCTAATGAGGAGGGAGAAAGCAGCTTTGCTTATGTGAAGAACGTCCCTGGCCGCAGCGGGTTTCGCCAGCGTGCTTTTGGAACACAACAGGACATCGAAACACTGACTGTGCGAGTGGAAACGCTTGATACCAATCTACCGGAGGGATATGCGCCTGCCCTTATCAAAATAGACGTGGAGGGAGCCGAGCGTTATGTAATCGAGGGCGCTCTCAAAACCATTTCCACGTACAGGCCGGTCGTCATCTTTGAACATGGCAAGGGAGGCGCGGATTACTATAATACTGAGCCGCATCATATCTATGATCTTCTCCACGATCAGGCTGGATTGCAGATTTTTGATCTTGAAGGCAATGGCCCATACACGCTGGCCCAGTTCGAGGAAATATATGCCTCCAACGCGCGCTGGGATTTTGTAGCACGGCCTTAAACGGATGGATGACGCCGGTGAGGAACGAAAGAAAGAACCTCGCCCATGTATGCTATGCAACGGGTGAGGTTCTTCTGTCTCAATGAACTTCGAGGATGCGCAGGAAGAAATCCTGTATCGTTACCGAGTCAATATCGCCGCTGATCGCCAGAGCCGCACGATTCCCTTCCGGCCAGCAGCCAAAATGGAGCAGAGGCGCTTCCAGATGTTCGATCTGCGCTAGCAGCCTGCTACGTTGCTCCCGCTGTCGCTCGCGAGACGTGCCAGACCAGTCAGGGATATCCAGATAGAGCGCATAGAGAGGGGCATCTTCTTGCCCACAATACGTGGTCGGGTATCCCTGTTCATGCAGAAAATCGGCCACCTGCTCAGGCGTGTCAGGCGAGAGGCCAATAGAGGGACAGCGTTCTGCATGGACAACAAAGGAATGCGCCTGGAACGAGATGCGCTTATCAGCGCCGAACCACGCGCTTTCTGGTTGATCTTCAATGGTAAGATGTCGTGCGAGCAGTGTGGCGCGCGGGCTGCAGGCAATCTCAACACGCCAGCGATGAGGCGCAACTGACGTTATGCTCATCCTGAACTGGCGACGCTCCTCCCACCAGCGGGCCACATCCTGCAGGCGCGCCTTCCAGACCGGCAGCGGTCGAGAGCTGGCATGAGAAAGCAGCACACCAAGCGCCTGTCTGCAAAGCAGGCCGCGCTCTGGATGGAGATTGAGGGTATACAATCCTCCGAGATCATAAACACGTTGCATGACCTGACTCCAGGTGCGCCCTACCTCGTCGGCATCCATACGCAGACGATCAAAAAGCATCTCATCATCCGGGATAGAAGTTGGGATGCGTAATAGCTTCCCCTCGAAATGCGGGCGCAGGGAGTAGGCGCTGCAAGGGATGGCCTGAAAGAGTGCCAGCGATTTTTCATATCCGCTTCTCAGGACGACCGGGAGATTATCAAGGTCGACTACGTCGTGGATAACGGCTTCGTTGCTCTCATAGAGAAAGCCGAGCGCCTCAAATACGTGCAGCGATTCCTCTGTCCAACCGAGATAGGGATTGCGAAACCCCTGGTGAGGAATATGCGTTCGCCGGAACACTGAAATGGCATGCTCCGTCTGTCTGTACTGTTCGGCGGCGTTCAGTGTGCGATAGTCGTTATGAACGTACCCATGCACACCTACTTCCGCACCCAGACCGCTGATTTCCGCGATCAACGCGGGCTGCCGGTTCAGCACCACCGCCGGAATGAAAAAAGTTGGTGCAGCATTGTACGCACGCAACGAGTCGATGATGGCATGTAATGCCTTCCGGGTTTGCCTTTCAGTGATGCCGAAGCGCGTGAAAACGGTCCAGAGCCGCCGGGCAAAATTATGCATGCCCTTGGTCTTGATGGAAAACGAGATAAGATTCATGGCTCTCACCTCAAGCGTGCCTTGATTACACATTCATCATCCCGGAGGAAAACCTCCTCAACCTTAATAGTACCTGCCTGATATAAAAACCAGGTCAAGGAAGCCGTAAAAGTGGCGTCATGAAGATGGATTCGAGGTGTACATTTCTCATGTCTGTTCAGAGCAAGATCAAAGCGCCCGAGAAAGAGGATTACACGAAGATGTCATTCATTTACCAGATTGTTGCTTTCTTCACAGATTTTTGCCTGTTGACTATCTCCTTCGTCACCTCTTCAAAACCTTGCGGTGCTACATTTAGAAGTACGAGGACTAAGTATTTTTACTGAGTGGTTGTTCCGCGTGATAGAGAGAATATTCTCCCTGAGCGGCACGGCAGCCGACCAGAGTGAAAAATAGTACGTTTACGGACGTGTGGCAAGAAGGTGGACAATGATCGCACAAAACCGGTACACTTCAGGTCAATACCTGGAAACGAATCCGACGTGGCATATCGAGGAATCCCCCTGGAAGGTCAGACACATCCTGCCGATGCTCAAACGACATCACCTGATGCCGAAGGCGATCTGTGAAGTAGGATGTGGAGCGGGAGAAGTGCTGCGACTGTTGCAGGCGAGCATGGACGAAGAAACCACATTCTGGGGATATGACATCTCCCCACAGGCGATAGAAATGTGCAGGCCAAAAGCAAATGAGCGGCTGCATTTCAAACTGGCGGATATCACACAGGAGCAAGAGGGCTTCTTTGACCTGATTCTCGTTCTCGATGTGATTGAACACCTGGAAGACTATTTCCGTTTTCTACGAGATCTCAAGCCGAAGAGCCACTACAAACTCTTCCACATTCCACTGGAGATTTCAGTTCAGGGAGTCCTGCGTGGAAAAATATTTCTGAGAAACCGGGATATCCACGGACACCTTCACTCTTTCACCCGAGAGACAGCTTTGCGGGCGATAGAGGACATCGGCTATGAAGTGCTTGATTACTCGTATTGCCCGGAATACGAGCTGGACACAGGTCTCTTGCAGACAAAGCTGATGAAACTGCCGCGCAAATTGTTCTTCGCACTGCACCAGGATTGGGCTGTCCGTGTCCTGGGTGGATCAAGGATACTCATCCTGGCGCAGTAGCCCCCGCACCACAACCCTGCCACAATTTCAAAAAGATTCTCTACACAACGGAAAGAGGTGAACTGATCCGTCCGACTACTGTGAAGAACGCGCTACGAAAACGGATGCGATGCTAACACCCACGACAACAACGCCCAGAGCAAGGAGACCTATTCCTGTCTTAATGTGGCTGGATGACAGTGCAAAACCGCCAATGGCAAGTAAAATCACCGCTCCAACAAGTAAAACAATGCTTCTCCTCATATTACCGTTCATCGTTCGTCACCTCCATGCGAACAACGCATTATCGACAGGTCAGGTCTGAATACCTGCTCAGATCGATGTAAAGCGAGGCATATTTAGAGGAACTATCCAGAGATAGGTTACCTGAAAAACACAATAAAGGCAATGAATTACCGGTATCAATTCGGGTACAGATCTCGTTGAGAAATGAATATAAAAAAAGATTATGAGCACTCAGACCCTCACACGTTGCGGGAGAATACATGGAGCCAGAGAAAAGCTTCGTCCTTTATACTTTCATCAAGCGAGGAGAAAGTAACTTACATGCTTTCGGCTTTCGACATGAAAGGAGTCAAGCGAGGATATGTATGCAAGAAAACCGTGCATTCTCGTCATCAGCGCCGGTCAATTGTACCGGCGAGTACGAGAGGTGCTGCGAGAGGAGGGTTTTGACGTGCTTAAAGCTCCTTCTTACTCGCGCGGCATTGCTCTGGCGTACAGGTACCGGCCAGAGCTTATCCTGCTGGATATGGACATCACCGGGACGATAAGCGGGCTTGATTGCTGTACATTGCTTCGCCAGTCTCTGTCCATGCCAATTCTCGCGCTTTCGGTCGTTGCCGATATCCAGAAAAAAGTGCGCACGCTGGATGTGGGAGCAGACGATTACCTTGTAGAGCCTTGCGGTATTGATGAACTGCTGGCCCGCGTGCGCGCTTTAATGCGACGCGCATTGCCAGAGCAAAAGTTTTTTCACTATCCAACGGTATGTAGCTCATCATAAGATGCCGGTATAAGACAGGAAAAGAGAGAGAACGACGCTCACCCGGGTAGGTGAGCGTCCGCGACTTCACAAATACAGATATCGATACACCATCATGTTCCTGCACTACGCGCGCCCGGAAACCGATCCTCTGCCCGCAACACTCTCTGCCAGAGACCTTACGGACGCCCGTTCATAATGTCGGGAGTAGGGTCCAGAGACGTGAATAGATGCAGGTGGTCGATATGCCCGCCGGTGGAGAGCATTACGTAGCTGATGGCGACGATAGCTAACAGAGCCAGCACGAGGAGCGCCACAATCTGCCATCGACGCAGAGTCATGGGTTGTTTGTGCTGAATCACGCTCACGCTTGTTCCTCCTGTTCCTCTTCCAACATGCACAAGCCGACAACAACTGGTACGCAACCGGGGTCTTCAAAACAGGCCATGCAGTCACATAACAGATGACTACACACTGTAGGAGTACGTCAGAAGGCGTATAAAAGTGTCTCTACCATTAACAGTAATGAGACAGCGCGTGTTCAACCAGTTGAGCATCGAGGACGGCTTTATGGTCTGTCAGAATCTGGTAAGCTTCGCGCAAATACTTCAGCCCCTGTTCGTATTGCGAGGATTGCCCGATCACTCGACTGCAAGGGCGCAGCAGTGCTGTCCCATACTCATGCAGCGTGCGCGCATACTCGATATGCATGCCGCTGCTATGGAATGTTTCCAGCGCCTGTTCAAAATAGCGCCACGCCTGTTCTTGCCGGTCTTGCGCGGCAAGAATGCTCCCCATAACTCGCCTGGCGCGCGCAAGCAGCCAGACCAGTTCGCAGCGACGGGCTTCCTCCAATACGCGGGCAGCGCGCTCATGGGCCTGCTCGCCATGACCGAGTAGCAGGTCAATCCGCGCCAGCAAGAGCAGGCCCTCGGTTCCTGTCTCTGCCTCGATCTCTTCAAGTGCGATCGCTCGCTGCAATGCCCTGCGCGCGCCGTGAAGCAGCCGCGTCGATTCTTTGCACACGCCGTTTTCCTGATGCAAACCGATCGCTTCTGCCTGCCTGAGATACATTGCACCGGTAGCCACCAGGGCAAGTCCCATACACGGCGCGAGGCGCATGGCATGTCCCATCTTTAAGGCGCGGGACAGATGCTTTCTCGCTTCGGCAAATTTGCCTTGCTCCTGCATCGCGACGCCGATATAGGCTTCAAGCATGCTTGTATAGACAGGATCATTGACTCGCTCAATCAGCCGGAGACCGCGCCTAAACCAGCTTTCTGCCTCGCTCAGGTCACCAGAACGCAGGGCCAACGCCCCCATATTGCCGAGGGCAATGGATGCCGAAGGGATTTCTCCTATCCGTTCAGCAATTTGCAGGGAACGCTGGAAGAAAGCCTGCGCCAGACTATGCTCTGCTTTTCTCAGGTGAACATCGCCCAGATTACAACAGACAACGGCTATCTCTCGCTGGCGATCATACTGCTCGAACAACGCCAGCGCCGCGTTCCAGTGAGTAATCGCGGTCGCAGAACGACCGGCGCCGTTGGCAATCAGCCCCAGTAAGACACGGGTGCGTCCAACTTCCACCGGGTCTCCGGCGAGCGCGCGCCTTAAACGGGGAGAGCGGGCAAGGGGAAGCATGGTATCCGCCTGCCGGTTGAGCATAGCTTCAAACAGGTTCAATGCTTCCAGGGCGCGGCGCTGCGCCTCTGCATAGTTTCCTTCTCGCCAGAAAATATAGCCTTGCAGGAAACGGATACTGGCCCAGGCCGCCCCCGCCTGTACGGCGGCTTCTCGCAGGATATCCTCTCCTTGCTGGCAATAGCGACGGGCCTGTACGGTATCGCCAGTATCGTAGCAGGTAAGGGCAATTTCGCACCAGAGCAATGCCTGAATCTCGGCCTCCTCTGGCACAAGCCGGGAAGAGGCATAGAGCTGACGGCGTAGCTCCAACGTGCGTTCATAGAGGCGACGGGCATCCTCATCCTTGCCCTGCAGCCTGCTACACTCGGCTGCGAATTCAAGGAGGGAGGCGAGGTGGAGTAAATCGTCTCGCGCCGGGTCTGCAGCTGACAGAGCGCGTTCCAGGCAGTCAACGGCGAGGCAGTAGTGGTGTTCAGCGTCGGGATAGGCGGAGAAGGTATAGGCACGGCGGCCCGCGAGTTCGGCAAAACCGGCAATTACCAGGGCAGGCGCCCCCCCTCTGATAAGATGATAGGTGATGGTGGCTGCGCCCTCTTCCTCGCGCCCCTGAAACTCCCGTCGCAGCAGTTCGGCGGCACGGCGATGGAAACTGGCCCGGCGCGCCGCCGAAAGTTTTTCATAGAGATGCATCACCAGCAGAGGATGGCAGAACTGGTAGGTAATATCTGTCCCGCTGCCCTCTTCGGTGAGCATGCCCGCTTGCAACGCCTCCTCTACAAGATCAAGCACGGCATCTTCGTCAGCCCCGGCCTCCATCGCCTTGATATGGTGTAATTCAAAGGAACTGCCCAGTACCGCAGCCGCGCTCAGCAGACGCCGACAGGGGGCAGTCAGCCGACTCATACGCAGGTCAAGAGCGGCAGAGATGGTATCGGGAAGGGTGGGAAGTTTTGTCCCGTGCTGATCGCTCGCCTTCGCGCTTTCTGGCGGGGAAGCGCCCAGCGTGCGCGCCAGTTCCTCGGCGAAGAAGGGATTGCCAACAGCGCGCATCTGAATATACTGTACGGCAGCTTCGGTCACGTGCGGCGCATACGCAACAATCGCGCCAATCTGCTCATCGCTGAGGGGGGGCAGCGAGATGGTGGCAATGGCATGGTCGCGCTGTAAAGCGGTCAAGAGCGGGCGCAAGGTCTGGTTGGTCTCCGGCTCGTTCTCACGGTACGTTCCTACAATGATAATGGGGAGACCTTTCAGACGGCGAGCGAGGTAGGCAAATAGCTCGCCACTGCTGCTATCAGCCCACTGGATGTCATCCAGCACGATGAATAGCGGGCCGACCTTGCTGATGGCGGTAAGCAGTTCGCGTATCGCTTCCCATAGCCGCAGTTGTTCCTGTGCGGGCGATGATGGTGGCGGCAATGTAACCTGAGAGAGTGACACAGCCAGTTCGGGAATGAGAGCGGTGAGCGGCTGATACAGCGCCGGGCGCTTTCTGAGTTCGCTCCGCCACGTTCCACGCTCCATTGCTTTGCGCATCACTTCTATCCACAGGCGGTAGGGAATGCTGGTTTCCTGGGGGTAGACACGGCCCCAGGCAATCGTCCAGCCGCGTCCGCGAGCCTCGCGCGCCATCTCTTCGGCCAGGCGCGTCTTGCCAATGCCAGCGTCGCCCATCAGCAAAAGCGTCTGCGGGTCTGGCCGCGTATCAAGCGGTGTCGCATTCTGCCGCGCTGGAAGTTTGAATGCTGCTCCGCTTGCCGCCAGCAGGGCGCGCAAGCGCGCCAGTTCCTGTTCACGACCCACCAGTGGGGATAGATGACTGCGTCCCGTCGGTCCCAGGATATCATGGGAGCCGCTCTGAAGGCCAGGCATTGCAACAGTTTCCTCTTTGACAGTCAGCGGTGAAACGGGGTTTCCGGCTCGCGCTCCCAGTCGCACAGCGTCATAGAGCGCGCGCGTCTCCGGCAGAGGAGCAATCTGATATTCCTGCCGCAAGATAGCCGCCAGCCGTTTGTAGACACGCAACGCCTCACCGCGCCGATCCAGGTGCGCCAGCAGCCTGATAAGCCGCTGCACCGCCGCTTCATTCGTGGGGTCAACAGCCAGGATACGATGCAACGACTCAAGCGCGCTGTTGGGGTCATGAGCAGCGCGCACATCCGCCAGTTCGAGCAGCAGCCCGATCCAGCTACGCCGTAACGACTCGCGCCGCGCGATCGCCGCCTCAAGCGCGCGCTCTTCCGGCAAAAAGTCGCCGCCATAGAGGTTTGCCGCCTCCTCAAGCATGCATGCCCTTTCAGCCGCATCTGTATCGACCGACATACCGTTCAGCAGGGATTCAAAGGCGTCGGCATCGACCCAGACCTGCCGCTCACCGGCAAGCTCAATGAGATCTCGTCCGGTCAGCAGAAGCGGCGAAGTGGCGAGGCGGCTGCGCGTCGGCTCAAAAAGCTGGCGCAGGCTGTAGACGGCGCGGTCAAGGCGGGCAGCCGCCGTCTCTCCATCCAGTTCAGGCCAGAGTATATCCATCACCTGCTCGCGCCTGAGCCTGCGTCCGGGGCTGCTGATGAGGCAGGCGAGCAGGGAACGAACGCGCTGCAATTGCCATGCCTCCTCATTCACGCTCTGCCAGCCCTGGCTCGCGCGGCGTTCCAGGCGAAACTGCCCCAGTACATAGACGCGAATCATCGCCTCTTCGCCACCAGACACTTTCATGGAGGAAGCAGCTTCACGCTCGCTCGTAAGAGTAGCCTGTATTGCCGGGGGAAGTTCCTTGCCGATGTATGTGCGCACTGTACGCCCATCGATACTATGGTACGCATACCAGTACGGGCCATGCCCGATCCCCTCGCTGCAACGGCGGCAGCGGGCCTTGCCACAGTAGCTGACCTGTTGGCGATACGAAACTGTCCCATGCATAGAGCTTGCCCCCGGTTCGCGCAGACCGACAAAATTCATATCCACTTAACACAGTTTGCCTGACAGAGCGCAAAAATGTCAAGAGAATGTGAACTTTGTCTATCGAAAAAAGACAGATCCTCGTCGTTCTGTCTTCGACAAATCGAGAGGATGCAGGAGAGGAACGGGTAGAAATCCATTATTTTTTAGAACGCCAGCTAAAGCCAGATTCCCTGGCCATGTATAACCTGATGCATAAAAGCATCAAAAGTACTAGAGGAAAAGGTCTCTATGCATAAATACGCACAGGCAAATGTTACAATGGAGAGCAGTGAGTAACAAAGGAGTAGCAATCAGGAGGGTCTCTGTTCGTGAAAAAGGTTTTCTGGAGTGTGTTGTGTCTTTGTTTGATTCTCTGGCTGGCCGCGTGTAGCTCTACAACCGCTACCCACACCTCGTCGTCAAGCTACAACAGGTTGAGCGACTCACTGAATCAGGATGGGCTTTCGTCCGCTAATCCAAACGCAACGGCAATTCTCACAATCCCCAGCCAGAAAGCGACCCCGACTCCGGTTCCTCACAACACACCCTCCTCCACGTCCCCCGCTCGTCCCACGCCTACGCCACAACCAGGGTCAAGTTGCATCACGTTCAGTAATGATACAACGCTGGTGCCGCCAAAAAACGGAACGTTAGCAGCTCCCTATGGGCCAGCGCCTGTCACCGCCGAAGCCCAACAACTCACCACACAGCTCTTCCAGTTGATTAACAGTGATCGTGCCGCCTGTGGCTTGCCTCCTTTCGCCTGGAATGCCACGCTGGCATCAGGCGCGCTGTTGCATAGCTGGAACATGATTCACTGCGGCTTCAGCCACTATTGCCCCGATGGGATGACGCCCTACCAGCGCATTGCCAATGAAGGGTTCGCAGGTAGAAGCGACTGTGGAGAAAATATCGGCGAGGCCGGTCCCTACCCCACACCCTGGGCAGGCGTTTATGCCATTCAGGAAAGTATGGCTCACGAGCCGCTCGGAGGCTGGCATCGCATCCATCTTTTCAGCACGACCCTCCACCAGATTGGCATTGGCGTCTCCATCGATGCAAACGGCTATATCTGGTTCACCGAAGATATGACCAGCTAGCCCGTTCCACAGCTACATGCCCATCCTGGGGCGATACTGAATGGCCTCGGCCACGTGGTTGGCCATAATCATCTCGCTGCCCGCTAAATCGGCAATCGTGCGCGCCAGCTTCAGGACGCGGTGATAGGCCCTGGCGGAGAGATGAAGTTGCTGCGTGGCGGCCTTGAGCAGTTTTTCGCCGGAGGGGTCGGTCTGGCAGAACGCGCGCACCTCGTTGGGTCCCATCTCGGCGTTGCAGGTCAGCTTGCTGCCTTTGAAGCGTTCTAACTGCCGCTCGCGAGCCGCCTGCACGCGGGCGCGAATGCTGGCAGAGGTCTCGGCCTGCCGCTTCTCGGCCAGCTTTTCATAGTCGACGCGGGGAACTTCGACGTGGATGTCGATGCGGTCGAGCAGGGGGCCGCTGATGCGTTTCTGGTAGCGGGCGATGGCAGTGGCCGAGCAGCTACACTCTTTCACCGGGTCCCCGTAGAAGCCGCAGAGGTACCCGTGCAAATAACAGTTGTAGTAGCTACCTCTTGATACTGAACGGAATGGTATCCCTTCCACACTGCCAGCCGCTATTGTACTCGCCCAGATAGGTGTAGATGCTCAACGACGCCGGTTGTAATCTCATTGGTAGTCGTTAGCGTGAGGGCGTAGACGAAATCACTCCAGGCGAGCAGAAAGGCAAACAGCTCTACTGTAATTCTTCCCAGCACGATGAGCGGCAAGAAGTAGTTTTTCTTTATTCTAGCTCCCCATTTATCTCAACGATCAGAGGATTTCCATCATAAGTGATTTCTTTGGCACCTGCACTCGAGCTATACACTCCTGTCCATTGTTGCTCAGAGACCAACAGGAGAGAAAACGTTCTCGTCAAGGGCATGCCTGCATAGGCTCCTTGCCTTTTTCCAATATGCAAACGTTTCTTCGCGTCATCCCAGTGCAATTCTATCATTGAAAAGGCCCCATTTTCGTAGTTATATGTATCCCCTTCGTCCTCATAAAGCGTAAAGGTAGCATCTTGCCCCTGGTAGATACGCAACAGGAGAGAGGAGTTGCTTCTGGCTTCCGCAGTCGATTGGATATCCGGGCCAAAGGGTACAATAGACCCGGCACGTACAAACAGTGGGAGGATCTCCAGAGGAGCATCCGCTTCCACCGTTTGTCCCCCTGAAAGCCGTCTCCCCGTCCAGAAATCATACCAATCACTGGCCGCCGGGAGATAGACCTGGCGTGTTTGAGCATGCGGTGGCAGTGGCTGCGATCCGGGAAGATAGTACATCGGCTCCGTGACCGGATTCACGAGAAACGCCGGTCCAAAGAGGTATTGATCGGCAATGTTGTAGACCTGGGTATCCTGCCGAAAATCGAATGCAAGGGCGCGCAGCATCGTATAATCTTCCTGTCTCACACGACCGGCCAGAGAGTAGATATAGGGCAAGAGCTGGTAGCGTAGCCGAATGAACGTCACCAGCGTATCATAAAAACGCGAACCGGGTTCCCCAAAGCGCCACACTTCACGCGGAGTGTCCGTTCCGTGAGAACGAAAGAGCGGAAGAAAGGTCCCGTACTGGAAAAAGCGCACATAAAACTCACGGTAGCCGAAGTCCTCACAGCCCTCTGGAAAGTCTCCATCCCAGAACCACAGATTTTTTCTGGCGACAAAAAAGGCGCCAATATCTGCCGTCCAGTAGGGTAATCCGGTCGCACAAAAATTGATTCCTGCCGCGATTTGCTGTTTAAGCGTCTGCCACTTTGCCGAAATATCGCCTGACCAGGTGATGGTCCCATAGCGTTGCTGCCCTGGGTATGCGGATCGCGTCAAATTAACTACCCGTTTGCTGCTGGTGGTGAGACGTTGACCCTCATAAATGCCCCGGCTGTGTTGCAGCGAGTAGGCGTTTATATACCGGGGATCAAGGTATTTTTTTGCCTCTTCTGTATTGATTCTTCGTCGCTCTTCTGGTTCTGGCTTTATCTCTCCTGTCCAACCTGCTTCAAAGGGTTCAGTGCAATCGCACCACCAGGCATCGACTCCCAGGGAGAAGAGTCCTTCGTTCACCTGCTTCCAATAGAGTGTCCTGGCTCGCTCATCAAAAGCATTATACGTCATCTGATCTTCCAGCAGAAGGCCGTGTTCGAGCATCTCTTGATGATTGGGACCATAATTGCGCATCGTCGGCCAGATGGAAACCATTAGCCTCGCCTGTAACCAGTGCAGTTCTTCAATCATGGCTTGCGGCTGTGGAAAACGTTCTGGATCGAGGGATTTTTGCCCCCACAGATCTCCCGGCCATGATTGCCAGTCAAGTACAATGCCATCGAGGGGGATCTGGCGGTGACGGTATTCTTTGACCACCGCGAGAAGTTCCTCTTGCGAAGTGTAGCGTTCTTTTGATTGTAGATACCCAAAAACCCATTGGGGTAACATAGGAACCTTGCCGGTCAGGAAACGAAAGCCCTGGATAATCTGATCAAATTCTGGCCCGTAAAGAAAATAAAAATCAAGTTCGCCCTGAAGATCGCACCAGAGGAAAGACCCCTGCTCGTCATCATGAAACGTCATCAAGGAATAACAATCCAGCAAGACTCCATAGCCGTTGGTTGAGAGGAGCATGGGGATCGCGACTTTCAAATTTTCCTGGTAGAGATCCTGTTGTGTTCCTCGCAGATTCAAGAAGCCTTCTTCATGCGACCCCAGCCCGTAAAGGGCTTCTCCCTCACTCCACACAAATTCTAGTTTCGTGTGATAGGCCTGCCGGTCAAAAACTTGCCTGACGCCTTCAACCTTCACTCGCGTCCCATCAGCACTCTGAACATCTAGCCGTACTGTTGTCTCATCAAAACTAGAACGAAATTCCGGTGTTGTAGTAAGTGTTTTCCCGCCTTGTTCAGGCTCTCTGGTCAGTAGCTGGCCCTGGCGATTCCGGTAGACGAACGCTCCTGTCTCTTTCTGGATCTGGATTTCAATGGCGGCGGTGGTAAAAATGAGCATAAGCGGAGTCTCTTGCACCTCGTATGCGATCCCTGGCACCGGCTGGGCCACAATCATCAGGCTTTCCCCGGTAGATGGAAGCGGTTCCCAGGCATAACGAACGCGTACAATGCTAGAAGTATAAGCAACGAGTTGAAGCGTTCCTTCAGACGTTTCGATGCGCAGACCGTTCGGTTGTGTATGATATGAGATCACTCGCATAGATGGCGCCTCTCGTCTCGTCTTCCCCCCATACGCTTCTCAACATCGCAGGAAGCTGCTTTCAGATTCGTTCTGCAAGGGTATTATTGCCCTGTTGTTGCCAGAGGCGCTCAAATCCTAACCCTACGGCCAGTGGCGCATGGACCAGCCCGTGAGCATCAACACGTTCCTCTCGCACGACCGGATTGCTAAGTACTAGCGACTCATAATAGGTAGTGTTTGAAATAGCCATACACAGGTGTTGATGGATGAGTCCTGGCCCGTGAATTTCGGCGCGTAAGCGAAAGGCATCGGCTAGATGGGCAATACGCATAGCGCCAGTAATGCCGCCGCGCAAGTTCCAACTTGTGCGGACATAGGTTGCGCAGTTCGCCGCAATAAAATCCGCGGTATTCATATGCGCTCCGTCCGAGGTTTCCGCAACATTCAATGGCACCTTCACTGTACGTGCGAGCTGCTTGTAGGCCGAAATACTGAATTCGCGCATCGGCTCTTCATACCAGAGGTAATCTGCCTCAGCAAGCGCATGGCCCAGATAGATGGCGTCAGGAAGATCAAATCCGGCGGACCCGTCATACATCAGGGGAAGATCTGGTCCGACATGGGCGCGTAACGCCTGGCAAAGTTTGGCGTCCTGGCGAGCATCCCCCCAGCCATGCAGTTTGATCGCCTGATAGCCCAGCGCCAGGCATTGATCGGCGACATCGAGATACTCTTCAATCGAGGCAAAGGTGACGGTACTGGCATAGGCCGGAATACTTTCCCGAAATCCGCCAAGCAGCCGGTATACAGGCAAGCCCGCAGCTTTGCCCGCGATATCCCAGAGGGCAGCGTCGATGAGTCCATGCATGTAAATGGGAAATTCCTCCACTCTATCCAGTTCCCACAGGCGATGCCAGATCCATTCCCGGCGGAGCGGATCTTGCCCGACCAACTCGCTGCGTAGGCGGCGTTCGACGATATCGGCGACAATCGGCCCGCGAACGGTGGGAGCTACCCCTTCGATGCCTTCATCCGTCTGAATGCGTAAGATGCCGCTGATGCCAGGGCCATCGGATCCCGGCAAACCATTCCGCCAGCGAAATGGGGGGGAAACCGCATCAACGGGAATGAGATCGACCTGAACGCCAAGGATACGCATAAACGGTCCTTTCAGAGGCTAAAAGGTTATCTGGCTCACGTCCTACCGCTCGCTGCTGAGCGGCGACACGAACACATTCCTTTTGCGAATGACTAGTGCTGAAAGTGGCCGTCGCTCATCCTGCGCCGGACTTCCAGCTCGTAACTCTCAAGGGTGGTTTGGATATGCCGCTGCATTGCGCGCGCTGCGGCGTCCGGGTCGCCATCACGGATGGCGCGCGCGATCTCCAGATGTTGCTTCGCTGCTTCGACCAGGCTGCCAGGGGTACCTACCCCTCCCTCGATCCCCATCTCAGTGTTCACCGCCCAGAATTGCACGCGCACCACCGTCGACACCGCGGCCAGCAAATACTCATTTCTCGTCGCTTCAGCAATGCCTATATGGAAGGCGGTGTCAGCTTCCGTGAATTGGCGAACATCCTGGCTTTCAGCACTGCTCAGGGTTGTTTGTGCGGTATCTTCGATCTGGCGCAGGAGACGTGGGGTAATGCGATCCGCTGCAAGCCGTGCGGTTTGCATCTCCAGGGTTGTTCGAAACTCGCATAATTGCTGCACCTGACGTGGATCTCCACGTACCGTTAGATCGATAAAGCCCGAAGCCATAACTGGCGTGGCCTGCGTGACAAAGATGCCACTTCCCTGGCGAGTGCGGACAACACCGGAGACGGCGAGGATCTTCACGGCCTGGCTGACCCTGTGGCGACTCACCCCCAACTTTAGCCCCAACTGGCGTTCGGTAGGAAGCCGGTCTCCAGGTTTGAGGCCGGTGTCGGTGATCAATTGCATGATACTTGCTGCCACCGTTTGATAGGTTTGTCGTTCATCCGGTGTTTCAACCGTCATAATTGTGATACTCCTATCTTTCCACCTTCTGTAAGCCCCACCAACGGCGGCTGAGAAGATGCCATTCTTTACCAGGTCTATCCATCAAAGGCAAATATTGCTTAATCAATGATGCCATAATCTCCCTCAGTTTGTCAAGAGTTATATGGAAATTATTCTCTGATATTCTGAAAATTGGCCGGACAATTATCCTTAATAGGCGCGGCTTCTTCTCCCATCGAAAAAATCATGCTATATTTAAATTGGCTTTATAAGCCGAATTTACAATCAGATAGGATTCTTAGCCCCCACGCTGTGGCTTCACAATTGACTGGAAACTTACCCCTTGACAAAGCAAAATTATCCTGTTACTATTAACACTAGCCCTTATCACTAGTCAGCCATTATGGAGAATCCAGTTCGGTTACGAATGGAGGGAGGTGAAGCTCGACCTGTAAAGAATACATGGACCCGAACACATACCAGTCTCATGTGAAGCGTTGTTGCTTATTTCACGTTGAGTGTTTCCCACTCAACGCCTTTGAGTTAGGAGTTTCTACGATGCAACGCCTCTTTCGCGCACCCTTGCGCCTTGAGAAGCGCCTGATGATCGCGCTTCTGCTCGCGCTCTTTCCGCTCTCGTCCGTATTGCTCGTTGCCTGTGGCACAATTTCATCCAGCAGCGCATCTTCACCCAAAATCACCCTGACGGTGCTTGAGAGCCAGGGCTGGGTCTATCCCGCCGAGAATGATCTTGCCAGGAAGTTCGAGGCCCAGACTGGCATCCACATCGACTATCAGATCATCCCGGCTGCCAATTACTTCCAGGTCCTCGACACCAAGCTCAACTCGGGCCAGGGGCCGGACATCTTCGGCGGTCAGAGCGGTGTGTCTGACCTGGAGGTCCAGTACAACGTGACGCAGAATGCTGTCGATCTGTCGAACCAGGAATGGGTGAAGCGGGAAGATCCGGCAGCTCTTGGTCAGGCGACCCTCAACGGCAAGGTGTATGGCCAGGAGATCTGGGACATCTACAGTGGTTACTGGGTCATCGTCTACAATAAGAACATCTTCCAGCAGGTGGGGATCACCGGTGTCCCTGCGACATATAACGATTTCGTGGCCGATTGTGCCAGGATTAAGGCCGCGGGCATCAATCCGATCTACGAGCCGATTAGCGACGGTTGGCATCATGTCCTGTGGTACCCCGAGATCGGCGCCCGCATGGAGCAGCTCGAGCCTGGTCTCTACGATAAGCTCAACGCCAACCAGGCGAACCTGGCTGGCGACCCGGCCTCCAATACGGCCATGACCCAGATCAACGAGTTGTATCAGAAGGGGTACTTCGGTCCCACCGCGTTGTCCGATCAGTTTGCCAACACTGAAAAGGAGATGGCCAGTGGGAAGTACGCGATGACGATCAATGGTCTGACCGAACCGGAGGCCATCCAGGCTGCCGATTCGAGTGTGCAGGCGTCGAGCTTCGGCTACTTCCCGATTCCGATTCTCGACAATCAGTTACTCCCGACGCACCCGGCAGCCCCAACCAAGTTCGTCTATGCGAAGGGGTCGCATATTGCACAGGCCGAGCAGTACCTCAACTTCCTCGCGGAGCCGACGAACCTGCAGTACATGGTCGACCACACTACGCAGTTCGAGACCGTGGACTTCACCGGTATCAAGGCCAAGTGGACGCCGGAGCAACAGGCGTTCCTCAAGCAGTACCAGGCTGCAACAACCCTCGTCCTTCAGGACGGCGTCAAGTACGTGAACCCACAGTGGATCCAGATCGGCAAGGACATGTCCGCCATGTTCACGCGCCAGGAGACGCCCCACCAGGTGTTGATGAACACCGACGGGCGGCGGACGCAGGAGGCGCAGGCGGCCCATGACTCAGCCTGGCAAGGATAACCATCACTTGACCGACGAGTACTCTGTGAGACCGGTCGGGCATCACCCCAACCGGTCTCGCAAGCCAACAGGACAGCAGGATATGAATAGATCGACCGAAGTGGCCCATAATACCTCAGTGCTGCCGGGGCGGGACCTCACTCTGCCCGGCAGTTCACGCCGGGCGGGACACCACTATCGCCTGAGAAACAACTATCCAACGTGGTTCGCCGGTGGAGCACTCCTTCTGTATGGAGTGTTTGTCCTGCTGCCCAGCCTGCTGGGCCTCGCCTTTTCGTTCACGGACTGGAGTGCCTATTCAACTGAGATACACTGGGTAGGTCTCGCCAACTTCGCGACCATTCTCCAACCGAACTCAGAATACGTGAGCGCAATAGAACACACACTGATCTTCACCGTCGCGACAATCATTCTCAAGACTGTCATCGCGCTTGCACTCGCCGTACTCCTCACGAGTGGCGTCCGGCGGCTGGCCTACCTGTATCGGGCGCTCATCTACTTGCCAGCCTTGCTCCCGATGGTAGCCGTCGGCATCGTCTTCAAGTCGATCCTCGACCCCGATGTGGGCCTGCTCAACTCGACGCTCCGCCTGCTGGGATTTGGCGTCCTGGCTCAGCAATGGCTCACCAACGTCTCTCTCGCCCTCTGGAGCGTGATCGGCGTCGACACCTGGAAAGGCGTTGGCTACATCATGGTGATCCTCATCGCCGGTCTCCTGGCAATTCCACGCGAATATTACGAAGCGGCGAAGATCGATGGCGCTTCGGGCTGGCAGTCTTTCCGCTACATTACCCTGCCGCTGCTCAGACCCGTACTCGCCGTGACGACCGTACTCAACCTCCTGTACGCCCTGCGTGTGTTCGATATCGTCTACGTCCTGACAAACGGGGGACCCGGCTACGCGACTGACACCGTCTATACCGCCATCTTCAACGCGTTCTCACTCGGCCAGTGGGGAGTCGCCACTGCCCTTTCCACCGTATTCTTGATTGTGATGCTTGTACTCGGCTTCGTAGTCCTTCGGGTCTTTCGTCGATCGGAGGTTGCTTACCCATGAACATGCCACTGCGCTCAATTCGAGCTACCGTCAACAACCTGCTCGCCAGCGGTGCCGGACTGATCGCCCTCGCACCGATCTACATCGTCTTCGCCAACGCTCTGAAGACAGTGACTGACGCGAGTTCTATGAACGCCGAACCTCCGCTCAACCCACAGTGGGGCAACTTCAGTGCCGTCATTGACCAGGGCAACCTGGGGACGGCTTTCTCTAACAGCGTCCTGTACTCCTTCGGTTCGACAATCCTCGCCGTTCTCATGGCCGCTCTTGCCGCTTACGTTCTAGCCCGCCACCGCAGTCGCCGCCACGAGATCATCTACTTGCTTCTCATTATGGGCATCGCCGTTCCGACGAACTACGTCATGCTCACCAAGGTAATGCAGTTGACGCATCTGATCGACACCCAGATCGGGATCATCCTGGTCTACGCGGCGACGCAGATCCCGTTCGACGTTTTCCTGATCTACGCATTCGTCGACTCGGTACCCAGAGACCTCGATGAGGCGGCCTTCATCGACGGCTGCTCGCCGATCCGGGCCTTCTTCTCGATCGTCTTTCCGATGTTGACGCCAGTGCTGGTGACCTGCGGGGTCCTCAACATCCTCAACATCTGGAACGACTTCCTGACACCGCTGTACCTCCTGGGCAATAGTAACAACTGGCCGATGACGCTTTCGGTCTATAACTTCTTCGGCCTGTACGAATCGAACTGGGCATACATCTCCGCTGATGTCGTACTTACAATCCTGCCTGTCATTCTCATCTACGTCCTCGCCCAGCGCTGGATCCTCTCCGGCGCGCTCTCTGGCGCGGTGAAGGGGTGAGCGCAATGAACGGCGAAGCTCTGGAACAGACTATACAGCGCGTCATTGCCTCCGGCCCCTTCGCTGCGACCTGGGAATCGCTTAAGGGCTATACGGTTCCTGCATGGTATGAAGATGGGAAGTTTGGTATTTTTATCCACTGGGGTCCCTACGCGGTGCCTGCGTTCGATAACGAGTGGTATCCACGCAACATGTACCTCAAGGACTCGGTTGCGTACAAACACCATCTGGCAACGTATGGCCCCCAGACGACCTTCGGCTATAAAGATTTTCTGCCCCTGTTCAAGGCGGAACATTTTGATCCAGACGCCTGGGCGACCCTGTTTCAGCGGGCAGGAGCGAAATATGTCGTACCCGTCGCCGAACATCACGACGGCTTTGCTATGTACGATTGTTCCTTCACGCGCTGGAACGCGGTCAAGATGGGGCCGCGGCGCGATGTACTCGGCGAACTGGCTGCGGCAATCAGGCGGCAGGGATTAACCTTCGGACTTTCGTATCATCGAGCTGAACACTGGTGGTTTCTCAATGGTGGCAAGGATATTCCCTCTGATGTCCAGGACCCGCGCTACGCGGATTTCTATGGACCAGCCCAGATCGATCCCGCAAACCATCCCCCGGATACCGCCTTTCTGGGTGACTGGTTGGCCCGTTTAATCGAGCTGGTCGAGCAGTATCAGCCTCAACTTGTCTACTTCGACTGGTGGATTGAGCAGCCCGGCTTTCAGTCCTATCTGTCGCGGTTCGCCGCGTACTACTATAACCGGGCAGCACAATGGAACCAGGGAGTGGTCATCAATTATAAACAGGGCGATTTCAAGGATCGGCACGCCTTTGCCGAAGGTTCAGCCGTCTATGACATTGAGCGCGGACAATTGAGCGAGATTCTTCCACGTTTCTGGCAATCAGATACCAGCATTTTGCGTAATTCCTGGTGTCATGTGGCCTCCCCGGACTACAAAACCGTGCCAGAGCTGATCGGAAATCTGGTGGACATTGTCAGCAAGAATGGCGCGCTCCTGTTGAATATTGGGCCGCGCGCTGATGGCACCATTCCTGAGCAGGACGCGGAGATGCTGCGCTCCATTGGGCGCTGGCTGTCGGTCAATGGCGAGGCCATCTACGCGAGCAGGCCGTGGAAAGTGTTTGGCGAAGGCCCCACCCGGATGGCGAACGGCAGCTTTACCGACGCCAGCAAGCGGGAGTTTACCAGCCAGGATATTCGCTTTACGACCAGAGGTGAGACGCTCTATGCCACCTTCCTGGCCTGGCCGGATAACGGCAGCGTAGTCATCACATCGCTGGCAGAGCAAACGGGCCTGTACCCGGCTTCGATCCTAAAAGTGGAATTGTTGGGTTCGGATGAGCCGCTCTCATGGGTGCGTGATGCGGCAGGTTTACGGGTGGAACTTCTTGCTGCCAGGCCCTGTGAGTATGCGGGCGTACTCAAAATCACAGCGTAAATAACGAAGGAGACATAGTCCCACTGGCGTCTCGCTGGGCCTTGTCTCCTATGCCGTCGGTCATCCAGATTCATCGCTCTCCTGCGAAGTGAGAGGAGCGATGAATCTGGATATGTTTACTAAACAACCTGATGCCAGGTCATCGAGGTAGGAGGATTTGTACAGCTCGGATTGAGCAATGCCTGTGTCGCCGGGTCGTTAAAGTTTGCTTTGGTGACGAGGGTGACACCTGTGTCCTCGCTTTGAGCCTGCACTCCATTGCGAATCTGATTTACCATCGCTTTGAGGCTATCATAGCCCATCTTGAACGGATTCTGAACCACCAGAGCATCGACCGTCCCCTTCTGAAGATCGGAGATTAAGGGGTCTGACGCATCGAAGGAAATGAGGTGAACCTTCCCTCCCCGTGAGGCGGCGTCGAGAGCCTGGGCAGCACCTTCACCACCTTGCTGGTTGGCAGCGTAGATACCATTGAGATCAGGATGCGCGCTCAGGATATTTTGTGTGATGCTCAATGCCTTGGCCGAATCACTTCCATCCGCCTGGTCTGCAACGATCTTAATGTTGGGATACTTGGCCGCCAATTCTTGCTTGAAACCGTCCACCCGTTGGTCATTGGTTGCGGAACCAGGAACGAATTCCAGGATGGCGATCTTGCCGCTTCCATTCAACAGTTGACCCATCTGATCAGCAGCCCTGGCTGCTGCTGCCGTATTACTGGTGGCAAAGAGAGGGACCGTTTGTGGAGTCGTTCCTGAATCGAAATTGAAGACCGGAATGTGCGAGTTCACGGCCTGCTGTGTTACCGGATACAACGCTTTAGCATCGGTTGCGGCGTAGAGAAGACCATCAGGAGATTGCGTGATATAGTTCTGGAGCAGCGAAATCTGGTCCGAAATCTGTGTATCGGTCTGCACGCCATTCCAGACAACATTCACATCAGGCACCTTGGATGCGTAGCACTTGATACCATTCTCCACGATGGTCCAATAACTGCTGGCGAGCGATTTAGGGACTGCAATGATCTTCAAGGGCTTTGGCCCACTACTTGAAGTGGTTGTGGCGCTACCGCCACAAGCCGTAACGAACAAAGCCAGGAAAACGACCAGGAGCAGGGCGAAGGCACGATAGGACCGTTTTTGTTTGAACATGTTGTCCTCATCCTTTCGATAGACGCTCACAACGCTCATTACGAACAATCAATTCCTACCAGGAGCGGGAGAACCGCCCCGGTAAACAACGAGAATAGACCTGATGCATCACCTCCTTTCAGGAAAAGCGCAATGCAATTCCGCTGTACATCGGTTATCCTGACAATACGCCATTCTCTCTATCGCAGAGATTGGTCCAGATTGTGCTAAGAAGAAAGCGAAGAAATGCGCCGACGCCGGAATTGATCCCAGAGGACAGCAAGCCAGATGACGACGCCGATAATGACATTTTGCATGAAGTCGTTGATGTCGAGCAGCACCGAGCCATCGCGGATGAGTCCGATGAGAAACACCCCGAGGAGGGTGCCGATAATGGTTCCCTGCCCACCAAAGAGGCTAGCGCCGCCAATCACTGTGGCGGCAATGACATCCAGTTCCAGCCCGATCCCAAAGTTGGGTTCGCCTATGCCCAGGCGTGAAACTGCAATCATACCTGCCAGACCGGTCAGCAGACCCAGGATCACATAGACCGCCAGCAAATACTTTCTGACAGGAATACCGGAGAGGCGCGCTGCTTCCTGATTGGAGCCAATCGCGTAGGTATAGCGGCCCAGGCGAGTGTGGCTCAAGAGAAAATAGGCGAGTACTGACAGAACGACCAGAATCATCAGAGCGACAGGGATACCGGCAATCTTTCCCAGGCCGATCACCCCAAAGTTATCTGGCCCCAACACGCTCGATGGTCCGACAACGACGACGGCATTGGTGTAAACATCGGTAAGGCCACGCACGACTGTCATCATGCCCAGGGTGGTAATAAAAGGATTCAGCCTGGCAAAGCTGATGAGCAATCCGTTTCCTAAACCAACGACGCCGCCCGCGAGGACGGCAACGAGCAGAGCCTGGGGCCAGTTCCATCCATGAGCAACCAGTTCGACCCCCAGCACTCCGGTCATCGCAGCAGTCGAGCCGACTGACAGATCAATGCCTGCGGTGATGATGACAAAGGTCATGCCGAGCGCGATGACAGCTGTGACAGTATTTTGCTCAATGATATTGATCAAATTGTTCGACGTCAGAAAAACCGGCGAGGCAAATGAGAGAAATATGAAGACGACTATCAACGCGCCTGCCGCTGTCCCCTGCGCAATGAAGTCTCCCAGCCGTTCTCTTACCCTCAGCACTATCGTCCGCTGCCCGGTCGACTGTTCTCGAGGTACAGGAGTTGCTTCGTGGCTGATAGCCTCATTTGTCGACCCGATGGTATCTTTCATAGCATAACTCCTTCAGTGATCCCCGTAGCCAGGGTCATAATGCGCTCCTCTGTGAATTCACCGCGTTGAAGCTCGCCGGTGATGCGTCCTTCATGCAAGACGATCAGACGGTCACACATATTTATCAGTTCTGGCAAGTACGAGGAAATAAGAACGATTGCGCGTCCCTCACTGGCGAGGGTGCCAATTAACTCAAAGAGTTCTGACTTGGCATTGACATCGATGCCACGCGAGGGTTCATCGAAAAAGAGTACACGTGCCTGGGTTTCCAACCAGCGCGCAACGATGACTTTTTGCTGGTTGCCACCTGATAAGACAGCCACCTTGCGATGAACCGAAGGGGTACGTATTTTGAGGCGGTCACGGGCGCGTAGAGCAATACGCTCTTCCTTGCGCAGGTCGATCCATGACGCGACGGTAGGTAAATTGGCCAGGGTGATATTCTGCGCTATATCCAAAGTCATCGCCAGGCCGTCTCTTTTACGATCCTCGGTCAGATAGCCAATACCGGCGGCGATGGCGTCGACAGGGGAATTGATTGAGAGACGCTTTCCTTCCAGCCAGATACTGCCCGCGTCGATGGGATCGGCTCCAAAGACAGCCCGTGCCAGTTCCGTTCGCCCCGACCCGATCAGCCCGGCAAAACCAAGAATTTCGCCGGCGCGAACCTCAAATGAACACTGGTGAAGTATGCCGCGACGGGAAATTCCCTCAACGCGCAGCATCACCGAGCCGAACTCAGATGCGGGTTTAGGATACAGATTGTGGATATCGCGCCCCACCATCAAGCGAATGAGTTTCTGCTGGTCAAGGTCACTGCGTGGCAGCGTGGCAACGACTTTCCCATCTCGCATCACGGTGACGCGGTCAGCGATCTGAAAAATTTCATCCAGGCGGTGCGAAATGTAGAAAACGGCGATACCTTGAACCGTCAATCCACGAATGACGGAAAAGAGATGAGCGATTTCCTGATCTGTCAAGGTCGCTGTAGGCTCATCCATGATGACCAATTTCGCCTCAATATCCAGCGCCTTAGCAATTTCGACCATCTGCTGTTCAGCGACCGACAGGGTCGAGACGATGCGTCCCGGGTCGATTTTCAAGCCCACCTGTTGCAGGAGCCGACGCGCTTGCTCGACCTCAGCGCGTTTATCGATACGCCCGAAGCGGGTACTTTCGCGGCCCAGGACAATATTTTGCGCTACGGTGAGGTGCGGTGCCAGGGCAAATTCTTGATATACCATCGCAATACCCAGCCGTTGGGCATGCTGAGGATTGACAAAAGCCACTTCCTGCCCGTTCAGCAAAACTTTCCCCGCGCTGGGCCGCTCAACCTGAGAGAGCAACTTCATCAGTGTCGATTTGCCCGCGCCGTTCTCTCCCGCAACGACATGCACTTCACCAGGAAAGATATCGAGCGAAACAGTATCTACCGCCAGCACACCGGGAAATTGCTTCGAAATATTGACCAGTTGGACCAGGGGCATTTGCTCTGTTGCTGCCATGCCTGCTCTCCATTGTCTACTATGATATTCCTGCTTTATCGAAGATAGTGTGTCCAGGAGAACTAATCCCAGGCGTTGGAAGATATATAACACAAAAGTAACATTCTGTCAATAGCAATAAGTATGATTTTTAAGGATGCGGAAAACAAAAATAGGTCGGATATGTCCTTTGAGCGAGAGCGAAAATTCGGTTCTCCACTCTACAGAAAGGATTGCCGAGATTCTTCGCTCTCGCTCACAAGGACATGTTGGGGCAGGTTTATCATAGCGTGAGATAACTTTGCTGAGAGGGGTTGAAAAATTCTGATAAGTATGCTAAAGTATCAAAAAACATCCTTGCTCTTTTCGTAAATGGAAACATAGAACCGGTATAGGTAATACTTTTACGAGAGATAAGAGGCAAGGAAGCAGGCATTTTAAGCTAAAGGGATATATCTTCATGGAAAAAGACGAATTGCAGGGCTATCGTCCACAATACGAGCGCATCGCTGAGTTGATTGTGGAATTTATTGCTGCGCAACGACTCCACCCCGGAGATCGCTTGCCGACGGAGCAAGAGTTTGCTGAGCAGTTTGGAGTCAGTCGCACTATCGTGCGTGATGCGATCAAGATGCTGACCCCTTCCGGGTTAGTACGCTCCCACCGGGGAAAGGGCATCTTTGTTGGCGAAGAAGAGCGGCAGCTCCCGCAATTTTCACGTTTGCACCTGGCTGCCCCTGCTGCGCCGGAACACATGAGTGAGTTATTTGAGTTTCGCAGCCTGCAGGAGATGCAAACGGCCCGTCTTGCGGCGCAAAATATCACCGTCGCGGAATTACGCACCGTCGAACATTTTTTATCTCTCAATACAGAGGCGGCGAAAGCAGAAGACCGGGAAACCTTTCTCAGAAGCGACGATGAATTTCACCGCAGCATTGCCATTGCCTCGCACAATGTCTTTTTTGTCGAAGCGGTGACTTCCATCCTCCAACTCCAGAGATGGGCCGTCAAAATGCTAACCGGAGGCGCGCCAGGGTCATCCTGGTTGGCGGTGGAGCAGCATACGAGGCTGTTTGAAGCTATACGGGACGGAAACCCGGATCAAGCCGCCGAGACAGCGCGCCTCCATGTCGAAACCGTCTTTACCGCTTATCAACGCGAGGTCAGGCGGCGATTGATGGGCGACGAGGGTACTTTGTCTTGAACCACGCCTGTTTTTAAATAAAAGACCTGGAATACCACATGGTACTCACTCTATCAAACTCCTGGATAGTATCCGTGGAGTAAGAGCTTTTTGCGCCCATAAGGAGCAGGCATATGATGCTGGAGCCGCTATCTCTTCATCCTCTGGGGAGAACGCATGTACAGATACCCTCCCTGTGTGTTGGCTGTGCCGCGCTTGGCGACATGCCCGGCACATTCGCTTATTCGGTTACAGAAGAGCAGGCACTCGCCACCATCCGGGCCATCTTCGACGGTCCGATACCGTTTGCAGACACGGCAGCCTCCTATGGTGATGGAGAAAGTGAACGACGCATTGGTGTGGTGCTACGAGAGCGGGGTGGCCTTCCACCCGGCTTTGTCCTGTCGACCAAGGCTGACCGCAACTTATCCACAGGCGATTTTAGTGGCGACCAGATGCGTCGAAGCGTCGAACGCAGTCTGAAGTTGCTTGGCGTTGATCGCTTGCAGATATGTTACCTCCATGATCCAGAACATATCGGGTTCGCGGCAGCAATGGCACCGGGTGGCCCTGTTGAGGCTCTGCGGCGCCTCCACGAGATCGGTATCATCCAGCATCTTGGAATCGCAGGTGGGCCAATCGACTTGATGACCCAATTTGTAGAAACCGATCAGTTTACTGTAGCCATTTCCCACAACCGCTACACGCTGCTTAATCAGGAAGCCAATCCGTTTTGGAATGTATGTCAGCAGCATGGGGTAGCGGCAATCAATGCTGCTCCCTATGGTTCTGGCATACTTGCAAAGGGACCTGGTGCTTATCCGAGATATATGTATAGCCAGGCATCTGACGAGTATCTCCAGCGAGTCTTTTCCCTCGAAGCTATCTGTCAACGCTACCACGTGCCATTGGCGGCAGTAGCCTTGCAGTTCTCAATGCGTGACCCTCGTATTGCCTCGACCATCGTTGGCATCAGCAAGCCGGAGCGATTACAGGAAATGGTGAGGCTGGCCCAATTTGTTCTTCCAGAGGATATCTGGGAGGAAGTGAAAGAAAGGACATCAGATGCGAGCGCTTAGCCTTGATGCTCCCGGTAAGATACAAATGGTTTCTCTTTCTGACCCGGTTGTGCCTGGGCCTACCGAGGCACTTATTCGCATCAGACAGGTGGGTATTTGTGGAACCGACTACCATGCCTTTCATGGCAACCAACCCTTCTTTACGTATCCAAGAATTCTTGGTCATGAACTCGGTGTCGAAATAGTGGCCGTTGGAACAGAGGTGCGCCATCTTGTGGAGGGCGATTCTTGCGCGGTACGCCCTTACCTCTCTTGCGGTTCTTGCCCGGCCTGTCGGCGAGGCAAGCCAAATTGTTGCCTCTCTCTACAGGTCTTCGGGGTCCACGTTGATGGGGGATTGCGCGAATTTGCCGTATTACCCGCTGCCTATTTACATCCTGCCAGCACACTCAGTTTTGAACAGCTTGCCCTGATCGAGCCACTTGCTATCGGTTCGCATGCTGTCACGGGGGCAAAGCTTTCCAAAGGGGAGCGCGTGCTTGTCGTGGGGGTAGGCCCCATTGGCCTGGCCGTCACACAATTTGCGCTTCTCATGGGGGCGCAGGTGATCGTGACAGACATTAGCCAGCAGCGGCTCGCCTTCTGCCAGCACCTGTGGCCTGCGATCACCTGCATCAATGGGCGCGAGCCAGTGATCGATGCCCTGGAACGTCTCCTGGGCCATGATTTCCCCACAGCGGTCTTCGATGCTACCGGTAATCCCCAATCGATGCAAGCCGCTTTCAGCTACGTTGGCTATGGGGGACGAGTGATCTTTGTTGGATTATCTCAGGGGAATATTACCTTCTCTGACCCGCTTTTTCACAGCCGTGAAGTGACATTGCTTGCCAGCCGCAATGCCCTTGCCGCCGATTTTGACCGTATCATCACTGCACTCCAGGCAGGCGAATTCAATCTAGCTCCCTGGATTACCCATCGCGCTACGCTCGAAACGGCTGTGGATACCTTTCCCCAATGGAGCGCAGCTAATAGCGCCATGATTAAGGGCCTTATCAGTATCTAGTTTTTACCTTCAGTAAAGCAGGGAGCTTCCCGCAATCGAGATACAAGGAGACAACACGAAAATGCAGTTGAGCGACAGAACGTACCAGATGCTCACAGAGTTGCACGTCTATCCCTCCTCAATCACCCAACAAGGGGAGTTGACCTATGCGCTCGCAGAGCCGAAACCGGGCCAGCGCCAACTGGTCATTCTCGCGCCGCATGCATCCAGGTTGCTAGAGCAGTTCGCAGGTAAGGTCTTCACGGTCGGCGCTCAAACGGTGCTGATCGGACCGCTCGACAACCACAATGCCGCAGCCTTGCGCGGTCAAATTTCCTGGTTGAATCCCATCACACTGGGTACTGGAACGAGCGCCGGTTTTGGTGATCGTCTCGGACTAGCTACGCCGGGACACCTGCGGGCGCTCAGAGAAGCAGGCGGGCAGATCGCGCCGATTCCTGCTCAGCAATCCATTCGCGAAATGACCAGAACCGGACGAAGTCCGCAACAGGTCTTCGATGATGCAATGTGGGGCGTCTTTGCCGAGGGCTGGCGCGCTGGCTTTGCTGCCGATGCAGATCACCTGAAGTCCACTGAAGATATTGATCGCTGCGTGGCCGTCGGCTACACATTCTATACCTTTGATCCTGGAGAGCATGTCGATAACACAGCAGATACAGCGCCGGTTGCCACATTACGCCAGAAGTTCGCGGCACTCCCCTGGAACGCGCTGGAAGATTCCCCTGAAGATCTGCCGGGCCGCTATCTCGTTCCGTTAGATGTTGAGGGACTGGCACTCCCGCTCAATGAAGAAATCCTCGTGCGCGCCAGTGTCAAATATGGGCGTGCCATCGCCCATATCGTCAGCCTTTATCGCCATCTTGCTACCGTTGGTTCCGGGCGTGCCTGGGAGGTTGAAATCTCAGTAGACGAGACAGAGACGCCAACGACCCATGCCGAACACGTGTATTTCGCAACCGAGTTGCGTCGGCTAGGGGTGCAATGGGTGAGTCTCGCCCCGCGTTACATTGGACGCTTCGAGAAGGGCGTAGACTACATTGGAGACCTCGACGCATTCACAGCTAGCTTTGCCACCCATGCAGCTATTGCGCGCACGTTGGGACCATACAAGCTGAGCTTGCACTCAGGATCAGACAAATTCAGCATCTACGAGATCGCGGCACGGGAAACCCAGGGCTTCGTGCATCTCAAAACCGCAGGTACCAGCTACCTTGAAGCGTTACGGACGATCGCGCAAGTGCAGCCGGATTTACTGCGTGACATCTATGCCTTCTCGCTTGAGCGATACGAAACAGACCGTGCCAGCTATCATGTCTCAGCAGAGCTTCATCGTACACCCACTCCTGCGGGGATGCTTGATACAGCGGTTCCTATGCTGCTTGATCATTTCGATGCACGACAGGTCTTGCATGTCACCTTTGGCTCAGTCTTGACGGCGCAAGAATCCGATGGGCGAAGGCGTTTCTATAGCCGGATGATGCAGGTCTTGAATAGCCATCCTGAAGTCTATATTGCCAACCTCAAGTCACATTTCCTACGCCATCTGCGTCCCTTCGTAGCCTACAGCAAAGAAGCGAAGGGGTAAAGGTCGAGAATACCTTTCTCTTCTTCCTTTGAGGAATATCATTGACGGACAGAAAGGAATCTCATCCTGAATATCAGCGAACTTTTTGATCTTCACGATGCCTCGCAGAACTGTGAAGCAGAGGGGTTATTCTATGTACCCCGCTGGCGAGATGTTCTATCGAACACGCAGCCCAAACAGAATGTCGCACCATGGCTGATTAAGAAGACTACAGAGGCCGCTTTAGAGAGTCTGAGCAGACCGGCAAGGTAAAGCATTTCAGGGCATGCAACGTTGATCCCAGCCCATTTGCATCACCTCCTCCACAGCTACATGCCTATCCTGGGACGATACTGAATGGCCTCGGCCACGTGGTTGGCCATAATCATCTCGCTGCCCGCTAAATCGGCAATCGTGCGCGCCAGCTTCAGGACGCGGTGATAGGCCCTGGCGGAGAGATGAAGT
>Ga0070738_10002114_pt1 | contig 32866 bp, 32 predicted proteins | sample Coa_R2_2_FD_66446 | JGI IMG/M metagenome (GOLD analysis project Ga0070738, IMG submission 66446) | Surface soil microbial communities from Centralia Pennsylvania, which are recovering from an underground coalmine fire - Coalmine... | ecosystem: Environmental > Terrestrial > Soil > Unclassified ...
GTTGTCCTTGTTGCCCGTGAAATAGTTGTCGACGCACAGCACGTCGTGGCCCCCCGCCAGCAGGCGCTCGCAAAGATGTGAGCCCAGGAACCCCGCGCCGCCCGTCACCAGAATCCGCTTGCCCATATGCCCTCTTGAATCCTTCCCACGCCGCGACCGACACTACACGCCAAACGGACCAGGGGAAACACGTCAGGATGGCCATCGAGATCGCCGGCCTCGCAGATATCGTCCGCATCCATGGGCGCGAGCAGCCGGAAGGCGCGGCGATCGTCTACCAAGGCCGCACCACGACCTACGCCGCCCTCGACCGCGCGGCGAGCCGGGTCGCCAACGCCCTGATCGCCGACGGTATCCGCCCGCAGACGCGCGTGGCGCATCTCGACAAATCGACCGACCAGTTCTTCGAGCTGCTGTTCGGCGTCGCCAAGGCCAACGCGGTGATCGTGTCGGTCAACTGGCGGCTCGCCCCGCCCGAGATGCTGCACATCATCAACGATGCCGAGGCCGAGATCCTGGTGGTCGGCGACGAGTACTTCCCGGTGATCGAGAAGATCAGCGGCGACTTGAAGACCGTCCGCAAGATCGTCGCCTTCGGCCGGCATCCCAACTGGGAGTCCTTCGACGTCTGGCGCGACCGGCAGCCGGCGACCGATCCCAACCTGGCCGTAAAGCCCACCGACACCGCGGTGCAGTTCTACACCAGCGGCACGACCGGCCTCCCGAAGGGCGCCGAGCTGATCAATCGCAACTTCTCGGCGATGATGCCCCTCTGGACCAGGGAATGGCTGCTGGCGCCCGGCGTGCCCAACCTCGTCTGCCTGCCGATGTTCCATATCGGCGGCGCGGGTTGGGGGATCGCCGGACTGTTCGCGGGCGCCACCAACCATGTGGTGCGTGAGTTCGTGCCGGCGCAGATTCTCGCGACCATCCAGCGTGAGCGGCTGCAGGTCATGCTGCTGGTGCCGGCGATGATCCTGTTCCTCGTGCAGGCGCCGCAGATCCACGAAACCGATCTCTCGAGCCTGCGGCTAATCGTTTATGGCGCGTCGCCGATTCCCGCCGAACTGCTCAAGCAAGCGATGAAGATCTTCCCGTGCGGCTTCCAGCAGGTCTACGGCCTCACCGAGACGACCGGCGCGATCACCGTTCTGCCGGCGACGGACCACGATCCCAACGACGCCCGGAAGCTGCTGTCCTGCGGCTATGCGCAGAAGGGCGTCGAGTTGCGCGTCGTCGGCGACGACGGCCGGGACTTGCCGCCGGGCCAAGTCGGCGAGATTGCGGTGCGCTCGGCACAGGTGATGGGCGGTTACTGGAAGCTGCCCGAGGCGACCGCGCGCGCGGTCCAGGGCGACTGGTTCTTCACCGGCGACGCGGGCTACCTCGACGACAAGGGCTACCTCTACATCTACGACCGCGTGAAGGACATGATCGTGTCGGGCGGCGAGAACATCTACCCCGCGGAGGTCGAGAGCGCCTTGTTCGGGCATCCGTCGGTCGCCGACGTCGCCGTGATCGGCGTGCCCGATGAGCGCTGGGGCGAGGCGGTCAAGGCCGTGGTGGTGAAGAAGCCTGACGCCCAAGTGACTCCGGCCGAACTGATCAACTGGGCACGCGAGCGCATCGCGGGCTACAAGCTTCCCAAGTCGGTCGACTTCGTCGAGGCCCTGCCGCGCAATCCGACCGGCAAGATCCTGAAGCGCGAGCTGCGCAAGACCTACTGGGGCGAGCGCGAACGCCAGGTGAATTGATGGCGTGACTCGAGCGCACAAAAAACCGGCGGCTCACGAGGAGCCGCCGGGCCTCAGATCGACACAGAAGAGAAAGACCGACGCCTAGCGATGACCGCCGAAGCTGCGGCTGCCGCCGAAGCTGCTGCCGCTGCGGCCGCCATAGCTCGCGCTGGTGTTGTAGGTGCGCGCGCCGCCGTAGCTCTGCGTGGTCGCGGTGTTGCTCGCGGTGCGCATGCCGCCCCAGTTGCCCCAGCTGCGGGTGCCGGTGTTGGCCGCCGGCGTCGTGCCGGTCGGCGTGCCGGCCGTCGTGCCAGTGCCCGTCGAGCCGCCACGGTTCCAGCTGCCGCCGGTCTGCCCCCAGCCGCCGTTGTGGTTCCAGCCGCTGCCGGCCGTCGTGGTGGTGCCCGTACCGGTACCCGTGCCGGTCCCAGTGCCGCCGGTGCCGTTGTGGGTCCAGCCGCCGTTCGGGTTGTGGTTCCAGCCGCCGTTGCCGGCCTGGTTCCAACCGCCATTCGGATTGTGGTTCCAGCCGTTGTTGCCATTCTGGTTCCAGCCGCCGTTGCCGTTGTGGTTCCACCCGCCGTTCGGGTCGTGGCTCCAGCCGTTGCTGGCGTTGTTCCAGCCGTTGTGGTCACGGCCCTGGTTCCAGCTGCCGTTGTTGTGGTCGCGGCCCCAGTCGCGCCGATCCTCGTGACGATCGAATGCCTCGCGACGATCCTCGCGGCGATCCTGCCACGCTTCCCGCCGGTCCTCGCGGCGATCGCGCCAGCCGTCACGATCGTGTCCCCAGCCGTCGCGGCCCCACGACTGGCCGCGATCCCACGCCTGCCGGTCGTTATGGCTGTCGCGGTAGATCTCGCGGTTCTCGTTCGCAACCATGCGGTCGATGCGCGCCCGCTCGTATGGCGAGACGTGACCGTCGGCCTCGGCCTGACGCTGCGCACGATTGATCGCACGCTCGCCCTGCTCGAGGCGATACTGCTCGCTACGGGTGATCTGTCCGTCGTTGACACCGTGCTGGATACGGTCCTGCTGGTAGTCCTGGATGCGATTGATGTCGTACATCGACTGCGCGTTGGCAGCCCCACTCGCGGCAACGAGGCCGCCCGCCGTCAGTACGGCGTAAGGGATGAGGCGAAGTTTAGACATTCAGTGTCCTTTGGGCGTGTATCGACGGAGACTCCGTCTTAAGATTCGCTACGCCTCACCTCCGCTAAACATCCCTCGAAAAAAGTTGATCGGACGGCTAGAAACCTCACTGTCCTCGAAAGGTCACAGGCCCGCCACTCCAATGTCCGAATTGCCCGAAAATCTCACGCCCGTCCGCGCCGCTCACGTCTTCGACGAAGCGCGCCTCGCCGACTACATGCGTGCGAACGTCGATGGCTTTCGCGGCCCTCTTCGCGTGCTTCAGTTCGAGGGCGGACAAAGCAACCCGACGTTTCATCTGACCGATGGCGGCGGCCGGATGTACGTGCTGCGCAAGAAGCCACCAGGCAAGCTGCTGCCGTCGGCGCACCAGGTCGACCGCGAGTACCGCGTCATCAAGGCGCTGAGCGATCATTCGGACGTTCCCGTGCCGAAACCCTATGCGCTGTGCCAGGACGACGGCGTGATCGGCACGGCGTTCTACATCATGGAATTCCTGCCCGGCCGCATCCTCTCCGATCCGAAGATGCCGGGCATCTCGCCAAGCGATCGCGGCAGGATCTTCGATTCGATGAACGACGTCCTGGCGCGCATCCACAACGTCGACTATAAGGCGGCCGGCCTCGCCGACTTCGGCCGCGAGGGCCAGTACATCCAGCGCCAGATCTCTCGCTGGTCGGGCCAATACGATCTCGCCCGCACGCACGACATCCCGGCGATGGAGCAGCTCAAGGGCTGGCTGCCGACGCATATCCCGCCAGGCGACGAGACGCGCATCAATCACGGCGACTATCGCCTCGGCAACACGATCGTGCACCCGACCGAGCCGCGCATCATCGCCGTGCTCGACTGGGAGCTGTCGACGCTCGGCCATCCGCTGGCCGACCTCGGCTACAACTGCATGATCTACCATTTCGGCGAGGGCTTCGGCGCCTCGGAGGGCTATGCAGGGATGGACCTCAAGGCGTTCGGCATCCCGAGCGAGGCCGACTATGTCGCCGCCTATGCGCGCCGCACGGGCCGCAAGGAGATTCCCCACTGGGACTTCTATGTCGCCTTCTCGCTGTTCCGCCTCGCCGCGATCGTGCAGGGCGTCTACAAGCGCGGCCTCGACGGCAACGCCTCGTCCGAGACCGCCAAGAGCTACGGCGATCGCGCGCGCGTGCTGGCCGAGCTCGGCTGGTCGCTGGTCGAGGGAAGAGCGTAGACTTTACGCCTCGCGCGGACGCAGCAGGCTGCGGCCGCGATGGTCGACGGGGATTGGCGCGCCGGCCGGCAGGCCGACGCTGGGCTCGGGGCCGGCTCTGAAGGCGGTCTGCTCGAGCATCGCACCGACCCCGAAGGTGACGATCAGGGCAGCCGCGACCAGGGCAAGAGTGATGACGACGTGGCGCATCGTCCCTACTCGTCGCTCACCGGCACCATCGACGCGTCGTTGCCGCGCGGGCAGCCTTCGCTGTCGAGGTAGGCGTTGTCGGGATTGCGGTACTTGTTGATGTCGTACGGCGTTTCCTCGCTGGGCGGGCGGGACGGCGCGGCCCTCAACGTCCAGGCGACCAGCCGCTTCATGACGCTGCCCAGCGCCTGGTCGAACGCCTCGACCACCTTCGGCACCTTGTCGGCCCGCGCCCGAACGCAGCGCTCGAAGGTGCCGACGCCGATGATCTGCCGGTCCGGCATGCGCACCAGCTTCGCGACCAGGCGGACATGGGCGATCGGCGGCTTGCCGTAGAAGTACATCGCCTCGAAATTGCGCAGGTCCGACTGCAGCACGTAGTTCGCCCGCAGGCCGATCGATTCGCGCGCCACGGCGATGATCTTGTGGCTGTTCTCGAACGAATCGACGATGCGCGTCTGCACCATCAGCGGCGCGCGGTCGGTCCAGCCGGTCTTGGCGTAGTAGTCCGACGAGGTCGGCGACTGGGCGATGGCGATGCGGCTGGTGTTGAGATAGGCCGACGCGTTCGGCACCTCGACCGCGAGCTGCCAGGACACCGCCGGTATGTCGGGCTCGAACGTGCTCTTGGGCGTGATGGTGTAGAGATCGGTCGGTTCCTCGGCCGCGTTGATCAGCTGGCAGCCGCCGAGCAGCAGGGCGGCCGCGACAGCGGCCCACTTCATGACCATGCGCGAAGGCTCATTTCGGTGTGTATCCCTGCTTGCCGGTGAACAGGAAGTTCGCCGGGTCGCGCTCGATCTTGGTGGCGATGATGTTAAGGTTCGAGGTCAGCTGGCGCAGCTCGCGGATCGCGTAGCTCAGCTCGACCAGGCCGTTCTCCGAGAATTCGCGGATGCCGCCCTTGCTGTCGGAAACCAGCCGATTGAGCTGGGACGAGGCGGCGTCGATATTGGCGAGCGCCTTGCGCGCCTCGACCAGGGTCTTCGTGAGCTCGCTCGGATCCTTGCCGGCCAGCGCCTTCTTGGTCTCGGCATCCTGCGGCCCGAGCTCCATGGTGATCAGGTTCAGCCGATCGGCCGCCGCATTGAGCTTGGCGAAGGTCTGCTTGAAGTCGGCCATGGCGCCCGGCAGCTCGGCCAACGTCTTCTGGATGTTGGCGTCCTGCTTGGCGAGTCCGGCCAACGTCGTGTTGAGACTGCGCAGCGAATCGCTGACCGCCTGGATGTTGTCGGGATTGAGCAGCTCGTTCAGCCGGTCGACCGTGGTGCCGGCTTTCGACAACAGCTCCTGCGCCGAGGTCGAGGTGACCTGCAGGAAGGAGGCCCCTTCGCGGATCTCTGGATACGGCTTCTCGCCCAGCCTCTTCTTGGGCTTGATCTGGTCGACATCGACGCGGCCGACGATCTGGACGAACGCGGCTCCGGCGATGAACGGCTTCTCGAACACGGCGTAGGAGCGCTCGCGGATGTCGATATGCCAATCGACCGCCACCGTGACCTGGATCTTCTCGCTGAGCCGCTCGCGGCCGGTGCTGCGCTGGACGTCGACCCGCGAAGTCAGCGAGATGTCGTGCACGCGGCCGACCCGCAGGCCGCGATAGTAGACGGGCGAATCGACGGTCAGGCCCTGCACGTCACCCGAGAACAGGATCACGTAGTACGCGTAGGAGGTCTGATCGCCGGCACGCAGCTTCCAGATGACGAAGCCAACGACCGCGGCGACGAACAGCATGACCGCTGCACCGATCAGGACGTAGGGCGAGCGCTTTTCCATGGATGATCGTTAGGCCTGTTTCAGCGCCGCCCGACCGCGGGGCCCGTGGAAATACTCGCGAACCCAGGGATGATCGTAGGCAAGCATCTCTTCCATGGTACCCACCACGACGCGCTTGTCGAGCAGGACCGCGATGCGGTCGCAAACAGCATGGAGGCTGTCGAGATCGTGCGTCACCATTAGTACAGTGAGGCCCAGACTTTGCCGCAATTGGCCAATCAGCTCGTCATAGTGCGAGGCGCCGATCGGGTCGAGGCCGGCGGTCGGCTCGTCGAGAAACAGCATGTCCGGATCGAGCGCCAGCGCCCGCGCGAGGCTCGCCCGCTTGCGCATGCCGCCGCTCAATTCCGACGGTTTCTTGTCGCCGGTATCGGGCGGCAGACCGACCAGGGCGACCTTGAGTGCCGCGATCGATTGCATCAGCCCCTCGTCGAGGCCGGCATGCTCGCGGATCGGCAGGATGATGTTGTCGGCCACCGAGAGGGACGAGAACAGCGCACCGTCCTGGAACTGCACGCCGATATGCGACAGCAGTTGCCGCTCCGCCCGCCCGTGCACGGACCGCGTGTCGGTGCCGAGCAGCTCGATCTTGCCGGCACGCAGCGGATTGAGGCCGAGGATGGTGCGCAGCAGCACGGACTTGCCGGTGCCCGAGCCGCCGACCAGGCCCACCACCTCGCCGCGGAACACGTCGAGGTCGAGCTTGTCGTGCACCACGTGATCGCCGAACTGGGTGCGCACGCCGCGCAGCTTCAGCACGACATCCCGGCCGTCCCGGTGATCGACCAGTTGGCCGCCCTCCAGTGTCCTGCCTGGCGGTACGTCTTCTTCGTCCCCACTCATACGTTGGCCAGCAGGAAAATGATGGAGAACACCGCGTCGAGCACGATCACGCAGAAGATCGATTCGACCACCGAGCGCGTGGTGAGCTGGCCGACGCTCTCGGCGCTGCCCTTGACCTGCAGCCCCTCGAAGCAGCCGATCGCGGCGATGATGAAGCCGAACACCGGCGCCTTGATCATGCCGGTGTAGAAATGCCAGATGCCGACCGTGTCGCGAAGCCGGTCGAAGAACTGCACGAAGGTGAAATCGAGATAGACCGTGCAGGCGACCGCCCCGCCCAGCAGGCCGGTCATGTTGCCCCAGAAGGCCAGCAGCGGCATCGACAGCACCAGCGCCAGGATGCGCGGCAGAACCAGCCATTCGATCGGGTTGAGCCCGATCGTGCGCATGGCGTCGATCTCCTGGTTCACCTGCATGGTGCCGATCTGGGCGGTGAAGGCGCTGCCCGAGCGGCCGGCCACGATGATGGCGGTGAGCAGCACGCCCAGCTCGCGGAACATGCCGATGCCGACCGCCTCGACGGTGAAGGTCTCGGCGCCGAACTGGCGCAGCTGCTGCACGCCCTGGTAGGCGATCACCACGCCGATCAGGAAGCACAGCACGCCGACGATCAGCAGCGCCTTGACCCAGACCTCGAACATCTGCTGCACCACCGCCCCGATGCGGAAGCGCTTGGGGCTGACGAAGGCCTCGACGAAGATCACGATGATCTCGCCGAAGAAGGCGCACAGGCTGACGATCTGCTTGCCGAGATCGACCAGGTCGTGGCCGAGCTCGCCGAGCCAGTGGGCGAGGAAGTCGACGTGCCGGGGCGCCGCCGGCTGGACCATGTTCGCCTTCACCACCTCGAACAGCTCGGCATGCTCCTTTTCGCCGGTCGCGACCTCGGCCTCGGCGCCGCCGGCGAGCTGCAGGATCTCGAGCGCACCGGTTGTATCGAGCCGCTTCACGTTGGTGGCGTCGACGGCATGCGGACCCTTGGCGGCGCCACCGGCGCCGGCACGCCGCGCCTTGTCGAGCCTCTGCTGCAGGCCGCGCAGGCTGAACACCGTCCAGGTGCCGCCGACCTCCAGCACCGGAGCGCCGCCGCGCTCAACGAAGCGGAGGGTTGGAGAAGGGTCGGGCATTTGTCCGGATTTGTCGCACGCGGTGGTTGACTGTCAATCTCCCTCCCGCTCTGGCACGATCCCTAACCGGAGGATTGGATGGGTAAGTGGCCGATTCTGGACAAGATGAAGATGATCGACGGCCCGCTCGACGACGATGAGTACGAGCATCGGCTGAAGAAGCTGCAGAACCAGCTCCTCGACCTGCAGGTTCACCATTTGCGCACCGGCGGCCGCGTCATCATCGGCATCGACGGCTGGGATGCCGCCGGCAAAGGCGGCCTGATCCAGCGCATCGTGTTCGGCCTGGAACCGCGCTCGACCCAGGTCTGGCGCATCGGCGCGCCGACTCCCGAGGAGCAGGGCCGCCATTTCCTGTGGCGCTTCTGGCAGCGTGTCCCGCCACCGGCAAACTGGTCGATCTTCGACCGCACCTGGTATGGCCGTGTGCTGGTCGAACGGATCGAGGGTTTCTGCACCACGGCGGAATGGCAGCGCGCCTACCGCGAGATCAACGAGTTCGAGCACACGCTGACCGATTCCGGCGTGCGCTTCGTCAAGCTGCTCGTGCATGTCAGCGAGGAGGAGCAGAAGAAGCGCATGCTCAAGCGGCTGGAGAAGCCGCACAAGCGGTACAAGGTCGGACCCGAGGACTTCCGCAACATCGCCAAGCGCAAGCAGTATCTCGAAGCCTACAAGGACATGCTCGACAAGACCGACACCGACTACGCGCCGTGGCACGTGATCGCCTCGGACGACAAGCGCCATGCCCGGCTCAAAGGTCTCGAGATCATCGTCGACGAATTGAGCCGCGGCACGAAGATCACGCCGCAAGAGCTCGATCCGGGCGTTGCCGCGGCCGCCTTCAAGATGTGGGGCTGGAAGCCGAAGGACTAGCGCGACGTCGCTTTTCATCCAATCGCCCTTGGCGGGAGTCCACAAGAGTCCATTCGGGTGTGGACCGGTCGGATGCCGATGGCACAAGGGTTTCGGGCCAGGAGTCCACGAATCCACCGCTTCTGTCCCAACTGAAAAACACCCCTCATCGGACCGCGCCACTCCAGTGGCGCTCATGACTCTGATTGCGCCACGGGAGTGGCGCGGTCCGATGAGGATCGTCATGCGCGCGACACTGCATGATCCCGCGCGGAATACCTATTATGGGCAATGGCCTAGGGGGAAAGCCGCTGTTCCCGGGCCTCGAATCGCCGCCATTGTCCACAGTGAGCTCGTTGCGAGCGCCGGAGTCGTAACCTTTGACGTTCCCGAGCGAGATTTCCTAGGGAATCGCGTGCCGCGCCGCCGAGAACTTTACCGTTCGGGCAAAAGAAAAAGATGGCCGCTCGCGTCGAGCGCCGCCGCTAACCAGGGCAAGGCCTCGGCCATCGACTCCTGGAACGTCCAGGGCGGGTTGATCACCGCCATGCCGCAGGCGCCGAGCTTGCCGTCGGGCACTGCCTTGAGCCGCACCTCCAGGATCAGCGCCTTCAGGCCCGCCAGCTGCTCCTTGAAGGTAGCGACCGCCTCCTCGTCCTTGATCGGGTACCAGACCGCGTAGCACCCGGTCGCGAACCGGCGCAGCGCGTGGTTCAGCCCCCGCACCAGCGTCTCGAACTCGTCGGGCTTCTCGAACGGCGGATCGATCATTACCAATCCGCGCCGCTCGACCGGCGGCAACAGCGCCTTGAGCGCGTGCCAGCCGTCGGCCTGCCGGACATCGACGGCGCGGTCGCCGGCGAACTCGCGCTTGAGCGCCAGCGCCTCCTGCGGATGCAGCTCGCAGGCGACGAACCGGTCGCCCGGCCGCAACGCCGCTCGCACCAGCCTCGGCGAGCCGGGATAGTGCCGGATCCCGTCATCGCGACCGAACTTGCGGTCGTAGGCCGCGACGGCCGCGAGGTAGCGCTTGACCGCAGCCGGCATGCCCTCGCGCGGCATCGCCATCAGCCGCTGGATGCCGGCCTCGGCCTCGCGGGTGCGCATTGCCAGGCCGGCGCCGAGATCGTAGCCGCCCGCGCCGCTGTGCGTATCGAGCACGAACAGCTTCTTGTCCTTGGCGGTCAGCAGCCGCAGCAACTCGATCAGCACGAGGTGCTTCAGCACGTCCGCGAAGTTGCCGGCGTGATAGCCGTGGCGGTAGTTCATGCTTCGCTATAGCACCCGAGGCATGGTTCGTGCTTCAACTGCGCGACGATTTGGGGGACCATATGGCCACGCACGAGCTTCATTCATCGCCCGAAACCTGCCACTGGGGCTATTTCGACAGCCAGCTGCCGCCGAAGCTGCGCATCAAGTCGGGCGATATCGCCACCATCCACTGCCTGTCGGGCGCGGCGAACATCCTGCCCGAGCCGCCGATGAACGTGCTGCCCGAGCATCGCGAAGTCCTGTCCAAGCTGACGCCGCATCTCGGGCGGCACATCCTCACCGGCCCGGTGCATGTCGAGGGCGCCGAGCGCGGCGACGTGCTCGCGGTCGAGGTGCTCGACATCAAGTTCCGTACCAACTGGGGCTGGAACGCCCAGCGCCCGCTCGCCGGCACCCTGCCGGAGGACTTCCCGTTCTACCGCCTCACCCACATTCCGATCGATTCCAATCGCGGCGTCTGCACCATGCCGTGGGGTCTCGAGATCGAGCTGCGGCCGTTCTTCGGCATCATGGGCGTGGCGCCGCCGCCGGAATGGGGCCAGTGCAGCTCGATCGAGCCGCGCGCCTTCGGCGGCAACATCGACAACAAACACTTCCAGGTCGGCACCACGGTCTACTTCCCGGTGTTCGCCGAAGGCGGGCTGTTCTCGACCGGCGATGGCCACGGCGTGCAGGGCGACGGCGAGGTCAACCTTACGGCACTCGAGACCAACCTCTCCGGCACCTTCCGCTTCACGGTGCGCAAGGACATGAAGCTTACCAACCCGCGTGCCGAGACGGCGACGCACTGGATCACCCACGGCTTCGATCCCGACCTCGACGATGCCGCCAAGGAGGCGTTGCGCGACATGATCCGCCTGATCAGCGCCAAGACCGGCCTGTCGGCGGCCGACGCCTACATGCTGTGCAGCCTGCAGGCCGACCTACACGTCACGCAGACCGTGGACGGCAACAAGGGCATCCACTGCATGATCGAGAAGAAGGTGATCGGCGGGTAGACTTGGGTCAGCGCAGGCAGGCGCCATCCCGCTCCAGGGTCTGGCGCAGCGCGGTGATCGACACCGACCGGACATCGACACGCGTATCGTTGGTCCTGTCCTGACGACGGGTCGCCAGGGCGGCCGCCGTCCCTGCCGCCTGGCCAACCGCCATCGATATCGTCATGACACGGATCGCCGCGAGCGCAGTGTGCGTTGCCGAAACGCCGCGGCCCGCGCTCAGGGCATTGTCGAAGGCCGAAGGGATCAGGCTGCGATACGGGATCTGATAGGCATGGTCGTCGCCGAACATGCGGTATGTCAGCCCACCACCCGATGACGGATGGATGTCGATCGGATAGGCGCCGAGAGCGATGGCGTCGTCGAACTCCTTGGGCTCGAGCAGGTCCTCCGCCGTCAACACATGGTCGCCTTCGACGCGGCGCGTCTCGCGGACGCCGACCTGGGTGCCGAAGGCCACGAGGTCGCCCGCACCGCATCCGGGAACGGCCTGCTTGATATAGAGCGCGGCGCGCCAGGCCTGCCGGCGGCCCTCCATTTCCGCCTTGGCGAGCGCCAGGGCATCGGTGGCGTCGACCGCCAGCCGGCCGATATTGAACCAGGCATCGCGCGAGAAGGGATTGCGGGCGCAGTGGAGCGCCGCCCGCGCGAGATGCCCCTCCTCGAAGCCCCGCTTGGCGAGCCTCGCCATTTCCGCAGGGTCGACAGCGTCGAAGCGATCGAAGTCGATCGGCCCGAAGCGGAACATCAAGGTCGCGGGCTGCAGGCTCTCGCCGTCGCCGAGCGCCAGGAAGGACGCGCCGGCGTGCTTCAGCGCATCGATGTCACCGGTGGCATCGATCACGACCCGCGGGCGCACCGCGACGACGCCGCTCTTGGTGAGCACGTGGACCTTCTCGATCTGCCGCCCGTCGCAGGCCACATCCAGCAGGGTCGCATGAAGCAGCGGACGGACGCCGGCCTCGACCACCATCTCGTCGAGAACGAGCTTCAGGACTTCCGGCGAATACTCGACCCGGTCCATCTTGTGGCCATTCGACATGACGAAGGTCTGATGCTGACCGGCGGCGCCGATCCGCTGCAGGCGCGCGACGACCTCGGCGGCAAGCCCCGCGATGACCCGCCGCCCCGCTTGCGTCTGCCAACAATTGAACTGCGCCACCGCGCCAGCCGTCGCGTTACCGCCAAGAAAGCCGTAGCGCTCGACAAGAACGACGTCGGCCCCGTTGCGGGCGGCCGCGACCGCTGCGGTCGTTCCGGCGACACCGCCGCCGCACACCAGCACATCGGCCGTCAGTTCCAACGTTGGGGAAAGGTTGACCACCTCAATCGACCTTGATGCCGCGTGCCCTGATGATCGCGGCATAGCGCTCACCTTCCTCCTTCAGGAACTTCATCGTCGCCGTCCGCTCGAGCGGCATGGCCCAGACGCCCAGATCGGCGAAGCGCTTCAGCACATCCGGCAACGCCAGCGCCTTGACCAGCAAGGCCGCCAGCCGGTCGAGCGCTTCCACCGGGATCGTCCCCTTGGGCGCAAGCAGTGCCGCCCATCCCTCGACCTCGAGGCTGGGATAGTTCAGCGCTCTGAACGTCGGAACGCCCGGCAGCTCCGGGATGGGCTGCGGTGAGGAGACCGCCAGCGCGCGAAGCTTGCCCGACTTGATCTGCGCGGCGACGCCCGGCAGGTTCAGGAAGCCCGCGGAGACGAGGCCGCTCAGAAGGTCGGGCAGCAGAGCGCTTTCGCCCTTGTAGGGCACGGGCGTGAGTTGGACGCCGGTGCGCGCGGCAAAAATCTCCGACGCCAGATGAGCCAGGGTGCCGTAGCCGCTGTTGCCCGTCGTCAGCTTCCCGGGACTGGCCTTCGCGGCGGCAATCATCTCGTCCACGGACTTGATGGGCGATGCCGCCGGGACCACCAGGACCAGCGGCTGCGCCGAGACCATCCCAACCGCATCGAAATCGCGCTCGACCTGGTACTCGAGCGTGGGCTGCAGCGACGGATTGATGACCATGCTGTTGCTGCCCATCAGCAGCGTGTGGCCGTCCCGGCTCTGTGCCGCCGCCGCGACGCCGATGGCGCTGCCCGCGCCCGGCCGATTCTCGACGATCACCGACTGTCCGAGTTCCGGCGTGAAGGCCTCCGCGAGGACGCGCGCCGCGCCGTCGGCCGCGCCTCCCGGCGGAAAAGGAACGATGATGCGGACAGGACGAAACGGCCAGGCGGCGGCTGTCGTCGTCACATGCGCCGCAAGGTAGCCGACTGGGGCAAGACCGGCGCCCACGAGCAGTCGACGGCGCAACAGGGTCATTGCTGATTCCTCCTACTGAGTCTTGTGCGGAGCTTATGGACTCCGACAAGGGCGCCGAAATACCAAAAGGTGCGCATGGTATAACCTGCTGTTATAGGCAGGCGGGAAATGCGTCCATGAACCTTCGTCAGATCGAGGTCTTCCGAGCGGTCATGCTCGGAGGCTCCGTCACCAATGCAGCGCGGTTCCTGCACGTGTCGCAGCCGGGCATCAGCCGCATGCTGTCGCACATCGAGGCGCAGCTCGGCGTTCGCCTGTTCGAGCGGCGGCGAGGCAAGCTCAATCCGACGCCCGAGGCGCATGCGCTGCAGCAGGAGATCGAGCATGTCTATCGCGGCGTAAAGCGCATCGAGGATTGCGCGCAACGGCTGAAGGATGGCGCACAGCTGGCCTTGAGGGTCCTGGCCAGTCCCAGCACGAGCCTGGACGTCGTGCCGAGCGCCCTGTCGCGATTGGTGCGGCAGTTCCCCAGCGCCCGCGTCTACATGGAGACGGTGCTGGTTCGAGACATGATCGGACTGCTCGCGCGCAACGAAGCCGACGTCGCCATCTCGACACTGCCGGTTGCCCATGCGGCGCTGGCCTCGGAGCGCATCGGCCGCTGGTCTCTTTCGTGCGTCTTCCCCAAAGGACACCGGCTGGAACGCAAGCGCCGGATTGCCCTGCGCGACCTCGCGAACGAGCGCCTCATCGCCTTTGGCGCCGACACGCCGCAGGGGAAAATGCTCGATGGCTGGCGCATGGACCACGACGCAGACACGCCGTCGCAGATCGAGGTGCGGTCCGGCCAGGTTGCCTGTTCCCTCGTCGCCAAGGGCGCCGGCGTCGCCATCGTCGACAATCTGACGGCCAACGCGTGGTCCGATCGTCAGATCGCCTTCAGGCCGCTGAACGGCGGCCCGACGTTGGAGATCTTTGCGGTCAGCAACGCGAGCGTGCCGCGCTCGCGGCTCCTCGACGCCTTCGTCCAGCTGACCGTCGAGGAGCTTCGGCGTCCAAGCGGATGAGCCGTCGGTTCAATCGAAAGCCGCGGCCGGGACGCTGCGGCTGGGCGAGGCAACCGGAGGGAAGAACAGCGCGATCCCCGCGGCGGTGAGGCCCATGACCAGTGAGCCGAGATAGAGCCAGCCGTAAGTGCCGAAGGTGTCGAAGATCCAGCCGCCGACCGCCGGTCCCAGCGACATGCCGAGGCTGGCGATCAGCGAAGTGGCGCCGATCACGGTGCCCATGATGCGCATCGGGAAATATTCACGGGCGATCACGGCATAGAGCGGCATGACTCCGCCGTAGGCCATGCCGAAGATCACGGCGACGGCGTAGAATTCGCCGACCTGGCGGGTGAAATAGTAGGCGCCGGCGCCCAGCGCCTGGACGACCAGCGCGAAGATCACCGTCTGCTTGGCGCCGAACCGGTCGCCGGCAAGGCCGAACACGACGCGCCCGACGAGGCCGCCTAGTCCTTCGACGCTGTAGATCGAGACCGCCGCCAACGCAGGAATGCCGCAGGTGATGGCGTAGCTCACGGTGTGGAAGATCGGCCCGGAATGGGTGGCGCAGCAGAAGAAGTAGGTGACCCCGAGTATGAGGAACTGCGGCGAGCGCAGCGCCTGCCCCACCGTCATACCGGGGTCGGCCGAGCCCGGCATCGACGCCATGCCGGGGGAAGCCTCGGGCGCGCGGCGCATGAGCAGGGCCGCCGGGATCAGGAGCGCCCAGGCCACGATCGCAATCGTGAACTGCGCGCTGCGCCAGTCGTGGCTGGTCAACAGCCAGCTCGCCAGCGGCGAGATGGTCATCGGCCCCATGCCCATCCCGGCGGACACCAGCGAGACGGCGATACTGCGATGCCTGACGAACCAGCCGGTGACCGCGGCCATGGTCGGCACGAACACCGCGCCCGCCGCCGAGCCGACGAGCACACCGTAGATCAGCTGGAATTCGAGAAGGCTGGTCGCACGGCTCGCGAGGGCGAGGCCCGCGCCGACCAGCAGCGCGCCGGCCAGCACGACGGGCCGAGGGCCGAACCGGTCGCTCAGCGCTCCCCAGCCGAAGGCGGCGATGCCCATCGTCAGGAAATCGAGCGTCATGGCGGTCGAGATGCCGGTGCGCGACCAACCGGTGGCCTCCGACATCGGCTGGAGGAACACCGCCAGAGAGAACAGCGCACCGATCGCGACGCAGCCCATCAGCGCGCCCGCAGCGACCACCACCCAACCGTACTGGAGCCTCATGTCCGGCCTCCTCCAGAGGATACTTAACTTATAAGTTAAGTATCCGACCAAATCACGGTTGTCGTCAAGGGGAACCGCGGCGGGTTGGGACAGTTGGCGATGGAAATGGCCAGACCCGATACAGCCTCGGTCGCGAGAAGCTTGCGCGAACTCGGCCAGCGCTTGGAGCTGGAAGGCGGCAATCCCTATCGTGCGCGTGCGTACAGCCGGGCCGCCGACAACCTCTCGCTCAGCCCCCTGCCCCTGGCGCAGCTCGTCGCCGAAGAGCGACTCCGGGAGATCCCGGGCATTGGCGAAGCGCTCGCGGCGGTGATCACCCGGATCTTCGAGACCGGCGATCATCCGCGCCTCGCCGAGATGCGGGAAAAAGTGCCCGAGAGCGTTCTCGGAATGCTGCACATTCCGGGTCTGAAACCCGACCGCGTGCGCAAGCTTCACAAGGAGCTCGGCATCGCTTCCGTGGCGGACCTCGAGGACGCCGCGCGCAGCGGCAGGCTCGCCGCCGCCAAGGGCTTTGGGCCCGCGTTCCAGGCCAAGATCCTGCAGGGGCTGGAGATGAGCCGCCGCCCGCCGGGGCGCCACATCCATCGGGCCGCTGCGGCCCTGCGCTTCGCCGCCGATGCCGTTGCCCGGGAGCATCCGTCATGGACGGACATCGTCCCTGCCGGCGAATTCCGCCGCGGCTGCGAGCTGATCGGGCCGCTCTCGTTGGTGGCGGTCGATCCGCACTTGAGAGGAGGTGACCGGACCGTCGAGCAAGGTGACGCGCTCGTCGTCCATGTCACGAGCCCGCAGCGTTTCGGCATCGCCCTGCTGCGCGCGACCGGGTCGGCCGACCATCTCGATGCGCTGCACGCGCTCGCGCGGCGCAAGAAGCTCAGCCTGGACGCCGACGGTCTGCGGAAGAGTGGCCGCGTGATCGCGCAGCGCACGGAAGAGGAGATCTATGCCGCTCTGGGTCTGCCCTATATCGCGCCGGAACTGCGGGAGACCGGCAGGGAAGTGAAACTCGCGCTCGAAGGCGGGCTGCCCGAGCTCGTCATCCCGGAAGACATCCGCGGCGTCCTGCACGCGCATACCCTCGAATCGGACGGCAGAGACACGCTCGAAGCCATGGCGGAGGCGAGCCGCAAGCGCGGCTATGCCTATCTCGGTCTCACCGATCATTCGCAGACCGCCCACTATGCCGGCGGCCTCAAGGCCGACGAGGTCAAAGCCCAGCAGCGGGCGATCGACCGCTTGAACAAACGCTACGGCGGCGGGTTCCATGTCTTCAAGGGAATCGAATCCGACATCCTGGGCGATGGATCGCTCGACTATCCAACCGATGTCCTCGCCAGCTTCGACCTGGTCATCGCCAGCGTGCACAGCAAATTCCGCATGGGCCGCAAGGAGCAGACCGATCGCATCGTGAAGGCGGTCGAGAATCCGCACACCACCATCCTGGGCCACATGACGGGCCGGCAGCTTCTCCGGCGGCCCGGCTATGAGCTCGACGTCGAGCGCGTGCTGCGGGCCTGTGCCCAGCATGGCGTGGCGATCGAGATCAACGCCAATCCGTGGCGGCTCGACATGGATTGGCGGTGGTGCGAGCTCGCCCTGGAGCTCGGCTGCCTGTTCAGCATCAACCCCGACGCCCACTCGACCGAGGAGATCGACAATATCCGGTGGGGCGTGCTGATGGCGCGCAAGGGGGCCGTTCCGAAGGACCGAGTGCTCAATGCGCTCGGCCTCCGTGAATTCCGGGCCTACCTGAAGGCCCGCGGCAGCCGTCGTCGATAGGTCTACTGCTTCGCGGCCGGCGGCGGGACGATCTTCATGATGTAGACGGTCGGGATCTGGTTCGGGCCGAACGGCCCTTCCACCCGGTGCTTGACCGGCGGGATGGTGCGCAGGAAGGCGACGATCGCTCCGACGTCCTGTGGGGTCAGGTTGGTGAAGGCGTGATACGGCATGATCGGCGCCAGCATGCGCCCGTCGGGCCGCACGCCGGTCTGGATGGCCGCGATGATCTGGGCGTCGGTCCAGCTGCCGAGCCCCGTCTCCTTGTCGGGCGTCAGGTTGGGACCGACGAATGTGCCGAGGCCGGGCAGTTCGAAACCGACGTCGGAGCCGCCCAGATAGCGCGCCATGTCGGGCTTGCCGAGGAAGTAGCCCGGCGTGTGGCAGTCGTGGCAGCTCGCGACGGTGACGAGATACTTGCCGCGCGCGGCCACGGCCGGATCGGCGGCATATGCCACCAAGGGCGCGCATAACGCGGCCAGCGCCGCGGCGAGGGTTTTGACGTTCATGACTCTCCCCTGTTTCAGGCTGGCTGGATCCTGAGCGGCCCCGTCCGCGGCACCGGCTTGAACGACAGGGCGATGGCCATGGCGCCGAGCCCGATTCCGAAGGAACCGATGTGGAGCCAGCCATAGCCGTCGAACGTGTCGAAGACCCAACCGCCAGCGACCGGCCCGAGGGCCATGCCGAAGCTCGCCGCTGCGGATACCGCGCCGAACACGGTGCCCATGATGCGGATGCCGAAGTATTCGCGCACCAGCGTCGCGTAGAGCGGCATCACTCCCCCGTAGGCCAGCGCGAACACGACGGCGAGCGCATAGAACTCGCCGAGCTCGTGCACGAAATAGTAGGCTCCGGCAGCCATCGCCTGCACGGCGAGGCCCAGCACCAGCACCGGCTTGGCCCCGACCCTATCCGAGGCGAGCCCGAGCAGCAGGCGGCCGCCGAGCCCGGCGAGGCCCGCGATGCTGTAGACGCTGACCGCCGCCATCGGCGCGATGCCGCAGAGCATCGCGTAGGTGACCATGTGGAAGATCGGGCCCGAGTGCGCAGCGCAACAGGCGAAGTGGGTGAGCGCCAGCGCCACGAAGGCAAAGGTGCGGAAGGCTTGCGCGGCGGTCATCGACGGCATGGCATCGGCTGCGCGCAGCGGATGCTCGGGCATGCCCGGCGCCGGAATCGCGGGCGGCGGCCTGCGAATCAGCATCGCCACCGGGGCCAGCAGCGCGACGGCGACGATGCCGACCGTCAGCATGGCGGTCCGCCAGTCGTACGCGGTGATCAGCCAGCGCACGAAGGGCGCCATGATCAGCGACTGCATCCCCATGCCGGCCGAGACGAGCGACACTGCCAGATTGCGCTGCCGGTCGAACCAGGCCGAGGCGATCGTCATCAGCGGCGCGTAGACGCTGCCGCCCGCCACGCCGACCAGCAGACCGAACAGCCACTGGAACTCGGGGAGGCTGGCGGCGCGGCTGGCGGCGACCAGGCCGATCCCCAGCAGCACCACGCCCGACAGCACGACCGGGCGCGTGCCCCAGCGGTCGTTCAGCCAGCCCCAGCCGAAGGCCGATGCGCCCATCGCCAGGAACACGATGGTTCCCGCGCTCGACACGCCGGTGCGTGACCATCCGGTGTCCTGCGCCACCGGTTGCAAAAAGACCGCCAGCGAGAGGCAGCTGCCCATGGCCACGCAGCTGATCAGCATGCCGGCCCCTACCACCACCCACCCGTACGGAATCCGCATCGGCGAGCCTCCCCCGGCCTATCGCGCGCAACCGCGCAGGACGGACTTCGTTGAACCGTCAGCCCAGCCTGAAGGAGAACGAGCCATGACGAAAGCCATTCTTGCTGTGATCGCTGTGGGCTTGCTGACAGCCGCCTGCGCGGTCCGGACCGAGCGTACCGTGGTCGAGAAGCCCCAGCCGGTCGTCACCCAGCCGTCAACCGCCGTCGTCGTGACCGATCCGCCGCCGTCGACCGTCTACGTGCCGGCGCGCTAGCCGACTAGGGCGCCGGCTCGACCCTGAGCTCGGTGCCGGTGACGGCCACGACTCGAACCCTGGCGCCCGCGACCATGTCGGGCCCGGTGACGATCCAGCTTCCGTCACCGAGCTTGATGCGGCCGCGGCCTGCCAGGATCGGTTGATCGAGGACGAACTCACGGCCGACCAACGCCTCGCCCCGTGCGTTGAGCGTTGCGTCAGCCGTCCTGCTTTGCAGGTGCTTGAAATAAGGCCTGAGCACCACCGCCGACACCACCGAGACGATCGCGAAAACGATCAGCTGGAACTCGAGCGACGCGTCCGACGCGATCAGCAGCACCAGGCCGGCGAAAGCCGCGCCGACCGCCACGAACAGAAACACCACGCCCGGCAGCAGCATCTCGCAGACCAGCAGGACCGCCGCCAGCGCCCACCAGTACCAGAACAGGATCCTGAACATCCCGGTCAGCCCGACGGCGGTACGGAGGCGCGCGGACGCGTCGCCTCGCTGCCGCGCGCCTGCGCCTCCTTGGCGAGCTCGCCGATGCCCGCGATCGAGGCCATCACGCCCGCGGCCTCGACCGGCAGGAAGAACATCTTGGCGTTGGTCGACGAGCCCATCTTGGCGAGCGCCTCGACGTACTTGGTGCCGAGGAAGTAGTTGATCGCCTGCGTGCCGTTGCCGGCGATCGCCTGCGCCACCACCGCAGTCGCCTTGGCTTCCGCCTCGGCCGAGCGCTCGCGAGCCTCGGCGGCGCGGAAGGCTGCCTCGCGCTGGCCCTCGGCGATCAGGATGGCCGACTGTTTCTCGCCCTGGGCGCGCTGGATCGAGGATTCGCGGATGCCCTCCGCCTCGAGGATGGTGGCGCGCTTCTCGCGCTCGGCCTTCATCTGCCGGCCCATCGCCGCCACCAGATCCTCCGGCGGCGCGATGTCCTTCAGCTCGACCCGCAGGACCTTCACGCCCCACGGGTTGGTCGCCTGGTCGATCACCGCCAGCAGCGTGTCGTTGATCTCGTTGCGCCGGGACAGCACCTCGTCGAGCGCCATGTTGCCCATCACGCTGCGGATGTTGGTCAGCGCCAGGTTGGTGATGGCAAGGTGGAGGTTCTGAACCTCGTAAGCTGCGCGCGCGGCATCGATCACCTGGAAGAAGGCGACCGCATCGACCTCGACTGTCGCATTGTCCTTGGTGATGACTTTCTGCTTCGGGATGTCGAGCACGTTCTCCTGCATATTCATCTTGCGGCCGACCGTGTCGACGAACGGCACGATGAGATGCAGGCCGGGCGGCAGGGTGCGGGTGTAGCGGCCGAACCGCTCGATCGTCCAGTTGGTGCCCTGCGCCACCGTCTTCACGCCCGCGAACACCAGCACCAACGCCACGACGACGAACGCCACGACGAATATCAGCGCGCCCATTCCCGCCTCCCATTAGAGGCGGCGAGCGTAGCGCGGTTAGTCGGCGGCGAGAAGCTGCGGGGCTGTTTCGTGGATTGCGGCGTCCTGGAGGCTGCGCCGGTCACTCGCCAGCCAGCGATCGAGGAAGCGGTCGATCCACCGATCGAGCGGTGGATCATAGAGCGCGTGCATGGAGAGATGCACGCCGCGCTGCTGGATGCCCGGCAGCTTGAGGCGCTCGGAAGCCTCGGTGGAGAGCGTCCAGATGCCCTTCATCTCGAGCGTGACCTCGGGATGGAACTGGAAGCCGAAGGCGTTCTCGCCGCAGCGGAATCCCTGCACCGGGAAGGTGTCGTTGGTCGCGAGGAGCTCGCAGCAGCCGGGCAGCTCCATGCCCTCGCGATGCCATTGATACACTTTCATCGGCCCGGGAAACCATGCGCGGCCCGCTTCGGTCGGCTCGATGTCGACATAGCCGATCTCGACCTTCCCCTCGGGATGCGGCGCCACCCTGCCGCCGGCAGCGCGCGTGAGCAGCTGCGCGCCGAGGCAGAGCCCGAGATAGGGAACACCCGCCTCGACGACCTTCGGGATCCACTCGAGCTCGCACTTGATGCCGGCGAGGGTGCCGCAGTCGTTGGCCGACATCGGTCCGCCGAAGATCACCACGCCGGCATAGTCCGACATATCGTCCGGCAGGTTGCAGCCGAGGTTGGGACAGAGCCGATGGAGCTCGTAGCCGCGCTTCTCGAGCAGGGCGCCGACCCGTCCGGGCCGCGAGTGCTCCTGGTGCACGACGATCGCGATCTTCCTGGGAGCGCTCGTGCGCGGATTAGCGGAGCTTTTGCGAGGGGACACTTTAATTGGGCCTTTCGGCCGGTACACTCGTCATGGATTTGCAAGATACGCGCAGCTTGTGGCAACGACAAGGCTGAGCCGCGGCAGGAGGGACGAAATGGCGCGCCGAATCGAGTTCTTCTTCGATTGTTCGAGCCCGTGGACCTACCTCGCCTTTCACGCCGTCCAGCCCCTGGCAACCGAGATGAGCGCAGAGATCGACTGGAAGCCGATCCTGGTCGGCGGCGTGTTCAACGCCGTCAACCAGACCGTCTATGAAAGCCGCAGCAAGCCCAACCCGCTGAAGGCGTCCTACATGCTGAAGGACCTCGCCGATTGGGCGAAGCTCTACGGCCTCAGGATCGTCTTCCCGCCGACCGTCTTCCCGGTGAACAGCGTGAAGGCCATGCGCGGCGCCTTCGTGGCGCTCGACGCGGGCAAGCTCGTGCCCTACGCGACGGCCGCGTTCGAGGCGTACTGGAGCGACGACCGGGACATCTCCAAGGAGGACGCGCTGGCCGACATCGCCACCAAGGCGGGGCTCGAACGCCAGCACTTCTTTTCAGCGATCGAGAGCGATGGATGCAAGGCGCGGCTGCGCGCCAATACCGACGAGCTGATCGAGCGCGGCGGCTTCGGCAGTCCGACGATGTTCGTCGACGGCTCGATGTTCTTCGGCAACGATCGGCTGCCGCTCGTTCGCGCGGCGCTCGAGGCGGCATGAGCAACACCGATCCCGATTTCTGGGCCAGGGCCAACGCCCATCTCGTGCGCTACGGCGGCGCCTTTGCGCCGGTGATCGCCGAGAGCGCGGCCGGCAACTGGTTCACCGATGCCGACGGCCGGCGCATCCTCGATTTCACCTCCGGGCAGATGAGCGCGATCCTGGGCCACAGCCATCCCGAGATCGTTGCCGTCGCGCGCCACTATATCGGCGAGCTCGATCATCTGTACTCCACGGTGCTGAGCCGTCCCGTCGTCGATCTCGCGGCGCTGATCGCCAAGGTCTCGCCCGGCGGGCTCGACCGCGTGCTGCTGGTCTCGACCGGCGGCGAGTCGAACGAGGCGGCGCTGCGCATGGCCAAGCTGGTCACTGGCCGGCACGAAATCGTGGCGATGAGCCGCTCGTGGCATGGCGTGACCGGCGGCGCCGCCTCGAACACCTACTCGTCGAGCCGCAAGGGCTACGGCCCGCCGCAGCCGGGCGCGCTGGTGCTGCCCGCGCCCGACGCCTACCGCTCGCGCTTCATCGACAAGCGCGGCGTGTACGACTGGCAGACCGAGCTGGAGTTCGGCTTCGACTTGGTCGACCGCCAGTCGAGCGGCGCGCTCGCCGCCTGCATCGTCGAGCCGATCCTGAGTTCCGGCGGCGTGCTCGAGCCGCCGGAGGGCTACATGGCGGCGCTCGCGAAGATGTGCGCCGCGCGTGACATGCAGCTGATCTTCGACGAGGCGCAGACCGGCCTCGGCCGCACCGGCACCCTGTTCGCCTGCGAACGCGACGGCGTCGTGCCGCAGTACCTCACGCTCTCCAAGACGCTCGGCGCCGGCCTGCCGCTCGCCGCCATGCTGACCACACCCGAGATCGAGGACGTGGCCGCCGAGCGCGGCTACCTCTTCTACACCACGCACGCCTCCGATCCGCTGCCCGCGGCGGTCGGCCTGAAGGTGATCGAGGTGATCCTGCGCGACCGCTTCACCGAGCGCGCGGCCGAGCTCGGCCAGCGCCTGAAGGATGGGCTGCTCGCCCTCCAGCAGCGCTACGAATGCATCGGCGACGTACGCGGCCGCGGCCTGCTGCTGGGGCTCGACCTGGTGAAGGATCGCCGCAGCAGGACGCCCGACCCCGAGCTCGCCCAGCGGGTCGCGCGCGAATGCCTGGCGCTCGGCATGATGATGTCGGTGGTGCGCGGCGGGTTCGGCATTTTCCGCATAGCGCCGCCGCTCACGATCGAACCCCACGAGATCGACCTCGGCCTCGAGATCTTCCACAAGGCCTTGAGCCGCGCACTTTAGGATTTGAAACCGCCCCCCACATGTTGTACCCGCAAGCTTCCTTTCCCGCATTGTAGCTGGAGTGAGCGGATGATCGGCAAGCTTGTGCAAGCCTCGGTACTTGTGACGGCCGGTCTGGCCATCAGCGGTTTCAGCGGCTGCACGCCGAAGACCGTCGCGACCAAGCCACCGCCGGCACCGGACTACATGGCCCCCTCGCCGCCGTCGCCACCCTCCGCCGCCACGCGCGCTACCTGCTACAACGAAGGCGACCTCTCCACGCTGCGCGTCCGCATGCTGCAGCAGGAAATGAGCGTCGTGACCCTGCAGTGCCAGACTCCGAGCGGCAGTCGCGCCTTCGACAGCCAGTATGGAAGCTTCCTGCAGAAATACAGCGGCGACCTCTCGGCCAATGCCCGCGCCCTCAACGACCTCTCGCGCAAGCGCCGCTTCAACGTCGATGTCGTGGTGACCGAATTCGCCAACCGCACCGCGCAGAAAGCGCCGGTCGATCCGCAGTTCTGCGCACGCGGCCTGCGCGCGCTGGAATGGGCGCTCGATCCCAAGGCGACCAGCCTGGCCATGGTGCCGCCGCCCTACGATCTGGGGCCGGACATGAACTTCCATCCCTGCGCGGCGAAGTAAGGCGACGCACTCCTCCCTCCGTCGTCCCGACCGAAGCCGAGCTTTCGCTCCGGTCGGGACGACGGGCTATTCGGAAACCTCAAGCGCCATGGCGCAGCAGCTTGCCCGAATGCCTGTTGGTCGGCCGGCCGTCGCGCATCGTGATCTCGCCATTGACCAGGATGTACTTGTAGCCCTCGGCGCGCTGGATGCGCCGCCATTCGCCGCCCGGCAGGTCGTGCGCGATCTCGTCGGGCAGCACCTTCAGCCCGTCGAAATCGTAGATCACGATGTCGGCCGGCGCTCCCTTCTTCAGCACGCCGCGGCCGCGGAAGCCCGCGACCTCGGCCGGCAGCGCCGACAGCCGCCAGTGCGCCTCCTCGAGCGAGATCATGTTGTGCTCGCGTACCACCTTGCACAGCGTCTCCGTCGGATAGCGCCCCGCCGTCAGGAACTTGGTATGCGCGCCGCCGTCCGATACGCCGAACAGGATGTACGGATCGTCGACCAGCTCCTTGAGGTGCTCGATCTTGCCGTTGGGCGGGGTGGCAAAGAACTCGGTCTCGAGATTCTCCTCGACCGCCATGTCGAGCATCACGTCGACCGGGTGCTTGCCCATCTTCTCGCCGGCATGGGCCAGCGTGTAGTCGAGCCAGCGCTTGTTCTTCTCCAGCTTGGGGCCGACGATCGCGATCTGCGGCAGCGGACCGGTCGCGGTGATCGGCAGCTTCTCGCGCAGCGCCGGCCGGCGCGCCGGATCGGCAAGCTTGGCCAACCGCTCTTCTCTCGTGCCGGTGGTGGCGTCGCACCAAGCCTGGACGTCGTCGAACAGGTTCCAGTTCTCGAAGGTGAAGGTGAAGCCCGCGTCTGTGGTCAGCCCCTGCCCGATCACGCGGATGCCGCGCTCTCGGCAGCTCTTCAGCCATTCGAGCAGCCGGCGATGGATATGCGGCCGGTCGTCGAACGCCTGCACCACGTTCATCAGGATCGGCCGGCCCGAAACCGTCGCCATCTCCTCATAGAACAGCCGGTCGCGTGTGTTGTCGCCCGACACCAGCAGCATCTGCATGAAGCCGTCGTTGCGCTCGGCCAGCACCTTGGCGAACTCCCGGCAGGTGTCGTCGTGCATCACGTCGGTCGGCATCGGCGAGCCGTCATGGTCGCGCTGCACCGCCGCCGGCCCGGTCGGCAGCATGCGTTGCGCCGACCAGCCGCAGGCGCCGGCATCCATCGCCTCGTGCATCAGACGGCGCAGCTCGGCGTGCTGCTCAGGCGTCGGCTTCTTGCCGGCCTTGGCCGCCTCGAAGCCCATCACCCAGATCAGCAAGGGCGAGACGGGCACATAGGGCAGGATGTTCACCGCCTTGGGCGCGCGATCGACCGCGTCGAGGAACTCTGGGAACGTTACCCAGCTCCACGGCATGCCCTGCTGCATGGATGACATCGGGATCGCCTCGACGCGGGTCATGGTGAGCATCGCCCGCTCGCGCTCGGCCGGCCGCACCGGCGCGAAGCCGAAGCCGCAATTGCCGATCACCACCGAGGTGATGCCGTGCCATGAGGACAGGGTGCAGTACGGATCCCAGAAGAGCTGCGCATCGTAGTGCGTGTGCAAGTCGACGAAGCCCGGCGCCACGATCAGGCCGCCGGCATCGATCACCTCGTCGGCATCGTCGGCGCGCAACTGGCCGATCTCGGCAATTGCGCCATTCTTGATGCCGATGTCGCCGCGAAAGCGCGGCAGGCGGCTGCCGTCGACGATCATGCCGCCGCGGATCACACGGTCGAACCGGGCCATGCTTCCTCCTGTTTTGCGGGAAGCGTGGGCGTGGGACACGACTCTGTCAACGCAAGGCGCTAGGCTCGCACGATGAAATCGGTTCGCACTCCGACGCTCGAAATTGCCTACGAGGAGCACGGCCCCGCCGACGGCGCGCCGGTGATCCTGATGCATGGCTTTCCCTACGATCCGCGCTGCTTCGACGAGGTCGCACCACCGCTGGCCCAGGACGGGTGCCGCGTGCTGGTGCCCTACATTCGCGGCTACGGCCCGACGCGCTTCCTCTCGGCCGATACGCCGCGATCCGGCGAGCAGGCGGCGTTCGGCAATGACCTGCTCCAGTTCATGGATGCGCTCGCGATCCGGCGCGCAGCCCTGATGGGCTACGACTGGGGCGGCCGCGGAGCGTGCGTTGTGTCGGCGCTGTGGCCGGAGCGCGTGCGCGGCCTGGTGAGTTGCACTGGCTACAACATCCAGGACATAAAGGGCTCGGTGAAGCCGGCCGCAGCCGCGCAGGAGCACCGGCTCTGGTATCAGTACTACTTCAACACGCCGCGCGGCGAAGCCGGGCTGACCCAGAACCGGCGCGACATCTGCCGGCTGCTCTGGAAGCTCTGGTCACCGCACTGGCAGTTCGACGACGCGACCTTCGAGGCAAGCGCCAAATCCTTCGACAATCCCGACTTCGTGCCGGTCGTCATCCAGTCCTATCGCCATCGCTATGGCTACGCGGCCGGCGATCCGGCGCTGCTCGGCATCGAGGCGAAGCTGCAGGCGCAGCCGGCGATCACGGTCCCGACCATCAACCTGCACGGCGATGCCGACGGCGTCGGTCCGGCCTCGGACCGCGACGGCGGCGCCGCCAAGTTCACCGGCGGCTACGAGCGGCGCATGATCGCAAGGGTCGGCCACAACGTGCCGCAGGAAGCGCCCAAGGAGACCGTCGCCGCGATCCGCGACATCCTGAAAGGAACCACCGCATGAACATCGCCCTGATCGGCGCTACTGGCGGGATCGGCAGCCGCATCCTCGACGAGGCGCTACGCCGCGGTTACGCCGTCACCGCGACCTCGCGTGACCCGAAGAAGCTCACCACACGGCAGGGCATGACCGCAAAGGCCGCAAACACCGCCGACGTCGCGGCGACCGCGGCGCTGTTCAAGGGCCATGACGCCGTCGTCGTGTCGGTGAAATGGAACGAGGCCGACATCCATCAGGTGCTCGACGCGATCCGCAAATCGAACGTGAAGCGTTGCCTGTTCGTGATCGGAGCCGGCAGCCTGATCCGCAAGGACGGCCGCACCCACTTCGAGCACATGGCCGAGAAGGGCATCCAGCCGCCCACCTCGAAGCCCGCAGCGCTCGCCTTCGACGAGATGAAGAAGGCGACCGACCTCGACTGGACCGCCATCTCGCCCGCCGCCTCGATCCAGCCGGGCGAGCGCACGGGCAAGTTCCGGCTCGGCCTTGATCACCTGGTCGAGGACGCAAAGGGCGAGAGCAAGATCAGCCGCGAGGACTTCGCCGTCGCCATCCTCGACGAGCTCGAGACGCCCAAACACGTTCGTCAGAGATTCACGGTCGCATACTAGTTATTGGGCCTGACGGGGGATTGAATTGCGGGATAGGAGGGCCTAATACTTTAGAAGTGTTCTAAATTGAGGAGGCGCACATGAGCGATAGCAAGTGCCCATTCAACGGCGGACGTCGCGCGCACAGCAACCGGGACTGGTGGCCCAATCAGCTCAACCTCTCCATCCTCAATCAGCACTCCAATCGCTCGAACCCGATGGGTGAGGCGTTCGACTACGCCAAGGAATTCAAGACCCTCGACCTCCACGCCGTCATCAAGGACCTGCACGCCCTGATGACGGATTCGCAGGATTGGTGGCCGGCCGACTTCGGCCATTACGGCGGCCTGTTCATCCGCATGGCCTGGCACAGCGCCGGGACCTATCGCATCGCCGACGGACGCGGCGGCGCCGGCGGCGGACAGCAGCGCTTCGCGCCGCTCAACAGCTGGCCCGACAACGCCAACCTCGACAAGGCACGACGCCTCCTATGGCCGATCAAGCAGAAGTACGGCCGCAAGCTCTCGTGGGCCGATCTGTACATCCTCGCCGGCAACGTCGCGCTCGAATCGATGGGCTTCAAGACCTTCGGCTTCGCCGGCGGCCGCGCCGATACCTGGGAGCCGGAAGAGCTCTACTGGGGGCCCGAAGGAACGTGGCTGGGCGACGAACGCTACAGCGGCGAGCGCGAGCTGCAGAACCCGCTGGGCGCAGTGCAAATGGGCCTGATCTACGTCAATCCGGAAGGTCCCAACGGCAAGCCCGATCCGGTCGCAGCGGCCAGGGACATCCGCGAGACCTTCGCGCGCATGGCGATGAACGACGAGGAGACCGTCGCATTGATCGCGGGCGGCCACAGCTTCGGCAAGACGCACGGCGCGGGCGATCCGTCGCTGATCGGGCCGGAGCCGGAAGGCGGCGCAATCGAGGATCAGGGTCTCGGCTGGAAGAGCAAGTACCAGACGGGCGTCGGCCCCGACGCAATCACCGGTGGGCCCGAGGTCACCTGGAGCCAGACGCCGACCAGGTGGAGCAACCACTTCTTTGAAAATCTCTTCAAGTACGAATGGGAGCTGACCAAGAGCCCGGCCGGAGCCCAGCAGTGGAAGGCGAAGAATGCGCCAGCCGACATTCCGGATGCGTTCGACAAGTCGAAGAAGCACGTGCCGACCATGCTGACGACCGACCTGTCGCTGCGCATGGATCCCGCCTACGAAAAAATCTCGCGGCGCTTCTACGAGCATCCGGAGGAGTTCGCCGACGCCTTCGCGCGGGCCTGGTTCAAGCTCACGCACCGCGACATGGGCCCGATCCAGCGCTACCTCGGTCCGCTCGTGCCGAAGGAGACGCTGATCTGGCAGGACCCGATCCCCAAGGTCGACCATCCGCTGATCAACGAGGCCGACGCGCAGTCGCTGAAGCAGAAGATCCTGGCGTCGGGCCTTTCGGTTTCCGATCTGGTGTCGACGGCCTGGGCGTCGGCCTCGACCTTCCGCGGCTCCGACAAGCGTGGGGGCGCCAACGGCGCGCGCATTCGCCTGGCGCCGCAGAAGGACTGGGCGATCAACCGGCCGGCCGAGCTGAAGATCGTCCTCGGCAAGCTGGAGGCGATCCAGAAGGAGTTCAACGCGGCAGCACCGGACGGCAAGAAGGTGTCGCTGGCCGACTTGATCGTGCTGGGCGGCAACGCCGCGGTCGAGCAGGCGGCCAGGGACGGCGGGACCGACGTGAAGGTGCCGTTCACGCCGGGCCGCATGGACGCCTCGCAGGAGCAGACCGACGCGCACTCCTTCGCGCCGCTCGAGCCGCGCGCCGATGGCTTCCGCAACTACGTCAACGGCGGTTCGCTGATGGCGCCGGAGGAGGCGCTGGTCGATCGCGCGCAGCTGCTGACGCTGTCGGCGCCGGAGATGACGGTGCTGGTTGGCGGGCTGCGCGTGCTCGGCGCGAACGCGGACAAATCCAAGCATGGCGTCTTCACCACCAAGCCGGGCACGCTGACGAACGACTTCTTCGTCAACCTGCTCGACATGGCCACCGAGTGGCAGCCCAATGGGCAAGACGGCACCTACGAAGGCCGCGACCGCAAGACCAAGAAGGTCAAATGGACCGGCACCCGCGTCGACCTGATCTTCGGCTCGCACTCGGTGCTGCGCGCGCTGGCCGAGGTCTATGCTACCGCCGATGCGAAGGAGAAGTTCGCCAGGGACTTCGCGACCGCGTGGGCAAAGGTGATGGATCTGGATCGGTACGACGTCGCCTAACTGCCGTCCCGACCGGAGCGAAGCGGAGTGGAGGGACCTTTTTGGCGGCTGCCGCCCTCGAAATAGGTCCCTCGGCTACGCTCGGGACGGTATCAGTCGCCCTTCAGCCCCGCCGCCTTGATCAGCGCGCCCCACTTCTCGCGTTCGGTCTTCTCGAAGGCGGCGAGCTGGTCCGGGGTGCCGCCGGCCGGCTCGAAGCCGAGGCTCAGGAGCTTGTCGCGCGATTCCTTCTCGGCCAGCACCTTCATGATCTCGGCGTTGAGCTTGTCGACGATCTCCTTCGGCGTGCCGCGCGGCGCATAGAGCGCGGTCCACGGCGTCATCTCGAAGCCCTGCACGCCCTGCTCGGCCACCGACTTCACGCCCGGCATCAGCTCGCCCGACTTCAAGGTCGTGATGGCGATTGCCTTCAGCTTGCCGCTCTGCACATGGCCGCGCAGCGCGGTCGCGGTGTCGACGATCAGCTGCACCTGGCCGCCCATCACCTCGGTCATCGCCGTTCCCGAGCCCTTGTACGGCACGCCGAACAAGGGCGCGCCGCTCTTCTCCTTGAAGAATTCGAACACCACGCGCGCCGAGGTGCTGGGCAGCGCGACGTTGATCTTGTCGGGCTGCGCCTTGGCCGCCGCGACCAGCTCCGGGATCGTGCTCGGCGCAACCGACGGATTGGCCGCGATCACCATCGGCAGCATGCCGACCAGCACGACCGGCGCGAAGTCCTTGGCCGCGTCGTAGCCGGGCGACGAATAGAGGAACTCGTTCATGGTCTGTGTGGCGTTGGTGCCCATCAGCAGCGTGTAGCCGTCGGGTGCCGCGTGGGCGACCGCCTCGGTGCCGATGTTGCCGCCGGCGCCTGGCCGGTTGTCGACCACGAACTGCTGGCCCAGCGCCTTGCTCAGCCGCTCGCCGAAGTAGCGCGCCGCTACATCGGTCCCCTGCCCCGCCTGGTACGGCACGATCAGACGCACCGGCCGGGTCGGATAACTCTGCGCCGCTGCCGGCAACGCCAGCAGCAGCGCGAACAACGCACTGACTACGCGGATCACTGTTTCTCTCCCTCTTCTTGATTTGCTTACTTGCCGCGGCTTGGCAGCTCGACGATGCCGGTGCCGAGGATCGACAGCTCGTCGTCCTGCTGCCGCGCCTCCTGCTCGATCGCCACCAGGTGGCGGCCGTCCTCGACGTACTTGCGCACGACCTTGCCCTTGATGAACAGAATGTCGCCCGCCGGATTGTGGCGGCGGATCTTGCAGGTCGCGTTGCGCAGCATGCCGTCGTCGCCCATCCAGTTGGTCATGTGATGGGTCAGCCACGACGCACGCTCGGGACCGTAGTCGTAGGCGCCCGGCGCGCCGACCTCGTGGGCGAACTCCTCCTCCCAGTGTACCCGCTCGGGGCAGTCGGGGATGCCGAAGCGGTTCTTGATGCCGAGGCCGGGATGGGCGTCCTGCATCTTCCAGGCAAGCTTGTTGGCGCGGATATAGAGGCCGCCCCAGCCCTGGGCGTAGGCGATGAAGCCGGTCACGGTCATCGGACCCTTCACCATGGTCGGCAGCGCCTCGCCCTCCTTCACGTCTTCCCAGTACCTCGGCGTGCTGCCGCGGATCTGCTCCTCGGCATAGAGCTTGGACACCTCGGCCAGCTCCTGGTCGGTGTAGCGGCGCACCGGCTTCTGTCTCAACTCCTTGTACTTGGTGCCCTTCTCGCGCGCGTGGTCGCGCTCGGTCCGGAAGCACCAGCTGTCCGCGTCGGCGACGAGGTCACCCTTCTGGTTGAAGAAATCGACGTGATAGATCTGCTGCACCGCGCGGCCGGCGAACTTCGTCTCATGGATGATCAGGTCCTTGAGCCACGCCTCGGTGGTGATCTCGTCGTTGCGGTTGACCGTCTTGTGCCAGTGCCAGTCCGAGCCCGACCACATGGCATGGATGCCCGGCAGGCCGCCGACATAGCCGGAGATGATGCGGCTGGTCGCAAACAGGAACGACGGCAGCGCGATCACGTCGCCGAACTTCGTCTTCTTCGCATACTCGGGCACGCACCACAGCGGATTGTCGTCGCCGATGCCGTGGGCGTAGTGGCGGATATTGTCGCGCGTCGCCTCGTGGCACCACGGTTCGGCCGTCTGGCCGATCTTGACGCCGATGCGCTGGCGCAGGGCGTCGAGGCCCTCCTCGGTGATCTTCGGAAAGCTCCGTTCCATGGCGTCAGGCATTTTCCTTTTCCCTCGTTCTCAGGATCTTGCGGTTGACCTTGCCGGCTGGCGTCTTGGGCAGCTCGGTCACGAACTCGATGACCCGCGGATACTCGTGCTGGCTCAGTCGCTCGCGCACGAGGTCCTGGATTTCCTTGATGAAGCTCTCGTCGCCCTTGCGGTCGGCCACGACGAAGGCCTTCACGACCTGGCCGCGCAGCTTGTCCGGCACGCCGATCGCCCCCACCTCGCGCACGTCGGGGTGCTTCAGGACGGCGTCCTCGATCTCGATCGCGCTCATGGTCCAGCCGGCCGAGATGATGACGTCGTCGGCGCGGCCACCGTGGAAGAAGTAACCGTCCTCGTCGGTGCGGCCAAGATCCTTGGTGGCGATCCACCTGTCACGACGCCACACCTTCATCTCGCCGGTAACGCCAGGCGGGCACGGCTTGCCCTCGCCGTCGTGCACCTCGACCTTGCCGCCGGGGATCGGCTTGCCGAGCGAGCCCGGCTTCACAACGAAGTCCGGCGCACCGGGATAGCTCACCAGGATCACGCCGATCTCGGTGGTGCCGTACATGCTGCACATCGGCCGTTTGAAGGTGGCCTCGCAGAAGGCGGCCGTCTCGCTGTCGATCGGCTCGCCGGTGAACGAGGTCTTCTCGAGGAAGTAGCGATGCTAGCATCGCTACTTCCTCGAGAAGACCTCGTTCACCGGCGAGCCGATCGACAGCGAGACGG
>Ga0070738_10002119_pt1 | contig 32818 bp, 29 predicted proteins | sample Coa_R2_2_FD_66446 | JGI IMG/M metagenome (GOLD analysis project Ga0070738, IMG submission 66446) | Surface soil microbial communities from Centralia Pennsylvania, which are recovering from an underground coalmine fire - Coalmine... | ecosystem: Environmental > Terrestrial > Soil > Unclassified ...
CTAATCAGAGCCTATATGCCTTGCTATGACTGGATTCTAAATTTTTGAGCCTTTCTATAAAATGGCTATTTTAAGGTCGTACCATAAAACCAACGCAAGAGCCGTTTTTTTGAACTCGATTTTCCTTCAATGTCTTGTTTTATCTGTACAAAGAAACAGTATTTCTTGGAAAGAGTTGCATATATATATCCAACAAATCGATGTAGGATTTCTTAGCTATAAAATCTGTGAATAAAAATGATTACTACTCTTATCCTGATACCTACAATATTCGTTGCCATCAATATCCCATAGCCTTGAACCTATAGCTTTCGTTTCAATAATGGGATAGTTAATTTCCTTTAATGACAAGAGGAACTTTGCTAATCTTCCAGATGATTGGGTATCAGCAAAAACTGGACGATAGCACTGTCTGAGTGATTTTGATGTTTTAGTCTGCTGAGTGTAGCGTGGAATAAAAGCTTCTAAATGCTGCTTAAGTTCTGGATTAGACAAGATTCAACACCCCGATAAATAATGGAAGATTGATACAATAAGCGCAAAAAATTAAAACACTAAGTTTTTGAAAATTTTATTTATGGCAACTTCTAGACATGTTAAATTTAATCTCTCTAGTAAGATGAATTCTCCTCAGGAGAGACTAAACTGTCTTGGTTATTTTTGCGCTTGTTAAGTTGCGCCTAACTTGTAGCAAAATTAAGTGAAAGATATTTTTTCAGGCACAAAGTTGATCGATACCGCTTTTACGACATCTTTTAAATTTAAACAATTGTACCCTACTCCTCTTGATACCTCCCGAAAGTTCAGGAGGATGACAAGACTTCTTATCTCATATATTTGGTCGTTTTAGTGGAATGGTATGAAGTATGGTTTCAAAAGGACTAGTGAATTCACTAACTTGATAATAACCTTTTAAAATTAAACTATATACCTTCAAACATATGACTTTTATCTTTCCCTAATTCGACTACTAGATTTTATTTTTGATGAGAAACGTTTAAGAATGCCTTATGGCAATGACAATACCTGAGGTAACCAAAGTAGTATTATTTGGTTATTATCTTGATATTGCCCGTTGCTTGTACAAATATATCCTCAATTATTGAACAAGGTTTGTAAACCGTATGATAGACGTTTCATGTCATACCATATTTTTCTCTTTTTTAAGTAAAAATTCTAGCTACTCTTTTTACTGATATTGCATTGCTTGAGCATAATCTTCTAAGGAATCGTAACCAATCTCAAATCGGCAGGTGCTTATTTTTTAATACTAATTACATAAACATTGATCAATCATAAAGATTTGAAAACCTTGGAAACAAAGTATATTGATCTTCTTGATAGAACCTGTCTATCACATTTTTATACATTTTTATATCTTACATAAGATTCTCTAAACTACTACTTTTTTCAACAAAGCGATCGCAAATTACAATCAAGCAATTAACCTCAAGTCTGGTGCAACCAGTTGACTAAATCAGACGTTTCCGTGAAGTCTAGTAGAGCTTCGCCCAAAGCTTCCAACTTATCCAATGGTAAACCCTTATCCTAGGTAACATTTTTCCCACAGGTCGTTTCCCGTTGTTCATAATAACGGCAACCCTCACATGGTCCATTAGGATTGACAGCACAGCGTAAATAGCCAGAACGGGCATTAAACCGACAACTAACATCGCCGATGAGATAACCAACTCCTTCTAAATAGTAGCGATCGCTTGGATCTGGTCTAATGTTTTGCTGTATCTGTCCGTTGGGAGTAGCCATAGCAGCTCGTCTGATCTGTGAGCGTGTTCTAGACCGTGTTTTACGCATCAACCATAAGGATAACAGGGATGGTAAGAAGCCAATGGCAAGAACCAAAAGTGTCTTTAACACCTTCTTTTTACCTCTCTCATACGCTCATCGTTCCTAGTATTACATTTTCATTTTGTAAGAGTTAAGAAAGCGTTATGGTCAGTAATTAGTTATTAATTCTTATAAATGTAGCTACAGATACTTCCGCATATAGTTTCTCCGCCATTTTTCAAGTTGATCTATAGATATTGATTTTGTAATGACATTGACACCATTTCCACGCCAAGCAACTTCTGAATCTGTTGTAAATACACCACAATCTAGATGGTCTAACTCAATATTCCAAGATTCACTAAATTTGTTTTTTAAAGTTATCACTTGCTCAAATACTTTATTCCTGTGCTTATTTCTTCTTTTTCTTTCAGTTGCACCTTTCGCCTCTGTATCAATAAATTTTGTTTCAATTATTAATAATTTATTAATCGAAGTGAGATAAACAAAATCACATTTTCCTAAATCTGTATAATCAGCCATCGGTGATTTTTCGAATAATAGCAATTCGGAGCATAAAGGAAATACCTCTTTAATATTCAAAAATAAATATGCTTGTAATAACAATTCCTTATCATAAGGAAACCCAATCACACCTTCAAAAAATCTTTGAATGTTTTCCTGACTTTGAGGCTGAATTTTTTTACAATATGTAACAAATTGACCTAACTCATCTGGGGTCATTAAATTTTAGCTCCTTCCCCTAGTTACCACATAAACACGCATGGCATAAAAAAATACCATTTTTCAGTGAAACTATTATCCGAGGAAGTCACTAAAAAAACAATTTATATTATGAGGGTGTACGGTAATTTACTGAGAAGGGGAGTGGGGGCAGAGGAGACAAGGAGGACAGGGAGGATAGGGAGGACAAGGAGGACAGGGAGGACAAGGGAGACAAGGGAGACTATTTTGATAACTAACTCCTAACTCTCCCTAGGCGCTAGTAAGCGGTTGTACATGAGCCGAAAATCTGGCATTTTGAAGAGCTTGAACAGTTATTCTCGAATCTTGTACCCAAAATTGTCGTCCAAAACGGACGAGGTGACGAGAATCTCCAGCGCGTACAACCCCGATGACTGGGACTTTCGCTTTTTCCTTATCCCCTGATTGTTCTTGTAAAATTGTTCTCAAGCGATGCTGTTCTTCAATGGTTGCGGCTTGTTGAACGCTTAGTTCTACCATTACCATTTGTACAGTTTCTACAGGTTCCGCATCTTCAACAATCAGCTGAGTTTGCTCATCCCGTCTGTCTACTTTTCCCCAAATGATAACTCTAGAGTCAACTTGAAGCAGTAAATGAATCCGTTCATATATTTTAGGAAATACGACTGCTTCTGATTGTGCAGTCAAATCTTCTATCTGTAAAATGGCCATTGGATCGCCTTTTTTCGTCATCACTTTTTTAACACCATTTAGCATGACGACTACACAAAGGGTTGTGTCTTCTTTTTGTTCGCCAAGTTGAGCAAGATTGATTGGAGCTAAAACTCTTGCTGATTGGCGTATAGATTTAAGTGGATGATCTGACACATAAAAGCCCAGCAGTTCTTTTTCCATTCTCAATTTTTCTTGTGGAGGAAAATCAGAGACAGGTTTGGCTTTAGGTGCCACTTCAAAGCTGTTTTTGACTGGATTGTTTTGAGAAGAAAACCCACCTCCTAATAAATCAAAGAGATTTCCCTGACCACTGGCTCGATCTCTTGCACGCGATTGGGCCCAGTCATACACTAGCTCTAGGTCGTGAATTAACTGTTGACGATTAGATTCTATTTTGTCAAAGGCTCCAGAGTAAATGAGCGATTCTAGAGTACGGCGGTTGACAGCACGTAGATCGACGCGATCGCAAAAATCTGCCAGCGATTTAAACTCCCCTCCCTCAGATCTTGCTTCCAAAATACAGGCGATCGCATTTTGCCCTACATTCCGAACTGCTGATAATCCAAACAAAATTTTGTCTGCAGATGGCGTAAAATCAATACCAGAGCGATTTATATCTGGTGGTTCAATCTGAATATTCATACTCATACAAGTGGAAATATATTTCTGCACCTTGTCTGTGTCACCACTATTAGCTGTTAGCAGTGCTGCCATATATTCCAATGGATAATTAGCCTTCAAATATGCAGTTTGATAAGTTACATAACCATATGCCGTTGAATGAGATTTATTGAAACAATTGGAAGCTACTAACCCATTTTTGATGACAAAGTTATGGTCGCGCTCCACTCCAATGTCATATACATTTTGTGTATTCAAAGATTTACGTGTGATTATTTTAACCATTTTTCTAGGACTTTAAAATTTGTACAATTGAGAAATTGAGTATGCTAGGGTGAGCATTGCCAATCTCAGGAGAATACATATTAATTTAATGCAAACCGCACATAGGTCGCGGTGAGAGCTGACGACCTCTTTTAGATCTTATAAAGAGAATAATTGTGTGGTTAAACGAAACGGCCTACAAATTCTAAACCTGTACTAAAATCATAGACTTGCGTTACAAAGGGAACAATCATGGCATCCATCCGTGAGTTGCACACACAGCTAATCAAAAAAGAACGTTCTGCAGTTGAAATTACCCAAGAAGCTTTAGACCGCATTCAAGCACTAGAGCCTCAATTACATAGCTTTTTGTGCATAACTGCTGAAAAGGCACTACAACAAGCACAGGAAGTGGATGCCAAAATTGCCAGTGGAGAAGAGATCGGTTTACTAGCAGGGATTCCAATTGGCATCAAAGACAACATGTGTACTAAGGGAATCTTAACCACCTGTGCCTCTCGAATTCTCGAAAATTTTGTGCCGCCTTATGAGTCAACAGTGACGCAAAAACTGGCAGAGGCTGGTGCAGTGATGGTTGGTAAAACAAATCTAGATGAGTTTGCAATGGGTGGTTCCACAGAAACATCCGCTTACCAAATCACTACCAATCCTTGGGATTTATCAAGAGTTCCAGGTGGTTCTTCAGGTGGTTCAGCCGCAGCGGTGGCAGCTGAAGAATGTGTTGTTGCTCTCGGGTCTGATACTGGCGGTTCAATTCGGCAACCAGCGTCTTTCTGTGGTATTGTGGGGTTAAAACCAACATATGGATTGGTTTCCCGTTACGGGCTAGTCGCTTTCGCGTCTTCTTTAGATCAAATTGGACCTTTTGCACGCACAGTAGAAGATGCAGCAATATTATTGAATGCGATCGCCGGATATGATCCCAAAGATTCCACCAGTTTGAAAGTTGACATTCCCGATTACACTGCCAGCTTAAAAGCCGATCTCAAATCTGGAAGAAAGTTAAAAATTGGTGTCATTAAAGAAACCTTTGGCGAAGGCTTAGATCCAGTGGTTGAACAAGCTGTGACCAAAGCGTTTGATCAACTTAAAAATCTGGGAGCAGAAATTCATTTCATTTCCTGTCCTCGATTTCGCTATGGCTTACCAAGCTACTATGTCATTGCTCCATCTGAAGCATCGGCAAATTTAGCTCGTTATGATGGCGTCAAGTATGGCTATCGCGCACCAGAAGCAGATAACCTGCTTTCAATGTACACCCGTACCCGTGCCGCAGGTTTTGGTGCAGAAGTTAAACGCCGGATCATGATTGGAACATATACTCTTTCTGCTGGTTATTACGATGCTTACTATCTTAAAGCCCAAAAAGTCCGCACCCTCATTAAGCAAGACTTTGAAAAAGCTTTTGAGGAGGTTGATGTTTTAGCCTGTCCCACTGCTCCCACCACAGCATACAAAGTGGGAGAAAAAACCACTGACCCTCTAAGTATGTATTTAGTTGACTTGATGACTATTCCTGTAAACCTTGCTGGGTTACCCGGTATAAGCGTACCATGTGGTTTTGATGACAAAGGTCTACCAATTGGTTTACAACTCATTGGTCAAGTTCTGCGAGAAGACCAACTGTTTCAAGTGGCTCATGCTTATGAGCAATCGACAACTTGGCATTTGCGTAAACCAGAGCTATTGAGTTAGGGAGTAGGGAGTAGGGTGTAGGGTGTAGGGTGTAGGGTGTAGGATGTAGGACAGTAGAAGAAACTTTCTCCCTTGTCTCCCCCATTCCCCACTCCCCTCAATGGCTAGTAAATGTTACCTGCTTGACACTTCCTACGGTGCCTAAAGGTTTTGGTTGCTGATTATTTTCTGAAACCAATACAGCACCGGCATTGCCAGAACGAATCGTTAAATCTTTGGTCGCTGTCCAGGTTTTCCGTTCTCCTTTACTGAGGATTCCCGTAAAGACAGTTTTGCCATCGGCTTTTACTCGCAGCCATGATTTGTCTTGAAATTCGAGAGTCACCTCAACTGGTGAAGTTGCTTGTGTTGTAGGAGATACTGTTGCGTTTGGGGAAGACAGTGGTACAGGTGTTTCCCCTGCAGTCGGTAAGTTGTTTGTTGTCGATGTTGCTGGTAATGATGTCACTGGAACAGGCACTGTTTTTTTGGTTGAAATTGCCTGTGGTGAGGTGAGTGTTGCTGGGGTGGAAGCGGTTTTGTGCTCTAAGGGACTTGACGAAGTTTTGCTTTGAGTGTGAACTTCAGTTGTACGTTGTGGATTAAGTATATAAAACAGTCCGAAACTGGCCCCAACTAATAATAGAATGTATGGTACAACAAGAGGTATATATATATTTGGCTTTTCATCTAAATTCTCTTGTTCCTCGTGAGATTGTGGAGGAGAAAAAGCAGTGGCAAAACTTTTTGCTAAAGCAGCACCATCTAATCCTAGTGCATCGCCATAGTGGCGGATGAATCCTTGAACGTAAATCGGCTCAGGCAAATCCTCAAATCGTCCTTCTTCTAATGCTTGGAGAAAGGCTGGGCGAATACGGGTGTGAGCAGCTATTTCGTCTATACGTAGTGATTTTTCTTGTCGTACTTGTTGTAATTGTCTAACTATTTGCTTTAACTGCTCCTCTTGAGCCTCATTTAACAGCTTCACAGTTTTCTCCTAAATTCTACTAAGTGTTTATTTATTAATCAAGAAACTACTTAAATAGATGTACATTTACTCACTGATTTATGAAAGTTATTGTAATTCATTTTTTAATAACCTATTTATAGTTATCAAAACTTAAGCTGCTTATTTAGGCTACTATTATTGTATTTAAAAACACTTGCATGAAAACAGATCAGCTGCAACATCCCATAAGTTCGTTGTTCATGATACTAATTTTTTTAGGAATGGTTGCAGTGCTAACCTACTGCGCTTTGTGTGTATTGCTTTTTTTTGTACAGTCACGATACATTTTTTTTCCATCTCCAACCATCAACACAACACCAGAGTCTTTTAATCTCCACTATCAAGAAATACGGTTACCTGTGCCAGCGAGATTTGGTAAGGTGGAACAAATTCATGGTTGGTGGATAAAAGCAAACCCATCACATGGAAAAGTCTTACTATATCTGCATGGGAATGGGATCAACATTGGCGCAAATCTTGAAAATGCATATTTGTTTCATCAACTAGGGTTTTCTATTTTACTGATTGATTACCGAGGTTATGGTCGTAGTAAAGGTCGTTTTCCTACTGAAAAGCGAGTTTATCAAGATGCTACTGAAGCTTGGAGTTATTTAATACACCAGCAGCATATTTTACCTAAACAAATTTGTATATATGGACATTCTTTAGGAGGTGCAATCGCCATTGATTTAGCAGTCCGATATCCAGATGCTGCTGGTTTAATTGTGGAAAGCTCTTTTACCTCAATCCGTCAAGTTATTGCTCACCGGAACATTTTTTCAATGTTTCCAGTCGATCTGATCCTGACACAGCGGTTTGAATCAATAAAAAAAGTGCCAAATTTAAAAGTGCCAGTTTTATTCATCCATGGAACTGCTGATATGATCGTCCCGTCTTTTATGAGTGAAGAACTTTATGCTGCATCTTTGGAACCTAAAAGGCTGCTTCTCGTCTCAGAAGCAGAACATAACAATGTAGCGCAAGTTGCTCCTTCGCAATATCTGCAAGCAGTACAGTCTTTTGTGCATTTTATTGGCTTGTGATTTGATGAAAGCCCAGTTATTTGTGTCATCATTATTATTTATTTGTAATTTAAAAAAGCTGGGAATCTGTTAATAAAAAATCCGGAAATATTGAGTACCTCCAAGAATAAAATACACAGCACTATTTTTGGCTAAATTGCCTGTAGAGGCTTTTAATAATGGTTATGACATCTGTGTACTTTTTATCGATTCCTGGTGAAGATTCTCCTATGGAAATTTCTCAAGATGACTTGCGATCGCTCTTAGGTGAAATAGAAACCAAATTGCATCGAAGTAAAGCTTATCGTCGTGCACTAGCGACTATGCAAAAGTCCTTGGGAGACTCATCAGAACCTGTTAATCAATTGCTTAAATCTGTAGGTAGAGAAGCAATCAGTGTAGCATTTCAGTATTTTATTCAAGCACACAAAAAAATAGTAGAGAGCAACAAACAAGCAGATAATCAGAGTGAAAAAGTAGCTGTTAAACCTGGAAATTCTACAGAATTATCACAATGCTTTACTGATGTAAACCCTAATAAAATATCTCCTAATACAACAACTAACAAAGTTGATTCACTACCTGAATCTAATATGGCTGTGAACACAGCTGACTATGGAGTGAAACTTCGAGAAAATAGCCCGACAACAAAAACGTCCATGAAGTGGCTTAAGAAGCTTAATAAAAAAGCTTCTAAAGCTGAGCTTGCACGAAGAGCAGCTCAACAACGCTCGGAGACTCTGCGTCAAATTGGACAACAGCTACGGGAAGCACGTGAGTTTCAAGGTCTTTCTCTTAGCCAACTAAATACTTATACTCATGTGCAAATTCATTACATGGAGGCAGTAGAAAATGGTAACTGGGAGTTATTGCCAGATGAAGTGTTTGTTCGTGGCTATGTTCGTGTGATGGGTAATACCCTTGGACTAGATGGCACAGCTTTAGCAGCTTCCTTACCAGCGCCGGAATCGGTCAAATCGATTTTGCCTTCTAGGTATGAGTCAAAAAAGATTTCTAACTTGGGAATAGGAATGGCATTAGGATTAAGCCCCGTGCATTTGTACGTTGGTTACACAGTTCTCATGGCAGGAGCACTAGGAGGATTATCAATGCTGTCTCAGCAAGCACACGCTGATCGACTGATTCAACAAGAAGCCGTTACTCCCTCTTCTTCATTTACTCAGCCATTACAAGAGCAAAAACCAACCACAAAACCTGGCTTACAATCTAGCCGTGCTGGTGTCTCTGTTGGAAATGATATTTCTCCACCAGAAGCGATTTAAGAGTAGGGAGTGGGGAGTGGGGAGTGGGGAGTAGGATCAGGAGGAGACAAGGAGGATAGGGGAAGGGAGGTATTCTATCCTATGCCGCCCGTACTCCTAACTCCCTTCCTCACTCCTCTTCTGCCAGAATTAAGTAAATCTCACGTTTGACGCGGCTTAAGGTATCTCGCACTCTATTGACTTTATCTAAGTTGCCACTGCGAGCAACCTGCATCACTGCTGCACCTACATCAGCGATCGCTTTTTTCAATTCAAACAACTGTTCGGGTTTTTGTCTTGTTTCTATCCAATCAAGGCGATCGCCTTGCTCGGCTAGTAGTTGTCTACCACTGTCTGTGATTGTATATACCCGTCTGCCTTCTTGCTGTTCACTTGTGAGATAACCGCCTTCTTCCAATAGTTGTAGTGTGGGGTAAATGGAGCCTGCGCTTGGTTTCCAGAAACCAGCATAACGTGCCTCTAATTCCTTGATTAGCTCGTACCCATGTCGGGGTTGCTCTGCAAGTAATCTCAGCAAGATGTATTTTGTATCACCACGGGGAGTCCGCTGCTCATCTCTCAAATCTCTGCCAAAACGGTGACCACGAAACCGCCCTCTAGGTGACATATCGTCGTGCTCTGATGCAAAAAAGTGACGATGATGATGATGTAGGTTTAAGAACATAATTGTTTTTCTCAAGTACTCATAATTCGATTATAGACATATCGCGATATATCGTTAATAAAAGTTAATATAATTGATGAATCGTCAAACTGAAGCTTATCGCTATGTTTGCTGTGGGTTTGCAGACCTTTTACATCGAGCCAGAGAATTGAGTTTTGGCAAAGGGCACCCAGCATCTCATTTAACCAAGCGCCCAATCATGCCAACTTTAATCACCACATCCCCTATTTTCTGTACTTTGCGAATTTCACAACTTAAATCTGATAATTACTTCAACAACTGCAGGACTAGGTTGTGGTCCTTCAGGTTGTGTGGAAACAGTTCCATTGCTGGCTAGAATCCCAAGAAACAATGACAGCAAAAAAACAATTGAGTATGGTACTAATATCACAATTAAGTCTGGTTGGAGCTTATATTGCTCGCAATTGTTGTAGCTAAGTTTTGATTGGCAGGTCTCGTACTTAAATGGATACAACATCAGAGACTCCTTAAAAAATTCTAAGTAATAGACTTTTGATGCTAGACTCCTCATCCACTTCCGAAAAAAGTAACAAGAGACTTCATGGCAGCTGAATATATGGGTTTACCCATTTTTTATGCTTTCGTTCCACACTGTTTCTCGTGAACGAGCTAACGATGAGGATGAAAGTAGTTTGGACGGGTCTGCTATCTGCGATATATGTGGGATATATGGGGAGTGTTGTTTCACTGCCGATAAAAGCCTTTTAGTGAGTTACTCTATAAATGCCGCATTAATTTTATGTGCGGCATTTAAGGTTATTGTAAAGCTACATAACTGCTTATGTCAAGCCGCATATAATAGTGAAGCATTTTCAAAAATGCCCACATAAAAAAGTGCTCACAATAAGTATGTTTACTGAGCAGTTTCTCAAAGACTTATTCAAGCAACGTAGTTTGTCGGATGCTGAAGCTGAAGTGGTGTTTCGTGCCTTAAAAGATAGTTCAATCGAAGAGATCGCTATTGAGCTAAACATCTCTCCAAATGCTGTTCGGAAGCGACTGGGGGAGGTTTACGATAAACTAGGTATTTCTGGACGTGGACCAGGGAAACTAGCAAAGTTGCAGCAAATGCTCTTGTCTCAGTATCAGGCTCAAAGCAGTCAAAAAGTCTTGATTTGGTGGTCTGGTAATCATGGAAAGCATATTGCCGAAAGCTTTAAAAATACCATCCTGTCATACCCGCAGTTAGAAACTACAGTCTGTACCCTCGATCCAGTAGTTAGCAAGGCTTGGCGTACTGAGATCGAACAAAGTTTAGAAACTGTGGATATTGCTATTGGCTGTTTAACCCTCGGTTCTTCCCAAAATCTTTGGGTTAACTATGCAGCAGGTTTCTTGGCAGGACAAATACGCACTCAGCTAGTACGATTTGGCGAAAGCTTGAGTGGTCCTTTGATGCATTTACCGTCAATTGACGGTATAAATCCAGAGGAATTAGCAAAACTACTTCAGAAAATAACTGGTAATGAGACCAATGAAGCAAAAGAATGGGTAGAATTTAAATTTCCACAATTATTTAAAGAAATACAACAACTGCCATCACAATCTATTTCAACTGAAGGAGATAAACTGGTCGAAGCGATTGAATCCATCAAACAAGCAGAAAATTACCTCAAAGCCAATAAGTATGTTCTTGAAAATATCTGCTTTGAACTCATAATTCTCAACTCTGTTACCGAAACTCGTAACCAGCTTTTGGCAGTCAATTCAGATTATTTTATACCAGCAGTTTTGTACCCACAGCGTCTTATCAGTTTGCAAAGAGAATGGAAGGCTCGTGTTACAGCATTAGCTTTAGTGGATCATCAAGAGCAGTTTTGGTCAGAGGCAGTTGGTCGAGAAATTTTGGAGACAGCAGATACAGAAAGTACTAGAGTTTTTGTATTTACAAGACCGGAGGATTTTGATCGTAATTTTGAAATGCTACTAGAACACGCGGGTAAGTATAACGTTTTTGTTATGAATTACAAGATGCTTGCTAGAAACTTTCAAGGATTTGTGAAAGATTTTTCAGTCATTGAGGTTTCTAATAGCAAGGTACTTGCTGAGTATACTGAGTCGAGTGATAAAAATCAGTTGAAAAATATTCGTTTTTCTGCTGATGCACAAGAGGTTGCTAAGCATGAGGCTAAGATCATGGAAATTCTCAAAAGTGACGTCACTTCACCAATGAAGGAAGCACTCAGAGAAATTATCCAGCGTGCCCAACAGATTAAAATTAGTGACTTTGAGGCATTACAAAAACTAACTGCTATTCAAGAAGAAGTGAGATCGAGTTTACGGAAGCAAGTATTTGCATAATTATATTTTTTAGGACTTACGCACTATATAAATTAACCAAAACATGTATTACGGTATTTGGTCTTTTCAGGTGCTTCGCATCACCCTGATCTATTCCCCCATTTGCGCTAGCTGGATGGAAAACATGGCTAAAATACCCAGATTATGTATAGTACTTATGTACGATGTGTAAGTCCTATTTTTATGGAATTAAGAAAATCAGATCAATTCAGAGAAATGTCTGAATATATTGATGTATTAGAATACGATAAACATGAAGAAAAGCATGCTTACTTCATTGATATGATGGTTGAAATGCTTCAGATTTTTCATAAAAATCAAGGAGATGCTCTTCTACCCTGCAAAGTCTTAGAGCTTGGTGCAGGAACAGGAATCTTTACAAAGAAACTGGCAAAAATCCCTAATATTCAAGTGGTTGCTGTTGAGATTGATGATAAATGCTTTCAAGTTCTACAGCAAAATTTACAAGACTATCCATTAGTTAAATTAGTACATGGGGATAGCTGTACATATCATCATTCAGGAGAAAAATTTAACTATATTTTCTCGTCGTTTTCTGACCACCACATCAAGCCTCCTGAGAAAGATAACTATTTTCAAAACATTAAACGCAATTTACTACCCGATGGTTTATTCATAGTGGGTGATGAGTTTCTACCACCTCATGATCCAAATGACCAAGTAGCTTGGCAGACTGCGCTCACTACTTACCACAATCACATAATTGAGATTGCACTACAGCAAGGCGAAACTATCTTGGCCAATCTGGAAAGGGAGGCGTTAAAGTCTGGTTTAGAGAAAAATGGAGACTTTAAGGTTTCTTGTAGTCAGTATGAAGAGTTCTTATTAGCAGATGGATTTGCTTTCACCCAAAAGAAGATAGGTCCATTAAATCAGGATGATGTGGGTGGAGTTTATGTTTACCAGGCGTGGTTGCCAAAATAGGGGGTACATAGTTTTTATCTCGACATTTATCCCACATTTCACTCAAAGGACAGTGTGGGATGAATGTCTGAAATCTAGCTAAATTTTTCTGCTAAGTCAGAACCAAATTATCGCGGTGAATAACTGTCTCAGCACCTTCATAACCTAAAATTGCTGAAATTTCACGGGAATGGCGTCCCTGGATCTTTTGCAGGTCCATACTGCTATAGTTGACCAGTCCCCTAGCGATTTCGCTACCACTCTTATCACAAAGTTGTACAGCTTCCTGAGTGTCGAATTCACCTTCAACGCCAGTAATGCCAGCGGCTAACAATGACCTACCAGCTTGAGAAATTGCGACGACTGCACCTTCATCCAGATACAATTTTCCTGTTGGAACTAAACCGTAAGCTATCCAACGTTTACGAGCAGAGGTTGGTTCTGGTCGAGGTTCAAAGGAAGTACCTATCAGTTCTCCTTGTAATATTTTCTCGATATTTCCTGGATATTTTCCTTCAGTAATGACAGTCCGGACACCAGCAGCAGTAGCAATTCGTGCTGCAGAAATTTTTGTGACCATGCCACCCGTTCCCCATTGAGAACCGCGATCGCCAGTTTGAACCTGTAGCTCAGCCAATTCTTTAATGCTACTTACTAAAGTAATTGGTTGGGCATCAGGTACAGAGCGGGGATCGGCTGAATAAAGCCGATCTACATCGGTAAGCAAAAAGAGCCAGTCTGCTTCTACTAAGCTGGCAACCAATGCAGAAAGGGTGTCATTGTCACCAAATTTCAATTCTTCGACTGCAACTGTATCGTTCTCATTCACGACAGGAATGACACCTAATTCTAATAATTCTTTAAAAGTGTTATAGATGTTAAGATATCGGCTGCGCTGGACTAAATCGCTACGGGTGAGTAAAACTTGGGCAATTGGCTGTTGCAGGGTTGTAAATAAATCGTCATAGACCCGCATGAGTCTGCCTTGTCCTACTGCTGCTACTGCCTGTTTCAGAGCGATCGCCTTAGGCCGTTCGATTAACCCCAATCTTGCACAGCCCACTCCCACAGCACCCGAAGAGACCAAAATCACCTGATGACCAAGACAGCGCAATCGCGATAGAGTTTCCGCCAAGTTAGCAATAGTAGCAAGTGCCAGTTGTCCTGTTTCTGGCCTAGTCAGGCTGGAAGTACCAATTTTGACAACAATCTTTTGAAGCATTCAATGGGATATAGGTAACTCGGGGTTCTTACGTGGTGGGGATTAAGGGCATGGGGAATAGAGAAGCTAGTGTGGGGTGCGCTTTCCTGCTTCCTGCTCTATAAACCGCAAAGCGCCGATCCTTCTATACATGAAGGATGACGCTTTACATATCTAAAGGGACTTACTATTTCTAGGGTTTTTATTTTGTTAACCCCATGTTATTTATACTCATTATCATCACCGATTTATGTATCAAATCGAAGTTTTTTAATTTTTTTTTAATCTTTAATTTCCCGAATATTTGTCAACCTTTGTAAACCGTCGTTTTTTTGGAGTGATAGAAGCTCCCAAAATTTCTGACACCCAAACCTCAAAGTTGCGGATCGGATGAGAGCGAAGGGCAGTCTCTGGATGAACAATTGGTTCAACTAAAATAGTAAACATCCCTAAACGATTACCTGCCAGTACATCAGTAAATAACCGATCACCGACCATTGCGACTTGGTGTGCTGGTAAATTCATTGCATTAAGCGCTGCTCTCAGTTTCCGACGCGAGGGCTTTGCTGCACCCAGGAAATACGGCAAGTTAAGAGAGCGAGCGATTCCACCTATCCGAGCTTCACTAAGGTTATTGCTAACTAGCCACAATACACTACAAGAGCGAAGTTGTTCGATCCACTCTTGCAGTTCCTGGGAAGCTGACCCCACTCTTACTGGTACTAAAGTTTCATCTACATCCAATACTAACCCCTTAAGTTCATATTTTTTAAGGATGTCAGATGTGAGGTTTAACACTGAGCCTTCCAAAATTAAGTCAGGCTGTAAGAGTTTATTCCAGCGCATATAGTAGTGAACCTTAGTGAACATTTAGCAGCTATTAGTGAACAGTTAACTGATAACTGCTAACTGATAACTGTTCACTGTTAAATGCGAATTTCTGATTTATTCAACTTCATTAAACAGATGTTCTTCCAACAGTGGTTGGACTTGGCGGAACTCTTCTGGAGAGAGTAACTCAGGATTGCCTGTCTTCGACACTCTTGCAAAAAACAACAAAGGATCGAGGGGAGTATAAATTGCGTACTCCTGCTCTTCATGATAAAAGCTAGCTAGTAGCTGTAATTGTTCTGGTTCTAAATCAGCCCCCTCATCTTCGATTTCTAAGGTAAAAAGTTCTGACTCTTCTACTGGCGGTAGTTCACCAGCAACAGTGAGAGCATAAGCTGTATTCTTCAATATCAGATTCTGCTCAGATAAAACAGCGTGAGCGATACCAAAAATTTGGTCAATTATGGCATCATCTTCTACCAAAATAGCTTCTTCTTCCTCGTCTTCACCTTGCCAAGCAAAAATTTCCACTGGTGAGTCAACAGGAAGAAGTAAAACGTACTCTTGCCCATCTACAGAGAGTGAATGCTCAATGTAACATTCGAGCGCTCGCCCTTTTTCATCCGTTAAAGTGATGGAGCCGGCATGAGCGTTATCATTTTCTTCAGGAAATTGAGAGGAAAACATAGCCGTGCTGTGGGACTTTACAATGACCAGCAACTGTGGAAATCTCTTAACTGCTTGTGGCAGTTAATGTCAATCAAAGATCAGTAGATCTGGCTTAATCAGTTTCAGAATATCATGCTCAAAGGTAGCATTTCTCAGCAGATCTGACTGGAGCTTTTAGATCGGGCTCGCTTTGCATCCAACCATTGTTGTAATATCAAGGCAGCAGCCTTACGGTCAATCAACTCTTTGTGACGTGATGGTGAACGGTTTTCAGCTATTAGCAACTGTTCTGCTTGAAAGGAGGTCAAGCGCTCATCAACATATTCGATAGGTAGTTTCAAAGCTTTGACAATTCTAGTAGCAAACTTTTGTATTTGGCGTGCCTGAAATCCCAAAGAACCATCCATGGAATAAGGTAACCCAATAACTAGTATTTGCACATCGCGCTCATTAACTAGTTGCCTAATCTGCTCTACATCTTTTTCAAAGGATGTGCGTTCAATTGTGGTGAGTCCGGTAGCAATCAATCCAGTGCGATCGCACCCAGCCACACCAATACGCTTACGACCGACATCTAAGCCCAAAGCGGAGATCATAGGAGCAGGAGTATTTGCTTGTGCTTTCCTCCCTTTCTCTAACTCCTCATCTTGCCATCTTCTTTCCTCAATCACACAATTACTCCTGTGATACATCAGATGATTCTGGCTGACGAGAGGCTTCTAAACTGCAGTTGTTATGTGTAAATGTGGGCGTTTCTTTCGATGAGTTTGGTTGCACTACTCTATCTGATGTGATCTGCTGTGTTTGTTGTATCCATGACATACCACCTGGTATTGGTTTACGTGCTGGTTGTAAACCTTGTAACATTTCAGGTAGTTGGATTCCTTCTATAGAGACAAATTTAGATTCCCGGACTTTATGCCACACTGAGCGAGACATAATTAGGGTGTGTTCTGTACGATTTGCCCCTATTTGCTCCAAATATTCTTCTCCCTCTGGCTGATAGTCAGCCGAAGCCAACTGCAAAGCTTGCTTGGGAAAATCTTGAGCAATGCGAGCTAGTTGGGATAGCAACTCCGGATACAGCCAGGTATAGGCTGGATGAACTGTCAACACTGCAACATGAGGCTCTTGGCCTTTACGGTTTAGAGTAATTTGAAAGTAGCCAATTGCTGCTTTGCGTTGTGGTTCAAACACGTAGCCGCTTACCACTTCTATTTTATTTACCCACTGCCTGATGGCATCCGTTAAAGCGCCTAACAAACTCGTTTTGAAGTCTTGAGTTTGACGGTCAAAAACCTGGCGCACTAGAGGTGGCATTGATGCTGTATCCAATTGATACAACAACTGGGCATCAGCGTTACTGACAGGCAGTAAATTGGGCAAATCTGGCTCTGATTTAGCCAATTCTGCTAGCAAATCTGCTTCTATTTCCCAATATGTCATTTCTGCTAGACGCTGAAATCCATTTCGCCGATAGAGCGCTAGTGCCTCTGTATCATTGATATTGACTTCTAATATCCATGTGCGCGCTTCCAAAATTGACTCAAAGCAATGGCGCAAAAGTTGAGAGCCAATTCCTTGCTTGTCAACGGCACGATCTAGCACCACACGTTCTACACGCCATGTAGTGCGCGTCCGGTTGAATGGCGACACTTTGATCATCCCCAGGAGTATACGCCCTTGTTCTGCTACATAGGCACAAAAATGGTACTTAAGCGGGTTGGGGAACCAACTCAAAAACTTAAGAAACCCGTACCAGTGGCGTAGCCATTGCATTTGTTGTGTTGCAACACTAACTCCCTTAGGGGTATGGGCTGCAAATGACTCTTGATGTAAGCGTTCAATTCCGTCTAAGTCCCGATATTGGACTGGTCGGATGATAACGCTGAGATTTCGGGAAAGTAATGAAGTCATTTTCATTCAAGCCGCCATTCAGCCTTAAGTAACTGGGAAAAGAGGAACTGCTGCAATCATCTTAACGGCTTTCAGCTCTTTGCTATTGAGCCAAAAGGGTGATTTTCATCACTAAATTCAAATTTTTAAACAACCTAAAAAGCAGACCTACTGAAGAATTGCTATCTTACTAGCTTAACAAGGTCTGCTGTGATATTATTTTATCTTTTACTTTACATTATTTAACATTTCGATGGCTTAAAGGGCTTGCCTCGAAGCCAACTTTTCAAAATTAGCTTGGGTTTGGTGGAGTAATTGCACTCGACTGTCTTCTATGGACTGCTTTAAGGGTGGAACCAGATTACGAGCTTGCAGAGCCATATGAAGCTGTAAATGGGCAACGTATTCACTGAAGTCTTCACGCACTACATCTGCACTCATTAGTACATTTGATTCCCTAGCCACTGTGTTCTCCTTAAAATACTAGACCAATACTTTCCCTGTACATTATGAAAACTTATCATAATGTTTTGCTGGAATTTTGTAATTCGCAATGAAGTTTAATGATTTTGAATGGAGAGTAGGGCATGGGGCATAGGATCAGGAGGAGACAAGGAGGACAAGGAAGACAAGGAGGACAAGGAGGATAGGGGAGACAACAGAACACTACTTCCCCACTCCCTATTCCTAACTCCTAACGCCTAACTCCTAACGCCTAACTCCTAACGCCTAACTCTCCTCCCCCCACTCCTACAGGTGCTTTAGTTAGCGAGACGTATGGCTTCTCCACACCTTGCGCAAGATATTCAGCAACTTGAGCTTCTATTTGCTCGCGGACAATTTGGCGATACTCATAGAAATGCTCTATGTGGGCACAGGTATCGAGATAAAGCTCAAGCACTTTCGGGTTACGCCTAATTATGCTGAACAAGTGATGCCAGAACTTCCAGCGAGTTTCTCGTTGTATTCCTTGTCGCCAGAGGATAATCGCCATAGCTTTCAAAAGCATCAAATTTGGTAGCTTAAATGGCGCTGTCCAACTCGGACTGCCCATCATTAAAAAACAGCGATAGGTGCGATCTAAGTATCGTACTGGTTCGTATAAGGCACAAAATGCTTCAATATATTCTCTTGCAATATCTTCTAGAGGACGGGTCGGGATAAAGTTCATCAAAGTCGTTTGGTTAATATTCCCGTCTTGATTGTCCCGCAATCGTCCCTCTTTTTGGAGTCGATGCCAAAGTGCTGTATGAGGGAGTGCTTGTAACATAGAGAAGGTAGTAGATGGGATGGCTGCAAGTTCTGCAAAGCGAACAATGCGATCGCCTGCGCCTGGTTGTTCTCCATCAAAACCGATAATAAACCCGGCCATGGGTCGTAAACCGGCTTTAATAATTGTTTGCACTGCCTCAATTAGAGAACTGCGAGTGTTTTGAAACTTCTTTGTCAGTTGCAGACTGTCTTCATCTGGCGTTTCTATTCCCAAAAACACTGCTTTAAAGCCGCACTCAACCATTAATTCCAGCAATTCTGGGTCTTGTGCCAAATCAACTGAAGCTTCAGTATCAAAATAAAAAGGATACTGATGATCTGCCATCCACCCTTTTAACTCTTTCAGCAACAATTTAACATTCCGCTTGTTGCCAATAAAGTTATCATCCACCATGAAAATACTACGCCGCCAACCTAACTTGTAGAGATAATCTAACTCTGCTAACAGTTGAGCAGGTGTTTTGGTACGTGGTTTACGACCGTAGAGAACAATTATGTCGCAAAATTCGCACTGAAAAGGACAACCCCGCGAAAATTGCACTGCCATCATGCTATAGGCATTAAGTTCTAACAAATCAAAGCGGGGTACTGGTGTCGTTGTCACGTCGGGTTTTTCTGTAGCGCGAAAAACCCCAGAGGTCTCACCCCGTTCAATTGATTCTACAAACATTGGGAGTGTAATTTCTCCTTCATCTAGAATGAGAAAATCTGCTCCTACTTCTTGAACTTCATGCGGTACTGAAGTTGCATATGGACCACCAACTGCAACTAACTTACCCCGTTGCTTTGCTTGTTGGATTTGCTCTAGTAAATCTTGCTTTTGGACTATCATGGCAGAAAAAATAACCACATCTGCCCATGCCCATTCTTGTTCGGTTGCTGGCCGAATATTACGATCAACTAGCTTAAATTCCCATTCTTGAGGCAATATTGCTGCTACTGTTACCAAACCCAAGGGTGGTAGTAACACTTTGCGATTCACTAATGCCAATATTTTTTCATACGACCAAAAAGTTTTGGGAAATTTGGGATAGACCAATAATACTCGCATGAAAACCGTCGAACCTCTTTAAATTTTGGAAAAAATATGGTGAGTTAAGCAGTTGGCAGATGGAGCAACCACTGGTTAGCCAGGATAAGTATCATCTTGATTAAAATATACACGATAGTGTCAAATTCTATTTTGTTCCTGTTACCACAAAAATTAATTATTTGAGATTTTTGGCCAATACGAGAAATTAATAGTTAGTCTGCCCTTAAACCCATTTAGCCTTTAATTCGAGAAGAATCCGGAACTAAAACCCAACTCGTTAAGATAATCGTTTATCTGCTTTTGCATCGATATTATCTTTAATTTGCTTTTTTCTACTGGCGACTCTCAACACCGCTAATTCTCAAAACATCACTTATCGTAGCGCAGTGATTTGGCAACCCGAAACAGGTAGGATTGATCACAGTTTGGTAAGTAAAATGCCGATAATTCATACAAAATCTATCCCAAGCAGCCATTTGAATGCGGAACAAAAAGATAATCAAATTGGCTAATGATAAGGATAGGGGGATGCGGAAGTAAATCTTTTTGCCGAGGTAAGCGCAAACTTCCTCAATAAGTTGGTTTGCTGTGATTTGTTCTTGACCTAAAACGAAGTAACGCGGTTCATCCTGTTTGGGTGGATGCTCAATCAAATATCGTACGACAGTAGCAATGTCTTGTCCATGAATGAAGTGAAAGCTACCGTCTGCTTGAAAAAAGCGAATCAAGTCTATATATTTCGTGACCTCTACAAATCCAGAAGTTAAGTGAGAATAGGGTTTGTCAGTATCGCCACCAAGCACTAAAGTGGGAAAAACAGTGGTAATTTTGGGTGCGATCGCTAATTTTGATAGACGGTGTAAGCAATCGTATTTTGAACGAATGTAATCATGACCGATTTCCCCAGCCTCTTTGAGTGGTTGATTGTTTTGAGCCAAAACGCTAGCTGTGGAAAAATAGATGACCTGTTCGCATTTATCAGGATCTAGCAGTTCTAGCAATTCTAGTGTTTTAACTACATTGATATTAAATGTTTCCTCGCCTCCCCAAGCTGTTGCTGTCAACACAGCTACATCGACTGTTTTCAGCAAGTCAGCAAAACATTCAATTTCTTGCATATCGCCTTGCAAAACAGTAATACCTGAGCGTGCTTGGGTGTCAACTTGCAGTTTACTTGGGTTTCTAACTAGTAAATACAGTTCGTGATTTGTGTTCTGAATTAGGGTTTCACTCAAGTAGTGACCAATACAGCCACTTGCACCAGTCACTAAAATCCTTTTTTGAGTCATACTTTTGTCTAAGAGTTAGGAGGAGCCAGTGCGTTGGGGAGCCAGCGCGGTCTTGGGGGTTCCCCCCATGAGCGACTGGCGTCCGGCTCTGCCGACTTGAAGCAACTGGCGTTTAGGAATAAAATCAAGAGTAAGAGGTAAACAAAGTATACTTGCTAACTCCTCATTCCTCACTCCTCATTCCTAACTTCTCATTCCTAATTCCCAACTGCTGCAGCATTAAGTTGCTTTGCCGTTTCAAAGAAGAAAGCGACATTTTCTTCTGGGGTTTCTGGTAGAACACCATGACCTAGATTTAGAATATGTCCTCTATTGCCAGCTTTACGAACAGTGTCAAGGATACGATTACGGATAAACTCCTGAGAGCCAAATAACACACCGGGATCAAGATTTCCTTGAACGTTGATGTGTGTTCCTAATCTTGAGCGTGCTTCTGCCATGTCCACTGTCCAGTCTACAGTGATAACATCTGCACCCGATTTTCCCATCCTTTCTAGTACACCCGCACTTCCACTGACTAATAAGATGAGGGGTGTATCTGGATGAGTTTCCTTAACTTGCTGAAAAACCTTTTGCTGATAAGGCAAAGCAAAGGTGTCATAATCTTGAGGGCTCAATTGACCTGCCCAAGAATCAAACATTTGAACAACTTGAGCACCACAGTCAATTTGGTAGCGCATGTAGGTGGCGATCGCTGAAGCTAATTTGTCTAGCAACTGATGCAGTATTGTTGGATCTGAGAAGGCCATACCTTTGATAACAGAGTAGGTTTTAGAGCCTTTACCCTCCACTGCATAAGCTGCTAGTGTCCATGGTGCACCCACAAAACCTAACACTGTTGATTTGTCGCCTACTTCTTGCCGTAAAGCCTGCAAAATTGTTTTGATAAACGGTAGCGACTCTTCTGGTTGTAAAGCATGTAGGCTTGCAACTTGTTCTTCAGTGCGAATCGGTGAGTGAATTATTGGTCCTTTACCTTCAGCAATGTCCATGTCAATGCCTAACCCTGGTAGTGGCGTGACAATATCAGAAAACAGAATTACCCCATCGGGTTGAAAGGCTTTCCAGGGTTGTAAGGATACTTCTATCGCCACTTCTGGTATTTCTGAGCGATCGCGAAATGAAGGGTACTTCTCCCTTAAATCTCGATAAGCTTTCATATAACGTCCTGCCTGACGCATCATCCACACGGGAGGACGATCTAAAACTTCACCACGAGCTGCCCTGAGGAGATAGGGAGCGTTTGCAGAAATACCCATTTAACACTTCATCCTAAGCTCTTTTTTATGTCATTGTTTAGCTTATCATTCCAGGATTGTGCTTTTTCAGTGGACTCTGTTGGGGATAAATTTTTTCTGACTAGCTGCTGAGTTGAAGTCTAATTTACCAATATCCTACTATTTGCATTCTGAATTCTTCTTTAGGGTATGCTACTTAGGAGTTTTTTTACTCTTGAGTGAGTTTCACCGAAGTCTTCCTTTTTGGTATTGTCACTTAGAAATGGAGGATGATTTTTTCAGAGTCCTGACTAATAGCCACTGAACTTTTATGCGAGCCGACTCAAACCGTCCTTCTCATGGAGAATCCACCTCTAGCATTCCTAAATCAGAAATGTTTTTGATCCCACGTTCCCAGGTCAGACTGTTCTTACTCAAATTTACCTTTATGACCCTTTTGGGATGGATTGTAGGTGGAATTGCTAGTATGTCCTCTGAAAAAATCCTTCTGGATATACTGCCACCTGTTGTGGGAGAGCAATTAACATGGTACAGCTGGAAAAAAAACTTCAGTACTGTTGTGTTTGCTGTCATCTTTGGGGCAGATCAAGCATTTGTTATTCACAGATATTTATCAGGTTGGTTGTGGATGCTTGCTACGAGCATGGGATGGCTAACTGCTAACAGTATTTCCACAGTGTGGATTAACTACATTTCATCCATCGCTTCATCTTTACATAAAAATATATCGACCCAAGGAGTCTTTATTTTAGGAATCTTGTCAACCTGTGCATATATTATTTCAGGAGTTTGGATGGGTTGTTTCCAATGGTTTGTATTGCGTCGCTACACAACAAGGGTTTGGTGGTGGATTTTTTTGCCTTCAGTTTCATTTCTGTTAATTAGTGTTGTGATTGGGTTGCTTTCCCTAGTACAAAGGTTTATTCCAGAAGTCCTTCGTTCTCAAATAGTTAATTTTAGTCAGCAAGGACTCACCGCACTCATTCTAGGAATTATCCCAGCAATTGGCTTATGTATCTTAAAAAGAAACTCACCAATAACAAGAGAATATTAATTGGCATCCCAAATAACTTCTAAACGTTCTTGGGCTTTTTTGAGAGCTTTTTCGGGAGACTCACCCAGCAATGTTGCTTCGATCGCGCGACCAAGACTGTCAGATAGACGATTGTAACCAGCAATAATAGGTCGAGTACGTGCTATAGACATTTGCTCCACAAATACTTTCAACCATGGTTTTTTACTCATGAATTGCTGATAAGCTTCACTTTGAGCTACTTTAAGGTTAACTGGCAAAAAACCTGTCCCAATACTCCACTCTGTTTGAAATTTTTCACTCAAAACATACTCCAAAAACTTTAGTGCAGCTTGCTCTCTTTTAGGTGTAGTCTTCATTACATACAAATTACCAGTACCTGTCACCGTAGCTCTTTCTACATTTGCAGGAATGGGAAATACTCCATAGTCAACGTTAGACTTTGTTATGTAAGTCCAAGGTCCTGTAATCTGCATGGCAACACGTCCTGCAATAAAATTGTCCTCTTCATAACCACGTTCTGGAAGAGAAAGCGTTGCAGAACCATCTTTCAATAGATCTTTCCAGAATTGCAACGCTGCGATCGCTCCATGATTGATCAAATTCGGTCGATCATTGGTCACGACCTCCCCTCCAGCACTTAGTAAAAAGGGGAACCAACTAAACACTGTCCATTCACCCTTTCCTAAAGGTAGGGTTATTCCGTACTGCTCTGGATGCCCATCTCCATTACGATCTATGGTCAGTTTTTTAGCAACTTGCCTCAATTCTTCCCAAGTATTAGGCATTTGAGTGATTCCTGCTGCCTTAAAAAGCTTAGGTCGATAAAAAATACCTATGTTACTGGTGTATAGTGGAACTGACCAAATGTGACCGTCTAGCTGTAGCTCATCGAATAAATTGGGAATAATTTCAGACTTCACTGGCAATTTTTCCAACCAATCTTCTAAAGGTCGAATTGCCCCTATTTCCAGAAACTGACCAGTGATTTGAGGGTAGAATACAAGAATATCTGGGGGTACCTTGCCGATAACGGCTGTGAATACTTTTGGTAATTGTTGGTCAAGCTCACCAGCCCATACAGACTCTACCTGAATATCTGGATGAGTTTGATTAAATCGGTCTACTAGTTTTTGAAACACATCTCGATTAGCAGGTGGATTAATTGCCTGCCACAGTGTTAGATGAATAACTGAGCTATCTTTTTGGGATGAAAACTGACAACTAGATAGAGATATTAGAAAAAAACTCAACAGAATTGCCAAAAGAGGAATCGTCTTAGCCAAATATATGAACTGGCGAAAATAAGTTACGATTTGGGATAAAAAGATATTAATTCTCATGCCTAATATTTTAGATGGGTAAAAACATTTTATATAAAAAGCATATAAAATATCGACAAGTGAATAATTTTATAATAAAATATTATTTCTCTTCAAGTAACCTTTAATTGAAAAGTTGATTTCTTACATATATATAAAATTTTTACTTAAATCTAAAATGAATTTATAGTAAAATAACTAAAGTTCATTTTTCTAAAACAACTATGACGACACCCAAACCATCTTTTTTAGACGGCTATTGGCAGAATTCATTTAATTTCAAACAACATCTACAAGCTTTTTTGAAATTAGATTCAGAAACAATAGAGAAGAGGTTAAAGTCAGCGCAACTAGAAATGACACAGTTAGGTAATATAGAATTTAATTGGGAAAAAGCCGATAATTTTTATAGTGATAAGGTACAAGAGCTTTACTTATTTGAACTTGGGGAATGGCATCTAATCAGTCAAGACTATATTGGAGGTACTTTGCTTCTTATTGAAAGGCATTCTCGAGGTCGAGTACTAGATTTTGGCGGTGGTATTGGTACTCATACAATTGCCGCTGCTCTGTGCCCTCAAGTTGAGCAAGTCATCTATTATGATATCAATCCAGTTAACCGTAACTTCGTTCAGTATCGAGTCGACCAACTGGGGCTGGGCAAAAAAATTATTTGTTCTCCTGAAGCCCCGTTAGAAGAAACTTTCGATACAATCTTTGCCTTCGATGTTCTAGAACATATACCCGATCCAAGCAAACAGCTGTTACAGTTTCATAAATCCTTGAAACCTGAAGGTAAGATTATCCTAAATTGGAATTTCTTTAAGGGTTTTAATGAAGAGATACCTTTTCATTTAGATGACCCTAAAGTATTAAATACATTCTTTCAAACTCTTCAAACGCACTTTTTAGAAATTTTTCAGCCTTATCATATCTCAGCACGTTGTTACCGTAAGTGGGGCGACGTTTAAAGTAGTCCTTTGATTAGGAAATGTTTTCTAAAACACTTTTAGTAATACTAGTTTCTGCTCTGGTATAAAGATAAGTTTGAGGTTCAGCAAGTTTTTGCGTTCTGAATTTTTTTTCTGATCGGTACCAAAAATCTGTATCCTCTCCATAAGAAATGTTGTTAAATCCCTTCAACTGAAAAAATACGTGTCTTTTTCCAAAAAATGTTGGTCCTAAAACGCATTCTCGAAGATTAATTTTTTGACCGCGTTTGAAATAATCTGCTACCCAAACCTCTTCTTCTGTTTCAAATCCACCTTCAATTAAGTCAACTTCTAAATGAGCTTTCATATATTCTAGTCGGGACTCTAGATGATTTGGTTTGTATGCGTCGTCACTATCTAGAAATGTTATGTAGTTGCCAAAAGATGCCTGAATACCAGCATTTTTGGAGTACCATAGTTTTCTGTTTGTATGTTTGAGATAACGAATCTTATCACACTTTTGAATATAGGAATTGACAATTTCAAAAGTGTTGTCTTGACTACCATCATCAACTACAAGTAGTTCCCAATCTTTAAAAGTTTGATTGAGAACACTATCTATGCAATTGTTTAAGTATTTAGCACGATTATAGGTACAGAGAATAATTGATATTTCGGGCGTTTCTTCAAAGATGACACTGTTTATCATGAGTTTATTCTTATCTTCCTACAATTTACTATTTAAAGAACTGAGTCTTACTGCTCTCACAAGCTGAGCAATCTTATTTTTCAGCAACAATACAAGTAGCCACGGGATAATCTGGATGAAAAGCATCTAGTTCCTCAGTAGTGAGTTCTTCAACTGCAATTCCATGATAACTAGCTATGACAGTTATAGGATTTCCATAGACATACAATTTCGTTTGGGAAAACTTCCTAAATAACCAAGCAAAAGCATCAGGTAAAGGTCGCCAATAATCAACTGGAGTTGCATGCACTCTAATGGCGCTAGGTACCATAGCAAAACATTTTCCTCCAATTTTTAACCAATTGTAAATGTTTTCAATTGCTATCCAGGGTGCATAACAATGCTCTAAGACATTAAAGATGATTACTGAATCAAAAGACTCGGGCTCTACAATTGATGAATCATGAACGTCTCCTTGTATATCTACTCCAGGACCAGGCTCTAAGTTAAGAATCTGATAAGATGCACTGGCATTAAGTTGATAAAAATCTTTATCTTTTGGAGTTCCTCCTACTTCTAGAATGTTTCCAACTACTTGAGGTTGGATCTCTTCAATAAATTTTCGTAAATAATATCTATCGACAGGAGTTCCTCTTGTTAATCCAAATGCTTGACAAATAGGTACAGTCTTTTTCAAATCGCCCCAATCTATGGAACCTTTAGCAGGAGACAACAATCCCAGCTTTTCTAGTTGTTCTACTAACTTAGTAAAGTCATCTATATTTTTAATAGAATCTCGGTCATCTTCTAATTCAGATTTTGAGAACAGTTGTAGGAGAACTTGGTAAGTTTCTTGACTTAAAGAACCAAGTTCAAATTGTAGATCTTTTTCTATAAAACTTCGGAAACCTTTACCAAAAATTGTTAAAGTTTTATCTGCTAAAAGCACTATTGAATCTTCAATTATATCCTCGTATTGAGAAAGTTCATGCATCACTTTCTCTGCTATGGGAGCTAACCTATTTTCCTGAAATATTTGATATGCTTCTACTAAAGAATGCTCATGAACAAATATTTCCAGTACAGTTAACCATGATTTTGCAGGAATAAGTTCTGCTTGTCTTTGACTCCACGCAAAAATTGTAAATAACTTGGAATCTTGCACTTGTAACCAGGCAGTGCTTACATAACTTTTAGCCATGCAATGAATTCCTCAAAATCTTCTATCAATTAATAATGACTCAGCTATTATAAGCGATTTCTACATTAATACTGTAAACGGAATATTTTATGGCCTGAATCTTATAGTATGTTGTCAACCTGTTTTTAATAAAAATTTTGCTTTTGGCAATCGTACTACTGACAAAGCAATTAGATTTCTTCTATTGGCGTATGTAATTTTATTGTGCTATTTCTAGTATTCCTTGCTCCCCATTCAGAGTTGCTTTCACACCTACTGGTAAAGCTGCATTACAGGTGTCGTGACCAAAAGAAAGGTCAGAAACAACAGGAATACCTAGATCACCCAAGCGATCGCGCAAAACTTCCTCAACGCTAAAGCTAGGGATATCTGGCGGTGCTTCACAACGGCTAAAACTACCCAAAGCAATTCCTCGAACTTTTTGCAATACTCCACTCATGCGCCACTGTGTCAGCAGTCTATCGATTCGATAAGGCGCTTCTGTCACATCTTCTAAAGCCAGAATGACATCATCAAAACTTGGTTGGAACGGCGTATTCAAAAGATGGGTTGCTACTGTCAGATTACCAGGAAGTAAAGTACCACTCACTACACCACCACTCCAACCACAACCGTGTAAAGGTGGGATAGAACGACCTTCTACCCAGTCAAATAACCGTTGCACTGACCAATCTGGTTCTGCAGCAAGAGTTGTTAATACAGGCGCGTGAACACCTGAAATTCCTATATTATAGAGGCTCCAAAGGAGTGCAGTGATATCAGAAAAGCCAATAAGCCATTTTGAATTTTGGCTTTCGGATGATGTGTTAATTTGCCAATTCCAGTCTTCTAGTACACGAGTGCTACCATATCCACCTCTTACACAAAGAATACCACGACAGTTTGGATCGTTCCATGCCTCTGCGAGCTGGTAGCGACGGCTTTCATCTTTACCTGCTAAATATCCCCATTTGTCATTTATTTGTGCTGGTATTTCTATTTCGTAGCCATGCGATCGCCAAATCTCCACTCCTCGTTGAAAAGCTTCAAATTCTCGCAACGCACCACTAGGAGCAATAACTCTTAATCGGTCACCTGGTTTTAATGGTGGAGGGACAACATGAGACGCGGGATTTTGGATTTGGGATTGCATTAATTTCTTTAACCAAGGTTTCGGCAAAAATCATAGTAGAGCTTATGCCTATTAGTCAAAAATTATTTATTGATTACAGGCTGATTTTTCGCGACTGCTTGTTCGATAATATCAACAGCACGATGGACCCCGCCTGCTTGCTCAATTGCAGTTTTTAGTCTAAGGGCATTTTGTGTATAAGCTGGTTGCGTCAGAACTTCTTCAATAGCCTTACGTAATCTGTAAGTGGTCAACCTTGAAGTAGAAATGAATTTTCCTACACCCGTCCAAGCAATACGTGCTGCTACTCCTGGTTGGTCATTAGTGATTGGGATAGTTACCAAAGGCACACCATAAGACAGGGATTCTAACACTGTATTTGTTCCGGCATGGCAAATCGTCAGACTAGCTTTTTGCAGCAGTTCTAGTTGCGGTGCATATTTGACGACTAAAGGATTTCCGGGCAAGTCTTGCAGTGTTTCAGGTTCAAGTCCGCCACCTAGGGCAATAACTAATTGGGCATCTAACCCTACACAGGCTTCTGCAATTTGGTAGAAAATTCGAGTTAACCGATTTTGTAATGTCCCCATCGACGTGTAAATCAAAGGTTGATCATTCAGTTTTTCAAATGGGAAATCAACAGGTTTTCGCGCAGTAGAGTCAAAGTGGGGACCGGTAAAATGGAGTAACCCAGCCAAATTAGGTCTTGGGTATTCAAACTCTCGGGGTTGTTGACTAACAATTGCTAATTTTGAGACAGAGTAAAAATCGTTAATATTACGGCACTTGGGCAATTTCCACTGCTGACGATATTCTGAAATGACTTGGCGAATGGATTTTCCAAAACTAAGCATGAATTCATAACCAGCACGATTCCGCAACCGTCCCCACCATGCGGAACTGTATTTCCAGGTTGTGAAAAATGGGGGAATGGAGTCGTCAAAACCGTTAACTAGTGCAGAACAAGCTGTCACAAAGGGAATATTTAACAAGTCTGCGACAGTACTTCCCCCAAATATACATTCATCAATAACTAATGCTTCTATGCCAGCTTCTTTAATAACTTGTGGCGCGTCCCGCAAAAAGAAACTCGTTGTTTTCTCAGACAAACTAACTGTGTATCGTAATGCTGCCAGCCCATCAAGTTTGCCCAGATGTTCATAAAATTTAGCTGTTGTACCAACAGGAAACTCCGATGCCGATATAGCACGGAAATCTAAACCAGCCGCTTTGGCATTAGCCTCTGCATCAGGCATACCCAAAACCGTAACACCATGACCACGTCTGTTGAGTTCGCGCCCTAAAGTAGTCATTGTATTCAAGTGTCCAGTTGCAGCGGGGCAAATAGTACCGTAATGAGTCACAGAATTTACTAATCCAGTAGAATTAACCTGATAAGGTCAATTTTACTGCTAGTCGGTACCCCCATCTTCTGTTTTTTCGCTGTTGTTCTCTGTTGTCTGAGTAGGCAAGTTACGGATACGATTCATTTGTGAAAGAGCATATCGCGCTGTTGCTTGCACGTCTTTATCAGGATCATGCACTGCATGAGACAACATTTGACTAAATTGTGCCATTGAGTCATATATGCGAGTCAGATCACGGATGGCATTTTGTCTGACTTGTGGGCTTTCATCCTGTAGTGACATAGCCAAAGCATGATTCATTGGTTTAAGTGTGCGGTTAGCGATCTCTGCTAAAGCTGCCAGAATTAAGCTGCGCTGCTGAGAATCTGCGTTCATCATCAACTCTACCAATGGTTGAATAGCTCTTGAGTCTCCCTGCTGACCCAAATCCCAAATTGCCTTACGCCGTTGTGTTGGATCGGGATTGCGTAAATCTTTAATCAATTCATCCACGATATTGACTTTGGCAAGGCGACTCGTTGTTTCTGATGCCAAAAATTTTGTTGGTGGTGACGTTGTCGATTCTGGTGGACTAATCAAAGCAATACTGTTGAAATGCTCAGCAGTTTTGGGTTTTAACTCCTGTAAGGACTGTGTAACTGATTTGGTTTGATGATCTTGAGAAGTTCCAGGGGCTCTATTTTCTGGGTTTGAGTCTTTTTTAACTTTTTCATACCATCTCACAAGATACAGTAGTGCCCCAATCACTCCTAGTATTCCAATACCAACCAGTGTCCACCACAGGAAATCTCGTTGTTCTCCGTTTGACTTGATACTGTTATTGGATGTAGAACTAGTAGCAAAAGATAATGATGGTTGTTTATGAATTGTGGCCTCAAGTCTCTCTCTCGTTGTCGTGCCAAAAACACCGTCTGCGATCAAACCTTTTGATTTCTGGAAGTTAGATACAGCAAGAATGGTATTATTACCATAGCGCCCATCTATAGAATTATTGTAGTATCCTAGCTTCTTAAGCTTAGTCTGCAGTGCCTCTACCTGCCCACCTGTATTTCCTGGTCTCAGAATTGATTGCTGACCAGTGTTTGTAGAACTGACAGAAGCAAGTTCTACAATTTTGGATGGTGGGTTATGTGTTGCTGCACCTGCTGAATTGGGAGCTAATCCCACGCAAGTCAAACAAGTGATGATTAAAACTGAGGAACTGCTTAGCCTCATATTGCAAATTTCAGCCAGAACATAATTTGGCAGCGATCGCCACCAAGATTACTTTATACTAGATTTTTTACCGACAAAAATATTTTGAACACACCCTGGCTGTTAGTAATATTCAAGCACATTTATGAATACTAGGGGAAAAATATTTTACAACAATCAAAGCAGAAAGCCCACTCCTTTTAGGTGTGGGACGGGCAGTTGCTACAAGTCGGGAAACCCGCCCATAGCACTGCCCTCATGAATGCGATGCGACTTTAGTCGCCGTCTAGATATCTGTGACGGTTTTAAAACTGTCTCTTAAGACTTTATCTTTACCATACGGTATAGGTAGAGTAAAGTAACAAGGAGGTGATGAACAATGTTTTCTTTGACTTATGAATTTCGACTAATACCAACTCAGCAACAAAGAGAAATTTTCCAAGATTGGTTAGAAATTAATCGCAAGGTCTACAATTATGCTCTTGCAGAACGCAAAGATTGGTACAAATCTCGTTCATGTCAAATTAATGCTTGTTCATTACACTGTGAATATATAATTTCAGTTGATATCCCACGTCCTACTTATGCTAGTCAGTGTAAGGCTTTAACTCGAGCAAAAGAGTTATATCCTGATTTAAAAAGGGTGCAATCTCAAGTATTGCAACAAACTTTAAAACGACTTGAGAATGCTTTTACTTCTATGTGGGAACGTAATTTTGGATTCCCACGTTTTAAAAAAGTAGGGCAACTGCGTTCTTTTGTTTTTCCTCAATTAGGAAAACAGCCTTTAAAATCTGGGTGTATCAAATTTCCTGTAATTGGTTGGGTAAAGTTTAGGCAATCAAGAGACATTCCAACAGACGCAATCATAAAACAAGCTCGAATTGTTAAACGTGCATCTGGTTGGTATGTGATGTTAACTTTGCAATGGGATGTTTGTGTTCCTCAACCATTGCCTCATAGTGATGCATTAGGTGTGGACGTTGGGTTAATGAATTTTATTGCTACTTCTAATGGGTTAAGCGTCAAGCGTCCTAAATTTTTTGTAGATCTCCAACGCAAGCTTAAATTGCTGCAACAAAGAGTTAATCGCAAGGAATTAGGGTCAAACAATAGACGCAAAGCTCAAAAGAAAGTGGCAAAATTGCATGAACACATAGCTAATACTAGGAAAGATTTTCATTGGAAAGTAGCAAATCTATTGTGTGACCAAGCCAAAACAATCTTTGTTGAGGATTTAAACTTTGTCGGATTGTCTAGAGCAATGTTAGGTAAACATTGTTTAGATGCTGGCTGGAGTCAATTTTTCCAAATTCTTGAACAGTGTTGTTTTAAACGTGGGATCTACTTCCAAAAAGTTGATGCTAAAAAGACATCTCAAATTTGCCCTAATTGTGGAACTCAAACGGGTAAAAAAGAGTTGTCTGAGCGTGTTCATTCTTGTCAAATTTGCAGCTACACAACTGATAGAGATGTTGCAGCCGCTCAAGTCGTCCTTAATAGAGGGTGTGC
>Ga0070738_10002120_pt1 | contig 32818 bp, 30 predicted proteins | sample Coa_R2_2_FD_66446 | JGI IMG/M metagenome (GOLD analysis project Ga0070738, IMG submission 66446) | Surface soil microbial communities from Centralia Pennsylvania, which are recovering from an underground coalmine fire - Coalmine... | ecosystem: Environmental > Terrestrial > Soil > Unclassified ...
CCAGCGCCCGGGCCAGCACCCGGCGACCAGGCCCGGTGCCGTGCCCACCGATCCACGGCCGGGCAACGAGGTCCGGCGCGGCGAGCGCGGCGAGCCCGAGGGCCACCCGCAGCCCCGCGACGACCGCGGCGACGGACCGGGCCACCGCAGGTGGCAGCAGGGGAGCCACGACTCATTTCTACCCCGCACTCCGTACCTGCGCCCGACCGGGCGGCCCGGTACCCTGGCCGCCGGTGCACGTGCTGTTGTCGGCGACCGCCCACGACCGCTTCTGGCCCCGGGTCGCGCGGTCTGGCGTCGCGCCGGTGGTGCTCTGCGATGACGGTCGCCTCTCGCTGGCCGACGGTTCCGCGGCCTGCCTCGACGAGGTCCGGCCGGAGGTGGCATGGGGCACGTCGGACGTCTTCCCCGACCTGGCCAAGCGGCGCCGGTTCTTCGACCTCCTCCGGCGGGCACGGTCGCTCAAGTGGTACCAGTCCTTCGCGGCGGGCTTCGACGGCCCCGTGTACCGCGACCTTGCGGCACGAGGTGTCCGCGTCACCAACGCCCACGTGAACGACATCCCGATTGCCGAGTTCGTCCTGCGGGCCGTCCTCGACCACTTCCAGCGAGCGGAGGCGTGGCGTGCGGCTGCGGCGGAACGGCGATGGGAACCCCACGACTACCGAGAGGTGCACGGGTCGACCTGGCTCGTGGTCGGGCTCGGCTCGGTCGGCACCGCAGTGGCGCGCCGGGCCCGGGCCTTCGGGGCGACCGTCATCGGTTGCCGTCGGCACCCGAGCCCCGACGACCCGGCGGACCGGGTGGTGACGCCCGACCGGCTCGGCGACGTGGCCGGGGAGGCCGACGTGGTCGTGCTCGCCGCCCCGGCGAACGACGCCACCAACGCGCTGGTCGGCGAGGCCTTCCTGGCGGCGATGAAACAGGGGTCGGTGCTCGTCAACGTGGCGCGCGGCACCTTGGTCGACGACCGCGCCCTTCTGGCGGCACTCGACCGCGGGGTGCCCGAAGTCGCCGTCCTCGACGTCTTCGCCACCGAGCCCCTGCCCGGCGACCATCCCTACTGGCACCATCCGGCAGTCGTCCTCACGCCGCACAATGCCGCCGGTGGCACCGGCCGCTACGAGCGCCAGGCCGTGCTCTTCAGGGAGAACCTCGACCGGTTCCTGGCAGGCGAGCCGCTGCGCAACGACGTCACCGAGGAGATCCTCGGCCTCGTCGAGGGAGCGTAACGGGCGGGCCGAACGGGCACGGAGGCACCAGGATGCGAGCAGCCGTCTACACGCGACGCGGACCGGCGCGAGAAGTGCTGCGCGTCGTCGAGCTGCCCGATCCAACGCCCGGTCCCGGGGAGGTGCGGGTCCGCGTCCGCGTGTCGGGAGTGAACCCGACCGACTGGAAGTCGCGGCAGGGCGACGGCCCGGTGGCCGGCGGCTGGCAGATCCCCAACCAGGACGGCGCCGGCGACATCGACGCCGTCGGCGAAGGCGTCGACCCGGGGCGCTTGGGCGAGCGGGTCTGGGTCTACCACGCTGCCGCCGGCCGGCCGACGGGCACTGCGGCGGCGTACACCTGCGTACCATCGGAGCAGGCGGTGCCCCTCCCCGACATCGTGACGTACGCGCAGGGTGCGGGGCTCGGCATCCCCTACGTCACCGCCCATCGCTGCCTCTTCGCCGACGGGCCCATCGAGGGCCGCTGCGTGCTCGTGACGGGTGGGGCTGGCGCCGTCGGCCACGCCGCCGTGCAGCTGGCGCGCCTGGCCGGGGCCCGCGTCCTCACGACCGTGAGCTCACCAGACAAGGCGCGGGTGGCAGCCACCGCCCGGCCGGCAGCGATCCTGAACTACCGCGACGCTGACTTCGTGGACCAGCTGCGCCGGGCGGCTCCCGACGGAGTCGACCGGGTGATCGAGGTGGCGCTGGGAGCCAACCTGGAAGCCTCGCTGTCGGTGCTCGCGCCGCACGGCACGATCGTCAGCTACGCCTCGGAGGCCCATGACCCGGTCATACCCGAACGCCGCCTCATGACCGGCAACGTGACCATCCGCTTCGTCCTCGTCTACAACCTGACCCCCGCGATGATCGCCGACGCCGTGGCGGCGATCTCTGCCGCCCTCGCCGAGGGCGAGCTGGTTCCCCTGCCCGAGCAGCACTTCTCGCTGGAGGAGATCGCCGCCGCCCACGACGCAGTGGAGTCGGGCGCGGTCGGCAAGGTCCTCGTCGACGTCGGGTGAGGCGGGCCACCGCTTGCCGCGCGATCGAGGTGCACGGCAGTCAAGGGCGTTCGCATAGGATCCGCCGGGCGCCGGAGGGGACGCGATCCGGTCAGCGGCCCCGGTCAGCGGCCCCGGTCAGCGGCCCCGGTCACGCGGCCCCGGTCGCGCGGCCCCGGCCACACGACCCCGGCCACACGGCACGCCCACCGTGAGAGAGCAGGAAGGATGGTCGGCCATGCAGGTGGGCTTCATCGGTCTGGGGGCGATGGGCCTCCCGATGGTCCGCAACCTCCTTTCCGCAGGTCACGAGGTGACCGTGGCCTCGCGAAGCCGGCCGCCGGTGGAGATCGCCCTCCAGGCCGGGGCGCGCGATGGCGTGGACCCAGCCGGCGTGGCGCGGGCGAGCCAGGTCACCGTCCTGTGCGTGCCCGACTCCCCCGACGTGGCGCAGTGCGTCGACGCGATGGTGCCCGAGCTCGGGCCGGGCAAGACGGTGGTCGACTGCTCGACCATCGACCCAGACGTCGAGCGTGCACAGCACGAGCGGGTCGAGGCGACCGGTGCGGCCTATCTGGAGGCGCCTGCGTCGGGGGGCACCGTGGGGGCGCAGCAGGGGATCCTCACCCTGATGGTCGGCGGGCGCCCCGAGGTCCTCGAGCGGGTGCGCCCAGTGCTCGAGGCCTTCTCGCGCCTGATCGTGCACGTGGGCGGGCCCGGCATGGGCCAGGTGGTGAAGCTCTGCAACAACCTGATCTACGCCGCCCAGATGGCCGCGACCTCGGAGGCGACCGCCCTCGCCGTACGCAACGGCGTCGACCTGCGCCGGATGCACGAGGTGCTCGTCAACGCCACCGCCGACTGCACGGCGGTGCGGACCCGGCTGCCCGTCGCGGGCGTCCTCCCCGACAGCCCTGCCACGGCCGGGTGGAGGCCCGGCTTCATGACCGACCTCATGGCCAAGGACGTCGACCTGGCGCTGCGGGCGGCCGCAGCCGCCGGGGTGCCGATGGCCGTGACGGCCGTCGTCCGGCAGCTGTTGACCGCTGCCGCCACGGCCGGCTTCGGGCGCGAGGACTTCTCATCCATGGGCAAGCTGCTGCCGGGGCTCGGTGGCCCGGTGGGCGGCAGGGCGCCAGGGCCGGCGTGATCTCGATGCAGAGCCCAGCATGACCAGGCCGACCATCCACCTCGGCGAGACCTACACCCGTTACGAGGGCCGGATCGACGCCGACGCGGCAGTGGCCTACGCGCTGGCGACCAACGACCCCAACGACGTCCACATCCGTGGCGACGCCGTGCCACCCCTGTTCACGGTGTCGCTCATCCAGCCGGCCTTCCTCGAGGCGAGCCGGCGGAGCGCGGACCCTGGCGCCATCAAAGGCGCACGCGGGGGCGTGCACGCCGAGCACGAGCTGCGCTTCTGGAACCCGGTCCGCGCAGGCATGGCGGTGCAGTGGCAGGCCTCGACCCACAGTGCGCGCCAGACGCCGGCGGGGGCCATCGTGACGCTGCGGTTCCTCGTGAGCGACCTCGAGGGGACGCCGCTCGTGGAGCACCTCTGGTCCTCCATCCACGTCGGCGGGGTCATCGAGGGCGACCTCGGCTCGCCGCCCGCCGACCACACGTTCCCGGACGCCGCGCGGCAGCGGCTCCTCGGTACCCATGCCGTCGACGTCACCCGAGACCAGCCCTTCCGGTACGCCGGCGTGTCGGGGGACCACGTCGCCCACTCCATGGACGACGAGGCGGCACGCAGGGAGGGCTATCCCCGCAAGATCCTCCAGGGGCTGTGCACGCTCGCCATGTGCAGCGGCGCCGTCGTGAAGGTCGGCATGGGGGGTGACCCTGCTCCCCTGCGCCGACTGGCCGCGCGCTTCTCCGCTCCCGTGTTCCCGGGTCAGCAGCTGGCGGTCAGCGTCTACGACGCAGGCCGCACCGACGACGGCGCTCGGGCTCTCGCCTTCGAGGCGGTCTCGAACGGGGTGACCGTCGTCAGGCACGGGCGCGCGGAGCTGCTCGAGAGCTGAGCCGGACCGTCCCGATCCGGCGCTCCGAGGAGATCGGCGACATCGACGCCTTCGCCGAGCGGGTGCACGACCAACCCGGGGCGCGACAGCCGGGCAGGCAGGGTCGGCAGGGCTCACACCAAAGCTGGGAAAGAGAGGCAGGGTTCCGCGGGGTCGGCAGGGCTCAGACGAACCCCGCGACGGGATGGGGCACGTAGGGCTCTTCGAGACGTGCCAGCTCCTCCGCTGTCAGTTCGAGGTCGAGGGCGGCGACGGCGTCGTCGACGTGGGACAGGCGAGTCGCCCCGACGATGGGCGCCGTGACAGTGGCCTTCGACAGCAGCCACGCGAGCGCGACCTGGGCGCGAGGCGCACCGCGGCGCTCGGCCACCTCGGCCACCCGTTCGACGACCACCCGGTCAGAGGAGGCGGTGTCGTACAGGCGCTGGCCGAAGGCATCGGACTGCGACCGCTCGGTGGTCTCGTCCCAGTCGCGGGTGAGCCGGCCGCGCGCCAGCGGGCTCCAGGGGATCACCGCTATGCCCTGGTCGGCGCAGAGGGGCAGCATCTCGCGCTCTTCCTCGCGATAGAGAAGGTTGTAGTGGTTCTGCATGCTGACGAAGCGGGTCCACCCGTGGCAGTCGGAGCTGAACAGTGCCTTGGCGAACTGCCATGCGTGCATCGACGAGGCACCGAGGTAGCGCACCTTGCCGGCCTTCACGACGTCGTGCAGCGCCTCGAGGGTCTCCTCGAGGGGTGTGCGGGGGTCGAACCGATGGACCTGGTACAGGTCGATGTAGTCCATGCCGAGCCGCCGCAGGCTGTGGTCGACCTCGGTCATGATCGCCTTGCGCGACAGGCCGGCACCATTCGGGCCTCTGCGCATCTGCCCGTGCACCTTGGTGGCGACCACGACCTCGTCGCGGTTGGCGAACTCGCGGAGGGCTCGCCCCAGGAACTCCTCGCTGGAGCCCACCGAGTACACGTTGGCTGTGTCGAAGAAGTTGATCCCCAGCTCGAGGGCTCGCTTCACGAACAGACGACTGGTCTCCTCGTCGAGCACCCACTGGTGCCCCCCGCGCGACGCGTCGCCGAAGCTCATGCAGCCGAGGCACACCCGCGAGACGTCGAGCCCTGTGCGGCCGAGCTTCACGTACCTCATCGATGCCCCTTTCCTCGAGCCACGCCGGGTCGGCACGCACAGGTGCCCCAGCCCGGCGGTCACGCTACCGGGGATCGGCCACGTCACGGCGCCAGCGGAGCTGGCTGCACGCCGAGGTCCACGCAGCACGCCGAGGTCCATGCAAGCGGAGGAGCCGGCGCGCGTGCCCGTCGGCCTACCGGCCTGCACCCGAACGGCCACCGGGCGCACACGGGGGTCGGGGAGACTCCCGAGATCGACCGCACGGCGAAGCGCAGCTCAGGAGGTGGACCAGCGCACCGGCGGGGTGCGGAGCAGCGCGGCGCGTCCCAGGCTCGGTCGGCCGACGCACTGCTCCCGTCCGAAGAGCAGCGGCGGCCGCGGCGACGTTGGCTCGCTGCTGCCTGGGTGCTCGTGGCGGGCGGCGTGGCGACATCGGTCGCGGGAGCCATCAGCTGGACGAGCCACGAGGAGACCCAAGCTGCTCACACGTTCGCCCTCACAGGCTCGAGCGTCGCCGCCTCGGTGAGCTCGGGGCTCCGGCGCGACCTCGACTTCGAAGCGGCCCTCGCGTCGATCGTGGCAGCGTTCCCCGACCTCACCAACCGCCAGCTCGCGGGGTGGCTCCGCGCGATGGACGTCGTGCACCGCTACCCCGGCACGATCGGCTTCGCCTACGTGGAGCCGGTGGCAGCCGACGACCTTCCCATGTTCGAGGCCACGATGGAGGGCGATCCCCTCGTCGGCGAGCCGGGTGGCACGTACGTGGTCGACCCTCCAGGGGATCGCCCGTCGTATTGCCTCGCGCGCTTCGGCTTCGCTCCCCCTTCGGCGCCGGTCCCCGCGAGCTTCGACTTCTGCGCCCCCCGTGCGCCGGGCAAGGCGTCGGCGATCCTGACCGGGATCCGGGCCGCGGTGGCGTCAGGGCGACCGATGGCGCTCAGCCCGGCCGCCATCCGCGACCTGAGCAGCCGGCCGTACGCACCCGACGTGTTCGCCGTCGTCGCCCCCGTGTACCGCGGCGGAAGGGTCCCACCCGACGCGGCCGCCCGGCGGTCGGCCTTCGCGGGTGCCGTCCTTGGGACCTTCAGCCGCCAGGGGCTGCCGGGCCGAACGCTCGAGCCGACTGGCGACCTGGCTGTCGCGATCCGAGCCGGGGCGGCGGGCAGGGGCGGGCTCATCGCGTCGTGGGGCCGGGCCGATGCGCCGGGGTACCGGCTGTCGAGGACGATCCCCACCAGCCCGCCCTTCCTGGTGGTGGTCACGGCACCGCCGAGCCAGAGCCCCCTCGTGCAGGGTCTCGTGCTCGGTTCGATCGGCGTCACGCTCAGCGTCGTCGTCTTTCTCTTCCTCGTCCACCTCGCCCGCTCGCGCGAGCGGGCCCTCCGCATGGTCGCCGCGCGCACAGGGCAGCTCCGCCACCAGGCCCTCCACGACGCCGTGACCGGGCTCCCCAACCGGGTGCTCCTGTTCGACCGCGCCGAGCAGATGCTGGCGCGGGCCCGTCGCAAGCCTCTCGCGGTCGGGGCCCTCTTCCTCGACCTCGACAACTTCAAGGAAGTCAACGACACCTTCGGCCACGAGGTCGGGGACGAGCTGCTGCGCGCGGTCGCGGCCCGACTGTCGGCGGCGCTCCGTCACAGCGACACCGTAGGCCGGCTCGGGGGTGACGAGTTCCTCGTCCTCGTGGAGAGCGACACGTTCGACGCGGGCCCAGAACTGGTCGCCGAGCGCCTGCAGGAGGTGCTGGCCGAGCCCTTCGTGATCGAGACGCCCGAGCCGGTCGCGCTCCCCGTTCGTGCCAGCATCGGCGTGGCCGTGGGGCGGCGCGGCCAGGCGGAGCAGCTCATCCGCGACGCGGACGTCGCCCTCTACCAGGCAAAGGCGGCCGGCAAGGGACGCCATGTCATGTTCCGCCCCGAGATGCAGACCGCGGTGCAGGACCGTCTGGCCCTCGAGATGGACCTTCGCGAGGCGCTCGACGAGAGCGGCCAGCTCTGCGTCGTGTACCAGCCGATCTTCGACCTCGCCACGATGGCGCCCAAAGGGGTAGAGGCGCTCGTCCGTTGGAACCATCCCCGCAGGGGGGTCCTGTCGCCGGCCGCATTCCTCCCGGTGGCGGAGGACTCGGGCCTGGTGGTGCCCCTCGGTCGGTTCGTGATGGAGCAGGCGTGCGCCCATGCCGCGACGTGGCAGGACCACGGCCGGCCGTTCGGCGTCTCGCTGAACGTGTCGCCACTGCAGATCGGCCGCCCGTCGTTCGCCGACGAGGTCCGCCGCGTGCTGGCCCGGACCGGGCTCGACCCGGCCGCCTTGACGCTCGAGATCACCGAGACGTCGCTGCTGCGCGACGCCGAGCAGACGATCGCCGCGCTCTCGGCGCTCAAGGCACTCGGGGTGCGACTGTCCGTGGACGACTTCGGCACCGGCTACTCGTCCCTCGGGTACCTGCGCCAGTTCCCGATCGACGCCATAAAGATCGACCGCTCGTTCGTCAACAGGGCCGACGACACGGCGGAGTCGGGCGCGATCGTCCATGCCCTCGTCCGGCTGGGCAAGGAGCTCGGGATCGAGACGATCGCCGAAGGGATCGAGAGCACCACACAGCTGGACCGCGTCTGCCACGAGGGATGCGACAGCGGCCAGGGATACTTCCTGGCGCGCCCCCTCGACCCCGCCGACGTCCATGCCCTCGTCACGCAGTCTCGCGTCTGGACCATCACGCCGGCGCCCGAGGCAGGCGCCGCCCCGCTCCCCTGCCGCTGAGTACCGGCCTCCCAGGGCCTCCGCTGGTGCCTGCCGGGCACCCCGGGAAGGGGGCCAAGCCCCTCCACCCTGTGCCGCTACGCTCTGTTCGAGGAGGGGACCTCGACGTGAAGGCGCAATCGGCCGGCGGGCGTCCGCCGGGCACGAGACCGACGAGCGGCTGACGTGGGCTTCTATACCGAACGCGTCCTGCCCCGCTTCATCGACGTCGCCCTCGGCAAGGCTCTCGACGGCACCCGCGCGAGGGTGGCGTCGGGGCTGTGCGGCGAGGTGCTCGAGATCGGGTTCGGCTCCGGGCGCAATGTCCCCCACTACCCGGCAGGCGTCACGCGGGTGCACGCAGTCGAGCCTGCCCTTGCCAACCGCAAGCTGGCGGCGCCGCGGCTCGCGGCCAGCCCCGTTCCGGTCACCTATGCCGGCCTCGACGGCCGCGACCTGGCGCTCGACGACGAGTCCGTCGACCACGTGCTGACCACGTGGACGCTGTGCACCATCCCCGACGTCGAGACGGCGCTCCTCGAGATCCGGCGCGTCCTTCGCCCGGGTGGGACGCTCCGCTTCGTCGAGCACGGACGCTCACCGCGCGAACGCGTGGCGCGCTGGCAGGATCGGGTGACGCCACTCTGGGGCAGGCTGTTCGGCGGCTGCCACCTGAACCGGCCGATCCCCGACCTCGTCGCCTCGTCGGGCCTCATCCTCACCGAGCTCGACACCTACCCGATGGCAGGTCCCGAGCTCATCGGCTACACCTTCGAGGGCGTCGCCACGAAGGCGTGAGCCCGGACTGCGGCCGTGGAGGCAGAAGGAGGCCGCACCGCCGTGGAGGCAGCGGGGTCGGAAGAAGTGCCCCGGCGGTCCGGGGGCCTGCCGGGCGGGCTGCCGCTAGGCTCCCGCAGGCGGGCCGGCGGCGGTGTGCCGGGTTCCGGGGGGGTCGACCGCCCAGCCGGGCGGCTCGCCCCAACGCTCGCCGTAGACCAGCTCGTCGAGGGGGCGCCGGCGCACAGGTCCGTGGTGCCCGGCCGGCCGGCCGATCGTGATGGTGCCGGCGAGGAACACCTCGTCGGGGATCCCGAGCAATGCCTTGAGCTCGCCCTCGACGGCGACGTGCCAGCCGGTGAAGGCCCCGCCGTACCCGAGAGCCCGGGCCGCGAGCAACAGGTTCTGGCACGCCGGGTAGACCGAGGCGCCCTCCATCGGGTTCGGCGCCCGGTAGCGGACGAGGCAGGGGAGCACCAGGACCGGCACGTCCTCGAAATGCTCGACGAAATGCTGCATGGTGACAGCCATCCGCGCCTTCGGCGATGCGGGGTCGGCACCGCTGCCGGCGTCGTAGCGGTCGGTGGCGCGCTTGGGCGCCCACAGCCTGCTGGCACCTGCCGCGATGAGCCGCTTCGCTGCCCGTGCCCTGGGTCCGTCGGTGAGGACGACGAAGCGGAACGGTTGGCGGTTCGAGCCACTCGGTGCCCGCGTGGCGGCAAAGAGCATCGCCCTCAGGGCCTCGGGAGGAACGGGTTCGGGAGCGTAGCGCCGGATGGCCCGGGTGGTCGTGAGCCCCTCGAGGAGACCCACCGTGTCGCGAGGAAGCGGGCGATGCGCGAGGACGGCCAGGTCATCGAGGTCGGTCACGGGAGCATGATCGCCGCCGGTCGCGGTGACGGCAAGCCCCGCCGGTGCCGGGCCGGTCTGGTGGCGGGGCGGTGCGGTGCGGTGCGGTGCCGAGTGAGCGGGTCGGTGCTGCCGTGCGCTAGCTTGCGGCGGAGCAGACAAAGGGGGAGGTCCGCGATGGAGACCAAGGCGCTGGAGAGGGTCGTCTACGAGAAGGATGCCGAGGCTGGGATCGCCCGCATCATCCTCAATTTCCCCGAGAAGGCGAACGCGCAAGACTCCAGGCTGGCATGGGACGTCGACGCATGTCTCGACGAGGCCGACCGAGACTACGAGGTCAAGGTCGTGATCCTCAAGTCCAACGGCAAGGGCTTCTGCGCCGGCCACGCCATCTTCGCAGGCCCCCAGGAGGAGGTCTACCCCGACTTCTACCACTCCATCGAGCACACCGGCTCGGCCTGGAAGGGCCAGCTCGACCTGTTCGTCTGGCCCGTGCTCCACCTGTGGGAGTTCCCCAAGCCGACGATCGCCCAGGTCCACGGCTACTGCCTCGGAGGCGGCACCTACTACGGGCTGCTCACGGACATGACCGTCGCGTCCGAGGACGCCTACTTCCAGATGCCGCTGGTCCAGGGGCTCGGCCTCCCAGGCGGCGAAACGATGATCGAGCCCTACGTCTTCATGAACTGGAAGCGCGCCGCGCGCTACCTCTATACGGCCCAGACGCTCAGCGCGCAGGACGCGCTGGCCCAGGGCCTCGTCAATGAAGTGGTCCCCCGCGAGAAGCTCGAAGAGACGGTCGAGGAATTGGCCCGGCAGGTCGCCGCGGCACCCCTCAGCACCCTCATGGCCACCAAGGCTCTCCTGAAGCGGGCATGGGAGCAGATGGGCATGCGCATGCTGATGCAGATGTCCAACGACCTGCTCACCGTGGCCGCCCACACCTCCGACGTGCAGCGGCTGCGCGAGCAACGCGGATCGAGCCGCCCTCGCCAGTGGGCGGAGCAGCAGACCCGGGCCGCGTCGACCTGACACAGCCGGTACGAGCGGCTCCGGACGTGCTGCTACGCACGGGATCGACGACGGGCTGGTTGCGCCTGCTCACGCACAAGAGGTAGGCACAGGAGGGGGCAGACGATGATCGACCTCGGGCTGGAGCGCAAGCGCGCCGTCGTGGCGGGGGCAGGGTACATCCCCGGCCGCGCCGGGCACGGGCGGATGAGCGCGCGCAAGCTGGCGGACGCGGGTGCCACCGTCGCCTGCATCGACATCGACGAGGGCAGGGCGCGAGGGATCGTGGCCGAGATCGCGGCCGCCGGCGGGAAGGCCTTCCCGGTGATCGCCGACATGACCGACCGGGGCCAGGTGCACCGTGCCCTCGACGAGGCAGCTGAAGCCCTGGGCGGCATCGACGTCTGCGTCGACATCATCGGCAGGGCCACGTGGGACCGCGCCGAGTCCTTCTCCGAGGCCGACTGGAGCTGGACGATCCTCAACAACGTGACCCACGTCTTCTTCCTCTTCCAGGCTGCGGGCCAGCACATGATCCGGCAGGGAACCGGCGGCTCGCTCGTCGCCCTGGCCTCTGCCGACGGCATCGCCGCCGCGGCCTACCACGCCCCGTACGGTGCTGCCAAGGCCGGGGTCATCTCGCTCGTGAAGACCTTTGCCGACGAGCTCGGCCGCTACGGCATCCGCGTCAACGCGGTGGCGCCGGGGAACGTCGGTTCGGGCAACGAGGACCAGCCCCAGGGCGAGTACGGCGTCAATGGCATCAATCCGCTGGCAGCGCCGAGATCCCGCGACGTCGGCAATGCCGTCCTGTTCCTGTCGTCCGCGCTCGCCGAGCGGATCACCGGCCAGACGCTCGTGGTCGACGGCGGAGCCACGATCAGATCGCTGTGGGGGATGACCCCTGACGTGATCGACCAGTACCGACAGTACTGAGGCCGCCGTGGACGGGAGCGAATCGCAAGCAGCCAGAGGAGACGATGCAGCGGCGCGCCCGGTCTTCGCCAAGGGCCGCGACCTCTCGCACGCGAGCAGAGTCCTCGAATTGTGGCTGCCCGAGCGGGTCGGCGCGACCGGGGTGCGCGTCGACAACCTCCGGTACCCGACCGGGGCCGGGGTGTCCAACGAGACCATCCTCTTCGAGGCGGCCTGGCGACAGAGCGGCCACGACCTGCGGGAGTCGCTCGTCCTGCGAGTGGCGCCCCGCCCCGGCCCCTACCAGCTCTTCCTCGACCCGCAATTCGAGGCCCAGTACCACCTACTCGCGACGCTGCACGCGAGCGGGCTCGTCAAGGTGCCCGAGGTGCTGTGGCTGGAACGGGATGCCTCCCACCTCGGTGCCCCGTTCTTCGTCATGCGCCAAGTTCCCGGCCGGGTGCCGGTCAGCATGCCCGTTTACAACGCGACCGGGTGGCTGTTCGACGCCACCCCGGCGCAGCGACGACGCGTGTGGGAGACCTCCGTCGACGGGCTCGCCTCCATCCACCGGGTGCCTCTCGAGCTGATCGGCTTCCTCGACCACCCAGAGCGCGGCCCCACCGGCTTCGACCAGCTCTTCGAGTACACCCGGCGCCATTACGAGTGGGCCGCCGGGGGGCGGCGCTACGTGGTGCCGGAGCTGCATCTCGCGTGGCTGTACGCCAACCTCCCGCGCCGCCGTCCCACGGGCCTGTCCTGGGGCGACGCACGGATGGGCAACATGATGTTCGACGAGAACTTCGAGCTCGCCGCCATCATGGACTGGGAGCAGGCGTCGCTCGGAGGCCCGCTCCAGGACCTTGCGTGGTGGCTGTTCTTCGACGTGTTCCACGCACTCGAGCATCCCCGCCTCGACGGGCTCGGGTCGCGCCAGGAGACCATCGAGCGCTGGACGGAGCTGACGGGGCTCGAGGTCCACGACCTGCTGTGGTACGAGGTGCACGCCGGGGTGCGCCTCGAGATCTTTCCCGTGCACGCAGCCAGTCGGGCCGACGGTCCACGTGCCGGAGGGCAGGATCGCCTGTCGGACCCCAACGACAACCATTTCACGAGGCTCGTGTGCGAGCTGCTCGACCTGCCTCCGCCGAGCGAACTGCTTCGCGACCGGGGGCGCCGCTGAGCCGACGGGTCGCCGCCGTGCCTCACCCCCAGACGACGGGGAGCTGGTCCGGACCACGCTCGTACATCCCGACGATGCGCGGCGGCTCGGCGTCGGGATCGAGGCGCAGATTGGGGAGGCGCTCGAGCAATGCGTCGATGGCCGTGAACATCTCGGCTCGGGCGACATGCATCCCCAGGCAGATGTGTGGCCCACCCCCAAAGGCAAGGCCGGGCATGGCAGGTCGGGTGATGTCGTAGGCGTCCGGGTCACGCCATCGAGCGGGGTCGCGGTTCGCAGCGCCCAGGCAGAGGTGCAGCACCGATCCGGCGGGGACCGCCGTCCCGAAGAACGTCAGATCGCGGGCGGCATAGCGCGAGAACACGGGGTCGGTCGGCGCCCACCGGAGCGACTCCTCGATGGCAGCGCGCAGCAGGGCACGATCCTCCCGGACCCGCTCGAGCGCGTCGGGATGGGTCAGCAGCGCGGCAAGGGTGATGCCCAGCTGCTTCCAGGTGGTGCCAGAACCCGCCGCCAGAAGGAGGTATGAGAAGGAGAAGATCTCCGCATCCGACAGGCGGTGGGTCCCTTCGTCGTCGGTCAGCTCAGCCTGGCACAGCACGGTGATGAGGTCGTCTTCTGCGTGCTCCCGCCGCGCAGCGATGATCGGCATGAGGATCCGGTGCAGGACCGGAAGGGCACCCTGCAGGTTGTCACCCTGCCGGAACGCGGAGCGGATCTCGAGCGCGTCCTCGACGTCCACCCCGAAGCTCCCGGTGATGGTGAGCAGGGGGATCGCGGCATCGAAATCGACGTTGAGCTCCGCGCGGCCATCGCTCTCGAACCCGTCGATCAGCGCGTTGACGGTCTTCGAGATCCACCGATCGATCCACCATGCGGCACGGGCGGGGATGAAGGAGGGCTGGACGAGCCCCCGGTAGCGCCGATGGCGAGTGCCGTTCATCGCGAGCATGCTGCTGGCGATGCCGAGGCCCTCGGTCCCCTGGACGTCCACCGGCGACGAGGGGAAGGACTCGGCGTCGCGGAAGGCCTCGTCGCACGCCTCGTAGCTGAAGACCGAGAAGTGGGGCCGGTCTGGCTCGGGCAGGCCCTGGAACGTCGCCTCTCCCGCGTAGCCGACGAGCTTGTGCACGACGCCGACGTGCACCGGACCCGATTCCCGGAGACGATGGAAGGCGGGGTACGGGTCGTCACGGTAGAGGCCGGCGGTCCCCTCCCCACGGAGGCGGAGGTCGAACAGGGACCGGATGCGCTCCTTGTCGAGCTTCAAGACGTCGCTTCCCATGTCAGCTCTCCTCCCCACCCGAGCCGCCGTTGCGGTGCAACTGGAGCCATCGCCGCGCGGTCGTCCGAAACGATAGCCAGGTTCCCAGCTGCCCGAGCGGGAAGGGAACCGGAGGGAACGCACCGCCGCGCACCGTTGCACCGGGGGACGCACGATTGCAGGATTGCGCACCGTTGCCATGCCATCGTCATGTCGTTATGCTGCAATGCAGTCACGCGTGCCGGATCCGGGGGGGTCAGATGTCCGGACGAGTACAGGCAGCTGCCGTGGGGTTGGTCCTGTCGTCGGCAGTCATCTCGCTGGGTGGGGTCGTACCCGCACCGGCCGCTGCGAGCAGCGGCGGTCGGTCGCCCATCACGGTGGGCTTCATCTACTCAGCGACCGGCCCAGCATCGTCCTCCTATGTCGGCTCGCAGTGGGGTGCCGAGGCCAGGATCGACGCCCAGAACGCTGCCGGCGGCGTGAACGGCCACAAGATCCGCCTCGTTGTGGCAGACGACCAGTCGAACCCGGCCGTCAACCAGACGGCGGCGCAGGAACTGGTGCAGGCCAAGGGAGCCTTTGCGGTGATCGAGGACTCGTCGCTCGCCTTCGGTGGCGCCAAGTACCTCAACCAGGCCGGCGTGCCCGTCACCGGTGCCGCCGTCGACGGCCCCGAGTGGAACGAGAAGCCCTACTCGAACATGTTCAGCGTGACACCGCCCTCGGTCGGGCCCGCGGGTGGTGTCACGTACGGGTACACGACGAATGCCGTCTTCCTGCACCAGCTGGGTGTCAAACGGCTCGCCGGCATCGTCTACAGCATCCAGTCGGCAATCTCGTCGATGAACCAGCTCTACGTGTCAGGTGCACACCTCGGGATCAAGAACTGTTACGAGAATACGTCGATCCCCTTCGGGGACATGGACTTCGGCTCCGAGGCGCTCGCCATCAAATCAGCGGGTTGCGACGGCGCGGTCGGCGTGTCTCTGCTGGCCACCGACATCGCCTTCAGCCAGGCACTCAAGCAGGCGGGGGTCCACGCGGCGCAGCTCTACTACACCGCCTACGACCAGAACCTGGTGAGCAACCCGACCTCGCTGCGGGCGATGCAGGGTGACTACACCACCGTGTTCGTCGACTTCGGCCATCCGGGCGCGGCCGCTCGCCGGATGCTGTCGGACCTGAAGAGGTACACCGCCTTCCCCGGCGGCATCCCGAGCCTCAACATCACCCAGGGCTACGAGGCGGCAGACCTCATGATCAAGGGTCTCGAGCTCGCTGGCACCAATCCGACCCGTCAGGCCTTCATCTCCCGCCTCCGGCGCGTCAGCCGCTATGACGCCGGCGGCCTGCTCACCACTCCGGTCACCTTCGAGCACTTCGACACCGCGGGCATCCTGCCGAAGGTCAGCTGCAGCCTCTACGCCCGGATCGAAGGCAACGGATACGTGCCCTACAACCACGACAAGCCTGTGTGCGGCACGCGCTTCGCCATGCCCTCCTGAGGGCCCCGGCCGTCCCTCGCGCCTCCGCCTCGCCGCGGCCCGCCGGGACGCGACCTCACGAGGCCCACGAGACCGAGGGCCGGGCTGACAGATGGGCGTGGAGGGCAGCGGGCGAGCCCTTCGATCAGACACCAAGGAGCTCGAAGGTGCCGTTGTCGACGACCGCATGGCCGAGACGGCGGACGAACTGGGTCGTGACGGGCTCCTCGACGAATTGGGTCATCGCCCACAGGTACAGCCCGTACGCGAGGTAGCGACGATAGCCGGCGACGGCCTCGTCCCACGCCGGCGGCTCGATGCCGTAGGCGGACAGCCGGTCCAGGTAGTGGCCGAGGAGGGCGGACTCGCTCCGCCGCCGCTCGTCGGTGTCGAGGACCGCGCCGATGTGGTAGGCGACGTCCATCGCCCAGGACCCACGCTGGACGAGCTGCCAGTCGATGAGCCCGGGGCCCGACGCCGTCTCGAAGACGTTGCCGGCGTGGACGTCACCGTGAACCAGGCAGGCGGCGGCGGGCGGCGGCGCGGAGGCGAGCTGCTCCAGGGCAGCGTGGATGCGCTGACCGTCGCGGACCCACGACGGAAGGCCGCCGGCACGCGGGCGGTCCATCAGCTCCTGCAGGCGCGCCGCGTCAACCGCCAGGGTCAGCATCTCGAGCTTGGGTGCCAACCACGGGGCATCGAGGCCAGCTGCTCCCCATGAGGCGGCGTGGAGGCGAGCCAGCTGGTCCAAGGTGGCAGCCGCCTGGTCCACCGAATAGGGGCTGAGGGCGGTGAGGAAGCGGGCGCCGGCCCGCACGAGGTCCTCCATCACCACGATCCCGTGCCCGGTCGTGCCGTCGATGCCGGTGTACACGCACGGCGCCACCCGGGCGCGCACGCTGGCCGCCAGCTCGCGGTAGAAGCTCGTCTCCACGATGCCGGCACCGGGCCTGCGCCGCCCCTCCTCGTGGAAGTACCCCTTCACGCAGAGCGCTGCCGGGGCGGGTGGATCGCCCGGGCGGTGGTAGTCCACGACGAAGCGCACCTTTGTGGCGACTGTCTGCAGCGTCTCGACCACCGCGGTGCCGGCCACCTCGCAGCCGGGATGCCGGTGCCCGAGCGCCCACGACAACCATCCGGGGTCGAGCACCTCGGCGAGCTCCTGAGGTGCCGGGCTCGGACCGGCTGTCACGCCGCGTCCCCGTCGTGCCCAGGATGCCCGTCGGACCCGGCACGCCCGAGGGCCGCAGGAGGCGGACAGAGTTGCACGCCGGCGGCGGCGCCACGCGCCCTCGTCACGGGCGACGCTCTGCGATCGGCCGCAGCACCACGACCGGGATCCTGCGATCGGTGCGCGTCTGGTAGACGTCGTAGTTGGGCCACAGCGTCCGCATGATCTCCCAGAGGCGGGCATGCTCGGCGCCCTCCGCGGTATGGGCCTCGACCTCGAGGTGGCGGTCGCGAACCTGGATCCATGCCCTCGGGTGCGCCTGCAGGTTCTCGTACCAGACCGGGTGCTCGGGGCTGCCGCCCCTCGAGGCGACCACGAGATAGTCGGGGCCATCGCGCCCGAAGATGAGGGCGCGCGTCTTGGTCGGCACACCCGACCGCCGACCCGTTGTCGTGAGGAGCAGGATGGGCACGCCGTTCCAGAGGTACCCCTCGCGGCCGCCTGTCTCCTGGTAGCGGCGGACGTGCTCGTCGCCGACCAGGGACACATCCGGCGCTCGGTAGGCAGGCTGGTCGGGCACCGTCAGCTCCTCTCGTCTCTCACGGCCGAACGGCGCTCCTGGCCGGCACCGGATCCGCAGCCTAGGGGCGGGCCGACGAGACCACAAGAGCGACGTTCTACCGCCCGCACCAGGCCTCGGCGCGGGCGGGTGGGGCACTCACCGTGAGCGGCGGCTCGAGCGCCCGGAAGAAGCGGGGCCTCGGCGCGGGCGGCGACCGGCGACCGTGCGGGCACCCGCGGCGGGATCCCCGTGCGTTACTCGACGAAGGCCTGGGGGCGACCGGCGTGGATCTCGATCCACTCTGCCCCGTCCTCCCCGGCGGTCCACGAGTAGAGGCGGTCGGGGCTGAAGTAACCCATCCCTGCAGAGGTCACGCGGTTGCCGTAGTGCAGCGAGCCGCGGAGCACGTAGGTGAGCTGGTGGGTCCCGTGGCGGTGCGGCCTGACGCGCTCCTTCGGTCCGGCGACCTCGTGGAACACGGACAGGCGCGACGACTGCAGGATGGTCCTGGTGACGAGATCGCGGCCGAAGAGGCCGAACATCTTCTCCTTCTCCTCGTCGCTCGCGCCGGACCGCTCCATCATCTGGGCGATCGAGTACGCCGGCAGGTCGGCGACCGAGTAGAAGAACGGTCGAGTCGGATCGTCCGCCGCCGCTGGGCCGAGCCCGGCAGCGTCGGCCCCGGCAGCGTCGGCCCCGGCAGCGTCGGCCCCGGCGGCGTCGGCTCCGGCAGCGTTTCCTGGCGCGTCCGTCATGGCACCCCCCTCTCCTCGCGTGACGAAGCCTCGCCCGGCGGCGAGCGCCGGTTGGCGGCACCGAGCGGCAGGCGACCGATCTACAGGCGGTAGAGCTGGGCCGCGTTGTCGCCCATCACCTTTCGCCTGGTCTCCGGGCGCAGCGCGTTCATCTTCTCCGCCATGGTCTCGAGGGGAGCCGGATAGAGGCAGGTCGGGTGCGGGAAGTCCGTCTCGAACAGCACGTTGTCCTCACCGACCTTGTCGAGCAGGTACTGGACGTCGCCCCCGTTCTTCTCGAACCAGAAGGTGGCGTGCCAGTGGTCGTGGAAGTACTTCGAGGGCATCTTCGACAGCTCGGCAGCCTGCTGCGGGGCGTTCTCCCAGATCTCGTAGTCCATCGTCTCGAGCATGAAGGGGATCCACCCGATCCCACTCTCGACCGCCACCATCCTGAGCTTCGGGAACCGGTCGAAGATGCCGGCGTAGATGGTGTTGATGAGGACGCGGGAGCTGTTGATGAACAACATGGAGCCACCGATGGCCGGCTTGACGTACTCGTCCTGGGAGGGCCAGAAGTACCGGCCGAAGAAGTCCATGGCCGTGTTGGACGACCCGATATGGAAGTGCACGGGCAGCTGGAGGTCGGCGCACGCCTCCCAGAACGGATCCCAGGCGCGGTTGGCCAGGTCGGGAGACCCCAGGTCCTGGGGGTCCGAAGTCATGTTCACGCCGCGAAGGCCGAGCGACGCAACGCGCTCGACCTCCTTCACGCAGGCATCGACGTCCCACGCGGGCATGACAGGCATGGGCAGGAGGCGGTTGCCCGACTCCTCCTGGATCTCCGCCATGGCATCGTTGTACAGCTCGATGCACAGCATGCGCAGCACGGGATCCTGCACGACGGTGTTGACCGTCTGGCCGCCGAGGCCGACCGCATTGGGGAACAGCACCTGTGCGTGCACGCCGCACTCGTCCATGATCTGGAGGCGGAGCTTCGGGTCCCACGCCGCCTGGTGGACCCGGTCGAGCCCCCACGCCATCGAGTCGAGGAACGGGGCCTTGCCGCCCTCGCGGTCGACCACCCCGCCGCCGCGGGCGAAGCCGAGCTGGGCCCCGTCGACGACCCAGGTCGGCTGGCCGTCGATGTCCTCGATGTGCAGGACACGGTCCTTGTACGCAGCCGGTGCCCGCTTCGTCCACAGATCGGGCGGCTCGGTGTAGTGCGTGTCCGCGTCGATGACCCGGATGTCGTCGGCCAATGCAACCATTGAGGATCCCCCTTGCCGGACTCGTTCATGCCGGCTCGACAGCGACCGGCCGGTCAACGGGATCCTATCCCCAAGCTTTCTGGGTGGCGCCGTCACGCCGGCAAGGGGGGGTGCGTGGCGAGCCGACCCTGCGCAGCCGCCGCGGCATCAGCGCCCGCCGGGGACCCGCCCGTCTCGGATCGCGGCGCCCGGCTGGCGCCTTCCGGCCGCTCGCAAGCGCACCGATGCAGGCGGCAACTCGCCACTGGCCCGGGCGCTCGACAGCGCGCTCGCCCACCACGCGAGATCGTCGAGCAGGATGGCCATGGCCGCCTCCGTCCTGGAGTCGAGGGGGTCCCCGGACTCACCGAATGCCTGCCCCACATAGGGGATGAGGACGGTGTTGCGCAGGGGGACCATCTCGGCCTCGATGGCGATGTGGGCCAGGTGCTCGATCGCTCGGACGCCGGCAGCGACCCCGCCGCTGTAGCCGACCGCCGCCATCGGCTTGTTCCGGAGGGCGAAGCTGGCGAAGACACTGTCCAGAGCGTTCTTGAGCACACCGGGCACGCTGTGGAGGTACTCGGCCGTCACGACCAGCAGCGCATCCGCCCCCTTCATCGTCGCGTTCCAGGCCTTGACCACGGGCTCCGAGTAGTCCGGATCCGACGGGTCCCCGAGCGACCCGAGGTGCTCCTGGAAGAGGGGCAGCCGCCACTGTCGCAGGTCCAGCAACTCGACGTCGAAGGCCCCGTGCTCGCGGGCCCGGCGCTCGACCCAGGGGACCACGGCGTCCGCTGCCCGGGTCGGGCGGGTGGTTCCCACCAGGATCTCGAGGCGAAGCCGCGTCCCGAAGACCGCGTGCCCGGAAGCGCTCGCACGCCGCGGGCCGGGGGCAGGTACCGATGGCCGGATGTCCATGTTCGCGGGCTCCCTCCCTGCGTGCGCCCTGGCGGGTTCGCGGCCGCGCCAGTGACCGGCGCCGGCGCGGCGCATCAGAGCAGACAGATCCCACCACCGGCCAGGTCCGTTCCACAAGCGGCGGCTGCCAGTTCGGCCGGACCACCATGGGCCGAGGGGCCTCAGGGGAGCAGGGTCGTCAGATTGGGCGCCTGGGGCGCCCATGGGCTTCCGGGCCCGGATGGCTTCGCGGGCCCGGATGGCGGCGCGTCAGGCTCCGGGCGTCTCAGCGTCAGGTGCCCAGGGTGACGGATCAGGCTCCCCCCAGTCGCTCGATCACGGGAGCGAGCAGGTCAAGCCTCGCCCCGACCGGAGCCGCGAAGTAGGTGAACCCGAAGGCGTCGCGATCCTCGAGGAGCTTGTCGCAAACCTCCTCCAGCGTGCCAACGGCAACGACGGGGGACGACACCACGTCCTCGACGGAGATCCCGGGCCGGCCGGCGGACCGGAGCCCTCCCGGCGCCACCCGGGCCAGAAACGCCTCGAGCGCCTCGTCGCGGTCGTCGGTGATCGCCACGTGCGACAGCTGCACGCCGAGCTCGATGCCGTCGAAGCGGTCGCCGGCTGCCTCCCGAACCAGCTCCACCTTGGCCTCGTACGCCCGGGCCGTGAGCTCGGTGAGATCGGTGGGTCGACCCTCACCGGCGATGCGCGGCATCACCTGCACGATGTCGGCCTGCCGGCCGGCCACCGCGAGCAGCTTCGCCCCTCCGCCCCCGATCATGATCGGCGGGTGCGGCTGCTGGAGGGGCTTGGGGGTGCCGTCGAGCCCTGAGATGGCGTGATGCCTGCCCACGAACGTGAACGGCTCGTCGCCGAAGAGGCCCTTCAAGATGATGACGACCTCCTCCAGCCGTTCGATTCGCACCGGGGCCGGGTCGTAGCGGATGCCGGCCTGGTCGTACTCGGCGCGCAGCCATCCGGCACCGATGCCCACCTCGAGCCGGCCGCCGGACAGCACGTCGAGGGTGGCGAGCTCCTTCGCCAGCACGGCGGGATGCCGGAAGTCCTGATCGAGGACGAACTGGGTCATCCGCAAGGTCGACGTCGCCTCGGCAGCGGCCTCGAGGGCGAGGAGCGGTGCGAAGGGCATCATGAAATGGTCGGCCACGCCGAAGGTGGCGTAGCCGAGCCGCTCGGCCTTGCGAGCGTGGGCCCGCAGCTTGGCCGGGTCGTCCGACAGCGGAGCGCCGGCGGCGAAGCGGATCGGCCTGCGCGTTTGCACTGGCCTCAGCTCGCCGGGGCGGGCGCTGTCAGCGGGCACGCCCGGCCGGCAGGCAAGTCGGAGACGGTGTCGAGGCCTGCCATCGTGCTCAGTCAGGGCGCTGCCCGGAGACCGGAGCCGGACGCCGCATCGTTCCTCGACCTTCCACGCCTGTCACCAGGCTCGCTCCTCGACCTTCCACGCCTGTCACCAGGCTCGCTCCTCGACCTTCCACGCCTGTCACCAGGCTCGCTCCTCGACCTTCCACGCCTGTCACCAGGCTGGCTGCCGGCCGGACGGTAGCACCAGGGCCAGCGCCTCTACCCGTTGGCAGTGCCCGAGCGCTGCCAAGGCCGGTCGGCAGCCACGCGGCGTCAGGCCGGTCAGCGGCCAGGCGGGTCGGCAGCAACGGCCAGCTGCCGGCACATCACGTGACCGCCTCCTGCGCGCCCGGGTACCCGCTGGTCGTGATGGGCTCACCTGCGAGCACTGCCGCCCGTGCCGGCTCGCGCCCGCGGAGGCGACTCGCACCAGCGGGTCGCAGCAGCACCGAGACCACCACCGCGGCGATGCCCAGGATGCCTGCGCCCACGGCGAAGGCGGCCGTGAACCCATGCACGGCTGCAGCCTGGGACATGCCCCCATGGGACGCAGCGAAGTGCGCGCTGGCAGAGGTCGCGATCGTGTTGAGGAACGCGACCCCGAGCGAGCCACCCACCTGCTGCATAGTGTTGACCAGGGCACTGGCGACCCCTGCGTCGTGGCCGGGCACCCCGAGGAGGGCGGTCGACGACAGCGGCACGAACACGTGGCCCATGCCGGCGCTGACGAGCAGCTCAGCGGGCACCACGTGGACGAGGAAGGACGAGTGGGGGGAGAGCTGCGTGAGCCACACGAGGCCTGCGGCCGCGGCGACGAACCCAATCGCGGCCAGCACGCGGGGGCCGAAGCGGGGCAGGGTGCGAGAAGCCACGGTCGACGACGCGATGACTCCCGCCGGGAAAGGGAGGAAGGCGAGCCCTGCCTTCAGCGCACCGTAACCGAGCACGCGCTGGAAGTAGTAGGTCATGAACAGGAACGTGGCGAACATGGCCAGCGTCGCCAGCAGGAACCCGAGGTACGAGCCGCCCCGGTTGCGGTCGAGCACGACCCGCAACGGCAGCAGCGGGTTGGGCACCCGGGCCTCGTGGGCGGCGAAGGCGACCAGCAGCACCACCGCAACAGCGATGAAGAGCAAGGTGCGAGGAGCCGTCCACGCGTGCAACGAGGCCTCGGTGAAGCCGTACACGAGCGACGCCAGGCCGGCGGTGGCGAGCAGTGCCCCGGTCACGTCGTAGTGCCGGTCGCCCTCCGCCCGGCTGTCACGCAAGAGCGGCACGGCTGAGGCGGCCACCAGCACCGCGATCGGCGTGTTGACGAGCAGGGTCCAGCGCCAGCTCAGGTACTGGGTCAGGGCTCCGCCTGCGATGAGGCCGACTGCTGCGCCGGTGCCCGAGATCGCACCGTACACGGCGAACGCCTTCGCCCGCTCGCGGGCCTCGGTGAACGTGGTGGTGACGAGCGAGAGAACTGCCGGGGCGAGCACGGCGGCGAACATCCCCTGGACGGCTCGAGCCGCGAACAGCCACGCGGCGGACTGTGCGGCAGCACCCAGAGCGGAGACCCCGGCGAAGCCGAACAACCCGATCACGAACACGCGCTTTCGCCCGACGTAGTCGGCGATCCGGCCGCCGAGGAGCAGCAAGCCGCCGAAAGTGAGCGTGTACGCGGTGAGCGCCCACTGGCGCGCGGCGTCACTGATGTGCAGCGCGACCTGCGCGTGGGGCAGCGCGATGTTGACGATCGAGGCGTCGAGAACGATCATCAGCTGCGCGACGCCGATGATGCCCAGGGACAGCCACCGATGGTCTCGGGTCGGGGCAGTGCGTGCGGGGGACTGGCTGGGCGCGTCCATGACGGTCACGCGGGAGACCTCCAACTGTCGAGCGCGATCTGGGCGCGCCGGTGTGTGCGGGCAGGGCGGACGAGTCGGCCCTCGGACTGGCCGGTCCACCCGAGCAGGCTCGGCGACCGACCCTGGCCAGCGCCTCGACGGCGCTAGCATCTGGCTCAACCGGATGTTGCCTCCGGTCACTTTAGCGGAGGTAGGCTCCGGTTGGCAAGTCGTCGTCTCGAGGGAGGTTCGACCGTGGCTCGGCCGCAGCGGTCCGACGCCCGGCGCAACCACGAAAGGCTGCTGTCCGCCGCCACCCAGAGCCTCGAGGAACGTGGCGCCGAGGCGTCACTGGAGGACATCGCCCGGCGCGCCGGGGTCGGCATCGGAACCCTCTACCGCCACTTCCCCACCCGCGACGCGCTGCTCGAGGCCGTCTTCCGCCGCAACGTCGACCAGCTCTGCGCTGGCGGGCGGCAGCTGCTCGAGACCCTGCCTCCCGAGGAGGCGCTGGCCACCTGGATGCGGCGCCTGGTCGAGTACGTGGCGGCCAAGAAGGGGCTCGCCACCCATCTCAAGACGGTGCTGGCGGCCGACTCGGATCTCTTCGTCTCGACCCATGAGCGGATCGGCGCCACCATCCGCAGCCTGGTCGGCGCGGCGGTTGCAGCGGGCGCCATCCGGGCCGACGTCGACCCCGAGGACCTGCTCCGCGCGCTGTTCGGCGTGTGCCTGATGGCCGACGACTCCGGGTCCCAGGAGCGGGCGCGGCGCATCTCGGGCCTGCTCATGGACGGGCTGCGGTTCCGCCCGCCGGCGCCCCCCGGGTCGGCTCCAGCACCCGCGGTCCTTCTCGGGTCCCCCCGAGGTGCACGAAGGAGAGCTGGCTCGTGAGCGACGTGCGAGACCTGCGCCATGCCGGCGCGGAGGAGTTCTGGAAGGCCTTCGAGGAGGTCATGGCCGGCGAGGACGGCCTGATGACCTACCGCTACCTGGGCACGCGCGCCGAGCAGGTCGGCGACGCCTGGGAGAGCACCATGCGCATCCGGCGGGACCTGCGCAACCCGGCCGGAGGGCTCCTGGCTGCTCCCCTGTCCATCGCCCTGGCCGACCTGCGGGGCGTCGAGGGCGACGCGGTGAGCGTGCCGGCCCCCGTCATGACCTCGGTGCACCTCGTCGACCCCGGTCTCGACGTGGAGGCCGTGCGCGTGCGGATCGACCGGCCCGGCCACGCCGGGCGCACCCTGTCGTTCAACGGCTCGGCGGTGGTGGTGGACGCGGCACGTCCCGACCGGCTGCTCGCGGTGACCGACGGCCTCGGGGTCCGCCTCGCGAGCGTGCCCGCCGGCGCCGAAGGCGGGTACCGCTACGTCGACCCCGGCCCGGGCGTGCCGGACTCCCCCGACCTTCCGCCCCTGGCCGAGGCCTTCGGTGCCCGCAGGACGGCCTCGGGGTTCGAGCTGCCGGTCCTGAGCGGCCGCATCGCCAGCACGTCGGCCTCGCTCCACCACGGCCCCACACAGATCGTGCTCGAGGCGGCTGCCCTGGCCCTGGCAGCAGAGGCAGCCGGCACCGACCGGCTCCAGATCGAGGAGTGGACCGTGATGTACCGCTCGGCTGGGCGGGTCGGGCCCTTCACGACGACCGGCTCGGTGGTCGGAGGACCACTCGGCCGCTTCCTCGCGCGCATGGAGCTGGCCGACGAGGGCAACGGCGGGCGCCTCGTGGCCACCGCCCTCGCCGCCTACCGGCCCTTCGTCGGCGACTGAGCCGCGCGAGCAGGGCCACGCCTGCAGGGCCACCTGCACTGAGCGATGATGGGCTCGATGCGAGCCCACCTGAGAGCCGTCGGGACCGACTTCTTCGACACGGCACCGATCCGCTTCGACACGAGCGCCGTCCTCGCCGCAAACCCCGACAGGGTCTTCGCGGCACTCGCGGATCCGGCCGGGTGGGGGGACTGGTTCCCCGGCTTCGACCACAGCGGCCACTGGGCGACCGACGGCCCGCCGGGTACCGGCAGCCGGCGGGTCGTCCGGGCAGCGCGGCTCACCTTCGAGGAGACCATCATCGCCTGGGAGCCCCCCGAGCGCTTCGCGTTCCGGGTCGACCGGGCTGGCGCGCCGGTCGCGCGTGCCCTGGCCGAGGACTACCGTGTGGCGGCCCACCCCGATGGGTCCGTCCTGTCGTGGACCTTCGCCATCGATCCGCCTGCCGCCATCCGCCCGCTCGTGCGCCGCTCGCGCCCGGTGATGCAGCGCATGTTCGCCAGGGCGGCTGCGGCCCTCCAGGCCCACGTCGGCGGCTGAGCACCCCCTGTCCCCCGGGCTCTCGGGGGCTTCCGCCGCGCGGAGCCGACGCGGCGTCGAGGGCGCGCAGCACGGTACCCGCGTCGCCCGCCGCCATCCCCCCGGTACGCGGCGTCGCCCCGCTCAGGGCTCGGCGGCGGGTTCGAGGAAGTCGAGCACGGGCTGGGGGATCATGTTGTCGTAGCCGTCGGGCCAGCGCATCCACCCGGCCGCAGCCAGCGTGCCCCCGTCGACGTGCAGCGTCGTGCCGGTGACGTACGAGGAGAGATCCGAGGCGAGGAAGAGCACGCACGCCGAGAGCTCCCTGCCGGTTCCCTTCCTGCCCAACGGGATGACGATCCGGTCCTCGAGCAGGCCCTCGCCGACGCGCTGTCCCCACGTGAACCTCGACGCGTTGGCAGTCGGGAAGTGGTCCGGGGCAACTGCGTTCACCCGGATGCCCATCGGCCCCCACTCGACCGCCAGGGTCCGGGTCAGGTGCTCCACCGCGGCCTTCATCGCGCCGTAGATGGCCATCTCGGGCATCGCCCGATGAGCCTCGATGGTCGACACGGTCACGATGCTGCCGCCGGACCGCTGGTCCCGCATCCGTCTCGCGGCCAGTTGGGAAGCCTCGAAGACGTGGGTGAAGTTCTCGCGCGTGACCGCCACCACGCCGTTCGGCGTGAGCTCGAGGGCAGGCTTGCGGAACGAACCTCCGGGCACGTTCACGAGGACGTCGAGTCGCCCGAAGCGGTCGTCGACGTGGTCGAAGAATGTGGCAAGCCTGGCTGACTCCCTCACGTCGAAGCACTCGACGAGCGAGTCGGCGCCGAGGTCGCCCAGCAGGCCGGCCACCCTCTCCACCGCCTCGGGGTCGCGATCGCACACGGCCACGGGCATGCCGGCCCGGACCAGGTCCTCGGTGATGGGCAGGCCCAGGCCGCCGGCACCTCCCGTCACGACCGCCACCTTTCCCGCCAGTGCCGCCCACTCGTCGAGCATGGCCCCTCCTGCCACGGACCGCTTCGATAGCGGCCACCCTCGTTGCCACCGGAACGTTGCCACCGGAGCGCCTGCCCGCGGCAGCTGCCGGGTCACCCCCAGGTCAGTCTGGTCTGATCAGAGCCGCTCGAGCACCGACTCGAGCAGGTCGAGTTGCTCGATGTCGTCACTGATCGGGATGAAGACCAGCTCGTCGAACCCCACCTGGCGGCAGTTGTCGACGGCCCGCCTGATGCCGTCGGCGTCGTACGGCGTCCGGCCGAGGGGTGACGCCGTTCCGGGCGGCAGGCCGAGGTACCGAGCCGTCACTTCGTCGAGCCGCTCACGCGCCCTGTCGCCCAGCGCGAACCACAGGCTGTTCATGAGGTACGGCCGCTCGCTGCGACCTGCTCGTTCCCACGCCCCGAGATGCCGTTCGACCTGCTCGCGCATCGTCGCCACGTCGGCAGACATGACGGCTCCCTGCCACCCGTCGGCCCACCTGGCCGCCCGCGCCAGGGCCTTCGGGCCCGAGGCACCGGTGTAGAGGGGCGGGCCGCCGGAGCGGGCCGGTGGGGGCCCTACCGGCGCCGGTGCGCCGTCCCACGGCGGCTCCCCCGCCCAGACGCGGCGCATGGTGGCCACGGCGTCGTCGATCCGTTGCCAGGGCCGTTCCCGGGTCGAGCCCGCCGCTCGGTAGTCCTCGGCGCGCCCGCCCGTGCCGATGCCGACCACCAGCCGCCCGCCTGCGATGACGTCGATCGAGGCCAGCCGCTTGGCCAGCAGGACGGGCGGGTGCATGGGGACGATCATCACGTGGCTCATCACCCGCACGCGCGTCGTGACCGCGGCCGCCGCGGCCAGGAAGGCGTGCTGCTCGATCTGTGGCCACAGCTCGCGCTCGCCGGTAGCAATGGTCGAGAAGGGGCCGGCGTCGACGCGCCGGAACCACGCGAGCAGCCGGTCGCGGTCGGTCCCCGACATGTAGGGCCCGAGGATCCCGAAGTTCATGCTCGCCCCTCCCAACCGGCAGGCCCCTGCGGGCCAGGCTTGCCGTCTCCGGCTGCGTCGCTCACTCGTCGAGGAACGACTCGGCACCAGGCTCGATCGGCACCCCGAACGCGTTCAGGGCGAACGACACGAGGTGGTAGTAGCCGACCACCATGACGGCCTCGATCAACTCCTGCTCGTCGTAGCGCGCAGCCAGGCCGGCCCACGTGGCGTCGAAGAGCCCGTTGTGCTCGTGCAGCTCGTCTGCCGCCTGGCACAAGAGGGCCTCGAAGGGGTCCCAGCCCTCGGCGAGCGGGCCACGCTGGATCCGGCGGAGGTCGTCCAGCGTCATGCCGATGGCGAGCGCGGCCCTGCGGTGCTGCGCGAACTCGTAGGCCGACCCGCAGTTCCAGCCCGTCCGCAGGATCAGCACCTCGCGATGACGGGCGGGAAGGCGGCCGGAGCGGAGCGTCCGGCCGAGGTTGACCATGGCGGCAGCGGCGTCTGGATGCCGGGCGAGCGTCGTGTAGATGTTGACCGTCGGCCCGACGACGAGGTCCTCGATGACCTCCTGCTGGCGCGCGGTGCGCTCGCTCTCGGGGAGCGGCTCGATCCGGGGTGCCGCCGGATGCGGCACGGGCGGGCTCACGACCTGGCTCCTCCCGCGAGCCCGCGGCGCCAAGAAAGCGTTCGCGGTGGCGCGTGGCCAGCCCGCAGGCACGGCTTCGCGCCCCTGTGCGCGCTCACGGCGCCCCGGCGGTCGCACGTCGCCAGCCAGTCGTCGCGGTCGCGCTGCTCGGGCTGCTCGGTGATCGGCTCGACGCTCATGTGCTCCTCTTCTGCCCTGGCCGGGGCCCGGGCGCGAGCGAACTTACCCCCGGCCGCCAGGGCCCGCTCGCCGTCGTCCCGGCAGCCGTCGCCGTCGCCACCCGCCGAGCAGCCCCATGCGGGGGTGGGCGAGTGGGAGCGCGATCCATGAGAATATCCTTTCTCATATTGACTCCAATATCGGAGTAGTTGTACAGTGGTCCCGGTGGATGATCCCGAGCCCCTCCCCACGAGTGAAGCCCGCTTTGCCGACCTGGTCCGCACTGCCGGACTGCGGGTGACCGCAACTCGCCTCGCGGTGCTGCGCGCACTGGCCCGGCTCCCCCACGCCGACGCAGAGCGCGTCATCGACGACGTGCGGGGCCAACTCGGCTCGGTCTCGCCCCAGACCGTCTACAGCGTGCTCACCGCATTCGTCCGAGCCGGGATCGTCCGGCGCATCGAGCCCGCAGGCAGTCCTGCGCTGCACGAGCTGCGCGTGGGGGACAACCACCACCACGTGGTCTGCCGTCGCTGCGGCGCGACGGCAGACATCGACTGCGCGGTCGGCGCCCGCCCCTGCCTCACCCCTTCCGAGACCCGTGGCTACGTCCTCGACGAGGCCGAGGTGACCTTCTGGGGCATCTGCCCCGCCTGCCAGGGGGCGCAACGCCGCCCATCAGACCCACGCCGGCATGCACGACCCCAACCGGCGGCAGGACCGTGGCCGACGGCTGATCCACACCCGACGACAAACCCGACCAGAAAGGAGCGACGACGTGTCTGAGACCGACCCCGAGAACAGGTGCCCCGTGCTGCACACCGCGCGGGGGGCGAGGACGAACCGCGACTGGTGGCCGAACCAGCTCAACCTCGACGTGCTCCACCGCCACTCGCGGCTCTCGAACCCGATGCACGAGGACTTCAACTACGCGAAGGAGTTCGCCACCCTCGATCTCGACGAAGTCAAGCGCGACATCGTCGCCGTCATGACCACCTCCCAGGAGTGGTGGCCGGCGGACTTCGGCCACTACGGGCCCCTGTTCATCCGCATGGCCTGGCACAGCGCAGGCACCTACCGTGTCGCGGACGGCCGGGGCGGGGCGGGGCGGGGCAACCAGCGGTTCGCGCCGGTCAACAGCTGGCCCGACAACGCGAACCTCGACAAGGCCCGCCGGCTCCTCTGGCCCGTCAAGCAGAAGTACGGCCGCAGGCTGTCGTGGGCCGACCTGATCGTCTTCGCCGGGAACTGCGCGCTCGAGTCGATGGGGTTCCAGACCTTCGGCTTCGGCGGCGGCCGGGAGGACATCTGGGAACCCGATGACGTCGACTGGGGGCCCGAGGACACATGGCTCGGAGACGAGCGCTACCGGGGCGACCGCGAGCTCGCCAATCCGTTCGGAGCCGTGCAGATGGGGCTCATCTACGTGAACCCCGAGGGGCCGAACGGCAACCCCGACCCGCTCGCCGCTGCACGCGACATCCGGGAGACCTTCGCCCGCATGGCCATGAACGACGAGGAGACCGTGGCGCTCATCGCCGGTGGGCACACCTTCGGGAAGTTCCACGGTGCCGCCCCCGCAACCTACGTCGGTCCGGAGCCCGAGGGTGCCCCCCTCGAAGAGCAAGGGCTCGGCTGGAAGTGCACCTACGGCACGGGCAAGGGGAACGACACCATCACGAGCGGGCTCGAGGGCATCTGGACGACCGAGCCGACCAAGTGGGACAGCGGCTTCTTCGACAACCTGTTCCGCTACGAGTGGCAGCTGACGACGAGCCCGGCGGGCGCCAAGCAGTGGACCCCGATCGACTCCTCGGCCGAGGGCAGCGTGCCCGACGCCCACGATCCCGCTACGCGCCACGCCCCGACCATGCTCACGACGGACCTCGCGCTCAAGGAGGACCCGATCTACCGCCCGATCGCCGAGCGCTTCCACCAGCATCCCGACGAGTTCGCGGAGGCGTTCGCCAAGGCCTGGTTCAAGCTCACCCACCGCGACATGGGCCCGCTCTCCCGCTACCTCGGGCCCCTCGTGCCGGCCGAACCGCAGCTCTGGCAGGACCCCGTCCCGCTCGTCGACCACGAGCTGGTCGACGAGCGCGACGTCGCGTCGCTCAAGGACCGCCTGCTCCGCTCCGGTCTCTCGATCCCCCAAATGGTGACCACGGCATGGGCCTCGGCATCGAGCTTTCGCGGGACCGATCGCCGCGGGGGCGCCAACGGAGCTCGGATCCGGCTCGCGCCGCAAAGGGACTGGGACGCGAACGACCCGGACGAGCTCGCTCAGGTGCTCGAGACCCTCGAACGGGTACGCCAGGAGTTCAACGGCGCCCAGGCGGGCAGCAAGCGGGTCTCGCTCGCGGACCTGATCGTCCTGGCCGGGTGCGCCGCCGTGGAGCAGGCGGCTCGCCTCGCCGGAATCGAGGTGACCGTCCCGTTCACACCCGGACGCACCGATGCCTCCCAGGAGCAGACGGACGTCACGTCCTTCGCCGTGCTCGAGCCCGTGGCCGACGGCTTCCGGAACTACGTGCGGGCAGGCGAGAAGCGCCCTCCCGAGCACCTGCTCGTCGAGCGGGCGAACCTCCTCACGCTGACGGCTCCGGAGATGACTGTCCTGATCGGCGGTCTCCGCGCGCTCGGTGCGAACACCCGGCACGCGCCGCACGGGGTGCTCACGTCTCGACCGGGGGTGCTCAGCAACGACTTCTTCGTCAACCTCCTCGACATGGCGACGGAGTGGAAGCCGTCGCCGACACAGGAGGACATCTACGAAGGGCGCGACCGCGCGACCGGCGAGCTCAGGTGGACCGGAACGGCGGTCGACCTCGTGCTCGGCTCCAACTCCCAGCTCCGGGCGATCGCCGAGGTCTACGCCTGCGACGACGCGCAGGAGGTGTTCGTGCACGACTTCGTCGCTGCGTGGGACAAGGTCATGATGCTCGACCGCTTCGACGTGACCAGAGGCTGAGGCGGGCCGCCTGCTGGGCGGCAGGGCGGGGCGGCTGGGACGGTCAATCCGAGGCCTCCCGGGCGGCCTGCCAGCCCGGCGTCCGCCACGGCATCCCGCGCCCGGTCGTCACGAGGGCAGCCAGGCTGCCGAGATAGTGAGCCCAGCCTGCCGAGCAGTCCGGGTAGCAGTCCAGAGCCGGGACCAACCCGGCGTGCTCGAAGCCGACGAGGGTCGCTGCGTCCTGCGGAGCGAGGTCGAAGCTGAGGCGGGTGCCGTCCCACTCGGGAAACCGGGCGTGCTCCAGGCACCTCCAGACCACCCGGCTCGCAGGCAGGGCCTCCTCGACGCGCAGCACGACCCGCTCGTCGCCGAAGCCCAAGGTGACCTCTCCGCCCCGCTCCGCCGACCCGGCCACGGCGGGTGTCCACCACCCGGCAAGCCCCCCGAGGGTCGTGCGCGCCGCGAACACCTTCTCTGGTCTGGCACGGCCTCGACCAGGACCCTCGTACGGAACCCGCCGCTCACGCCCGTGCCCCCACCAGCGGTTCGGCATGGCCGGTCTCGAGCATCGTCTTCAGGTTGGCGAGCACCCGCGGCCAGCCCCCGCGGACGCTCTCGAGCATCGGGCTCCCGTCCTCGAACCCCTCGTGGACGACGGTGAGGCGCACGGTGCTGGCGTCGACCGGCTCGATGTCGAAGGACACCTTGGAACGCTGCTCGGTCGCCAGCCGCTCGAGGTGCGCCTCGCTCCAGTCGAGCGCCTGGGCCAGCTCGGTGCTGACGCCGTGCCACGTGTACGACAGGCGCCTCGGGGGGTCCGATTCCAGGACCCGCTGCTCGGGATCCTCCACTCGCACGCCGGCCAGGGCGAAGCGGTAGGAGGACCCCTTCGCCCAATCGCAGTCGAAGGTGGCGCCCCAATAGGTAGCGGTAAAGGCGGGGTCCGTGAGCGCCTCCCAGAGTCGCTCGGGGGTGGTGCGGATGTAGGTCACGTAGACGAACTCGGGTCGGCTCACGCTCGGCTCCTCCAGTGCTCGTTTGAGGCCCGCCAGCGCGGTGACCCGCCGGCGGTGGTAGCGGTTGATCCAGCGATCGGACAGCTCGGCGATGGGCGCGGCGTTCAGGTAGTGCAGCTTCTCCCGGCCCCGCCACACCGTGGTCACCAGCGCAGCCGACTCGAGGACGGCCAGATGCTTGCTGACCGACTGACGGGCCATGTCGAGGCCCGAGCACAGCTCCGTGAGCGTCTGGCCGCCCTTGGCGTTTGGGCCTGCCCCGGTTTGACGGACATCCACCATGTGGGGGGTGACCCCCGGAAAGGATGTCCACAATGGAGACGATGGAGCGGAAGAAGCCCCGCCCGCGACGGTCGTTCACGCCGGAGT
>Ga0070738_10002121_pt1 | contig 32816 bp, 12 predicted proteins | sample Coa_R2_2_FD_66446 | JGI IMG/M metagenome (GOLD analysis project Ga0070738, IMG submission 66446) | Surface soil microbial communities from Centralia Pennsylvania, which are recovering from an underground coalmine fire - Coalmine... | ecosystem: Environmental > Terrestrial > Soil > Unclassified ...
GCCCATGTACACCACCCAGAGATCCCCTTCGCGATTGGCGCACGCTCTTGCGATCGGCAGGATCACATGGCAGTTAATGGCCACCATCGCCGTATTGATCACCTCAAAGCGCCGATCGGGATAACGTTCCCGCAGTAGGACTGCTAACATTCGCGGCAGTCCGAACTTCAGATCCGGATCGCCCATCGCCGCGGACTCGCCCATGACAAAAATGCGAATCGTGTTGGCAGGTTTTTTCTGCGGAAAGGACAGCGGCGCCGGCGAGCGCGCCAGGCCGGGCGGAAAGAAACGCCTTCCAAAGTCCGAGTTCTCCACCCACGCCTCGACTCCTCGAACACGGCCGGTTTTGAAAAAGTCTGTCGAGTACCCGTACCCCGCGCACCGAAGCGTGAATTCCAGGCAGATGAGAATGAACAGGGGCACGCCCACGATTGCGACCACACGAAAAACTTTGCTGCGGTTCTCGAGCGGCCGCTCTTGGAGGGGGCTCTTCCGGACAGTTGTTGCGGAGGGTTGCCGCTCTGGAGCGCGATTAGCCAACGGCCAATTCTAACTGGTGTTGGAGATCGCGTCCAGAAAAGCGGCGAGTGGGCTCTCATCCTTTTTGGCTCGGGCCATGGCCAAATTAGTTGTGCTTTTTTTAAAAGTTTTTCTTGTTTGCGTACCTATTAGGCCTGCATAACAGGACCGAGAAAAGATTTAGAAGAGATAAAAACCCATATGAACAGAATTCGAATCGCAGCGTGTGCGCTGCTCCTGGCGGGTGTTTCCGGTTATGGAGGCACTTTCTCGGCAGACTTCGCCACACAAGACACCTCAGCGTTTATCCTCAACGGCGCAGGCCTTCTCCCAGACGCGAATACCTGGTACCCGGTTATCGCAACGAACCGGCTGGTACTTACAATTAACAGCACGAACCTGAGCGGTTCGATTTCACCCAACGACTTTGACAACGCCTCTCCCATCGAGTCCTTTGTGGCCAAGTTCAAACTGCAGTTCGGTCCCGGCAGCGGCAATGCCGCGGACGGAGCGGCTTTCAGTTTTGGCCCGGACATCAACCAGTTCAGCACCACCTACAACGAGGTGGGTGCGGGGGGCGCGTCCTTTGCCATTTCATTCCACACTTACACCAGCAACGGGGGGCCTGCCGTTGATGCGTATCTTTTCGGGCAACGCATCGGCCATTTTCCCATCGCCAAAACCAACATGGTCAACTCGAAACTCCAGGATGTAACCATTCAACTTAAAAAGAATTCGACCCTGGATGTGACCTACGCCGGTTCGGTTATTTTTACCAATCTTTATATGCCGGATTGGGGTCCTACCAACGGCTATTTCATTATTTCTGGCCGCACGGGAGGAGAAACCGAAGAAACCGATATTGCGAACCTCTCAATCAACACGACGTTGCTTGGGACGCTCGTGGCGCCCACCATCACCGCGGACCCGGTCGCCGTCTCGGTCAAGGAAGGCAATTCGGCTTCCTTCAGCGTGGCCTTTGATGGGACAGGCCCCTTCACCATCCAATGGCTCAAAAACGGCACCCCCATTCAAGACGCCACTAATCAGAACGTGACCCTTTCGCCCGTGCTGTACGCAGATAATAATTCAAAGATTTCGGCCCGGGTGACGAACCAGGCCGGGAGCACCACCTCGGCGGGCGCAAACGTATCGGTGACACCGGACACCACGGCGCCCACGGTTGTGAAAGCCTCGGGCGACATGTCCTTTTCCGTCGTTACAATCACCTATTCGAAGCCGGTTTCGGACAGCGCGCTCAACAAAGCCGACTATTCGTTCGACCAGGGAGTCACGGTTTCGGCTGTGGACCGGGTAAACACGACAACCGTGAAGCTGACCACGAGCAAAATGACTCAGAATTCAACGTACACGCTTACAATCAACGGTGTTCAGGATATCTCGACGACACCCAACACCATTGCAGCCAATACGAAAGTTACGGTGCGAACGTTTGTTTTCATGGCGGACACCGCGCTGCATTCAAAGTACATGGGTTTTCCTGATAACAGCAGGGCCCCAGCTGTGATGAATGATCCCCGTTTCGGCGTCTCTCCCGACCGGCGTGACTTGATTACTGCGTTCGAATATCCCGCCAACGGGAACGGTCGCGACGGCACGGCTGATCCGGCGCGCAATTACGCCGACACCATCGAGAGCTTTTTCATCCCCGCCACTACGGGAAATTACGTCTTTTTCACCGCAGGCGCCGATTATTGGGCGCTGTACTTGAGCACCGACGAAAGCCCGGCCAATAAGAACCTGATTTGTGAAGTCGGCGGGTGGACAAATCCGCGCGGATGGAATACGGGGCAGGGCGGGACATCGATGATCAACGGGCGCTCGGACACGTTTTCAAATCCAACGTGGCCCACCGGCAACACCATCACGCTGACGGCAGGCCAGCGCTATTACATGCTTCTCCTTCATACCGATCCCTCATGGGCGGGCGGGGATGACTTTGGCGCTACCTTCAAGCTGGAAGGCGCCGCCGATCCGGCGGCCGGGGATCCGCCAAAACTGACCGGGAACCTGATCGGCTATTACATCGATCCCGACGGCGCTTCGATCACTTTCGACAATCAACCGCAAAATGCCTCGGCCCAGGAGGGTGGTTCTGTCACTTTCTCCGTTGTGGCCACGGGTGTTTCCGCCTACGGCACGAATGTGACCTACCAATGGCAAGCCGCTCCGAAGAACAGCACCACTTTCACCAACATCCCGGGAGCCACGAGCGCCTCCTACAGCACGCCGCCCTTGCTGCGCAGCATCTACGACGGCATGCAATTCCGAGTAGTCGGCTCGGTGCCGCCGATCACCCAAAACAGCGCTATCGCGGTGCTTACGGTTTCGGCCAATACCACTCCCCCGGTTGCCACCGCGGGAGCCATGCTCGATTCCACACCCGGAGTCGTCGACATCGGAATCGGTTTTGACAAGCCGATGGACGACGCTTCTGCAAGCGCCTTGGCGAACTACTCTGTCTCCGCGGGAACTGTCGTGAGCCTGACCTGGAACAGCAACCGGTTCACGGCGAATTCTCAAAACCCCGCTGCCATGGTTCGGAAGCAAACCGCCCTGCTTAAGGTCTCCGGGATTGCGGGCACCAGCGGGACTGTAACGATCAAAAACGTGAAAGACATTTACGGCAACACGCTTACTTCGGCCACATTGCCCTTCACGATCAACACAAACATGCAGTGGGGTGTGGTTGGTGCCAACCAGGATGGCGGTTGGAACGCGGTCGTGCCTGTTACCGCCAATGGATTCGACGTCTACAGCGATGGGTCCGGCGAATGGGGCAACTATGACGAAGCCACCTTTGTTTACGAGCAGGTGACCGGTGACTTCGACAAAAAACTCCGTGTGGAGTACCAGGACGGATCGAGCCAGTGGGCTCGCGCTGGCCTGGTCGTCCGTGACGTCACGAACTTCGGAGTGAATGCCGCCGCACAACAAGGCAGCCAGCCTCCCGGTAATTCGGGCACGCCGCCTTTCGACGGAAAAGCCGGCCGTTATCAGAAAATGCACGTGAACCCGGTCGGCGCTACACTGACCGGCCCCGGCAACCTCGGCAATGCGTCCTGGGAAGGCAACCGGCGCCTGGATACGGGCGGGCCGTGCTCTTCGGCCCTCAATGCCGCTAATGGCGTCCCTCAATATCCTAACGCCTGGTGTCGCATCAAACGTGTTGGGCAGACCTTCACTGTGTATCGGAGCGATGATGGCGTGAACTGGATCACCATGGGATCGACAACCTGGGGTCAGGATGATGCGTCCAAATCGCCAATGCCCAATACACTCTTTGTTGGGCCGGAGTTTTCTCCGGAAACAGGGAATGTCTCCCAGGCCGCTGACCGGGGCACATTCCTCGCTCAATTCCGCGATTACGGCAATTACGTCGCCGTTTTCAACCCGCAGTTGAAAGTGGGTTCTGACCCTTCGGGCAAGGTCACCGTGACCTGGACGACGGGCACACTGGTTTCAAGCCCGACCGTCAACGGCAACTATAGTCCGGTCCAGAACGCAACCAGCCCATTCCAGGTGACGCCTGCGCCGGGTTCAACGACCTTCTACAAAGTCAAACCGTAGTTCATTCGATAACCGATGTTCCGCGGGAGCCGGGCCGCCAGGGTCCGGCTCCTTTTGTTTTGGTGCGGGACCTGGCCTGGGACTTTGGGAAATGTCAACTAAGGTCGGCAATCTGGAGCCAATGTAACCCAAGAAAGCTTTACGTATCTAATAGATATCGTGATATTTTCTAATCTTTTTCTTGCATCGAATCCGGCCTTGGCCTAAGTAAGTCCTCATCAGTCTTTCAGTGCGCGTTGGGGGAATTGTCTTTTTTCCCGCAGCGAAACACTTCAAGGCTGGTGTTAAAGGCAGTCAGGAGGGAACTCGAAAACGATCGTTCCGCTCAACAAACCAAATATGAAAACACCTGTGAAAACTCTGGCGTTGCTCCTCCTTTCCGGGGCGGCAGCCTGCGCCGGAACCTTTACCAACGCATTCAACGACCCCAACAACACGACCGGCACCACTTTTGGCGGAGCCGGGACCGTCTCGGGCTCCATGTTCAGTCCTTTGATTGTCAGCAATTATCTTGTCCTGACCACCAACCAGCAAAACTTGCAGGGGAGCGTCGTGCTCGATGACCTGGATCCCGGATCGACGATCGGGGCTTTCAGCGTGCGGTTCAATCTCCTCCTCGATTCCGGGGGCGCAACGCCCGCGGACGGCTTCGCGTTCGTCTTTGGGGACATCACACCCGGCCAGACCTGGGATGAAGAAGGCCCGACTTCAATGAACGGCATCACCGTCAGCTTCGACACCTATAATAACAGCGCCGCTGACGACGCGCCGTCAATCGATGTCAAGGTAAACGGAGGGTACAACAACTATTTGTTCCATGATCACCTGGACATCACCAACCTGATGAGTGCGACGTTCAGCCCCGTGGTCATCACGCTCAAGCAGAACGGCACCCTCAGTTTGTCTTACAAGGGCCAGGTTATCTTTACCAACCTTTACCTGACGGGGTTCGTGCCCGCCTCAGGATATGTGTTCGGTTTTGGAGCCCGAACGGGCGGGCTAAGTGAGAACTGCTACATCAATGATTTGAGCGTGACGACCTCGCTTCAAAGTGCCCTGGCTGGCCCGACGGTGACGACGGCCCCGCAAAATGTCACCGTCAACGAGCACGGGTCGGCGACGTTCAACGTGGGATTCGATGGCACCCCGCCATTCACGTTTCAGTGGTATAGCAACAACGTCGCTGTGACCGACGCGACCAACGCATTTTTAACCATAACCAATCTGGCAGCAGCCGCGACGGGGTCGACCTTTGACGTCGGCATCACGAACGGCCAGGGTGGCGTCCTGTCCGCCGCGGCCATGCTAACGGTCAACGCGGATACCAACCGCCCCAGCCTGGTTTCCATTGTTGCCGCAAAAGACTTTACACACCTGACTGTTACGTTCTCCAAGCCGGTAACCGCAGCGTCTTCGCAAAATACCGCGAACTATTCCATTAACGGGGTGACGGTCATGTCAGCAGTTCAGTCGACCAATAACCCGGCGGTTGTGGTGCTGACCACCAGCCCGCAAAAGGAAGGGACCCCGTACACCCTCACCGTCAATAACGTGATCGACCAATCCAGTTCGGGCAACTCAATCCTCCCGAACAGCACCCTCGCGTTTACGAGCCCGGTTTTCGTGGTGAACGGAGCCGGCGCACTGCTTGGCACCAATGGCACTTCCTATGACGTGGGGTTGAGCTATTCTCTTTTGCCCGACCAGGCGAGTGCCACCACCCTGGCAAACTATACGATCGCAGGGGCAACCGTCACGGGCATCACTTCCCTGACCAACTCGTCGCCCGGCGTTGTTCTTCAAGTGACTGGTCTTCACGTGGGAAGCAATTACACCGTGGCGGTCAGCGGGCTTAAGGACAATGTCGGCAACACCATTTCGGCAACCAATCTGACCTTCACCGTCTCGCGCATGCAGTGGGGCGTTGTCGGTGCGGATCAGTTGCAATTGGGTAACGCGGTCATTCCTGTCGGAACGAATGGCTTTGACGTTTACAGCGATGGAGTCGCCGAATGGGGGAATTACGACGAAGCCACTTTCGTTTACGAAAAGATCACGGGCGACTTCGACAAAAAGCTGCGGGTGGAGTACCAGGATCCTTCCAGCCAGTGGGCGCGTGCGGGTCTGATCGCGCGCGACGTCCCGAATTTTGGAGTTGATGCGCCCACGCAGGAGGGCAGCCAGCCGGGCAATACTCCAACTTTCCCATACGATGGGAAAGCCGGGCGCTACCAAAAAATCCACGTGAATCCTGTCACGACCATAATGGGAACGCCGGGCAACAATCTGTGGGAAGGCAACCGGAGGCTGGACACCGGCGGCGGGTGCACAACAGCGCTCACGAACGTCAATTCCAATCCCAAGTACCCAAATGCATGGTGCCGGCTGCAGCGGGTTGGCCAGAAGTTTTCAATCTACCGCAGCGACGACGGCGTGAACTGGGTATTCCTGGGTTCAACCACGTGGGGAGTGGACGACCTATCCAAAACCCCAATGCCGGCCACACTGTATGTCGGGCCTGAATACTGTCCTGAGAATGGAAACATCACAGACGCTTCATTGAAAGGGGTGTTCGTGGCGAAGTTCCGTGATTATGGAGATGTGGCGGCGTCGACGGGCGCTCCAACTCTCAGCTACACCCGCACGCCATCCGGCTTGTCGATTACCTTTAATGGCACGTTACAGTCGGCAGATGTTGTTACCGGGCCCTGGACCAACGTGCCAGGAGCAACCAGTCCATTTACGGTGACGCCCAGCACGCCTGCAAAGTTCTTCCGGGCGAAGCAATAGCCAAAGCCGAGGCAGTTTCCACGAGGCCGGGCGAAAGCCCGGCCTTTTTGCTCAGGAGCAGCCATTCACCCGGGACAATGCGTCCTGGGCGAGTTCTATGATCCCCACGAGCGAGGCGGCGTCGCGGTTCTGCCGCAGAGTTTCGACCCAGTCGGTAAAGGTCGCTTCCGGGTTCGACCTGGGGTCAGGCAGCATCCGCCACCGGCGTGTCCTCCAATCAAAAAAGATTCGATTGGGGTCATATGCGTAAGGCCGTGGCAAACCCGCCAGGAGCAGCCGCAGCATGTTGCGATCACATGCCGCCAACACCAGCGTTCCCACAAAACGCAATTCCGCTTCCTGCGCTTCATCCAATTGAGGCGTGTTCTCGATGGAAAAACTAAGCCAACCTTCCTCCTGCAATCGAGCTGCCGATTGCCAATGCAGTCCAATTTCGTCGCACAAGGAACGCGGGCTTGGAGGAAACAGCAATTGCTGCCCCGGTGCTATGCGCGCCAGTTGTGGGCTGTCTTCCGGGAGTTGGGCTGCAGTACCCGTCAATGCTGAATCGGGACCGCCGTGGACTGACATCGGTTGAAACGTCGGGCGCATTGGTTGTGGTTCTTGTTACCCGGACGGGTTGAGCCTAGGACTGGAACTAAAAAAGAAAAGAGAAATTGCTTCTTCCGCCAGCGAACAGGGGAGCCTGCGGGATTGAGTGTGCGCCTACTGAGAGCGTACTCGGTAAAAACGGCTCGCTGTTGGAGGATTGGTATCCTGCAGGCTGAGAGTGCCCCCGGTGGCGGTCTGCCACGTTCCAGCAGGCGACCATGCGGGATCCTGAAGCGTGTTCTTATATTCCAACAGGTAATTAAGACCCGATATCGTCGAGACAACCGCGCTGAAACCCGTCGGTGTGTTAGTCGAACCCGTGATCGAAGGGGAAATGAGAACCCGCAAGGTCGCGGTGGAACTCGTGATCGATCCCGCGTTGTTTGTGACGGTCAGGGCATAGCCGCCGGCTTGCTGCGGCTGGATGTTCCCCAGAGAAAGCGCAGTTGTTGTTTGGCCGGGCAGCGCATTTCCGTTGAAAGTCCACTGGTACGTTAAAGGGGCGCTGCCGTTGGCGGTGGCGAAGAAGGTCGCGCTGCCGCCGGGGAGGACGATCTGGTTGGTTGGTTGCGCAACGATGGAGGGTGGGACCAGGACATTCAGTTGCGCCACGAGGCTGGTACTCGAGCCGTAATTGTTTGTGATCACAGCATCATAGCCGCCTACATTCGAAGGCGCCGCCGCATTCAGGTTAAAACTACTGCTCGTTGCGCCGGCAATGGGCGCTCCGTTGAAGCGCCATTGATAACCAAAGGGATTACTGCCCGAGGCAGCCAATGAAAATGTTGCGTTTTGGCCTTGGACGACCGTCAGGTTCGAGGGCTGTTGAGAAACTGAGGGTGGGATACCCACCGTCAGGCTGGCAATGACGCTCGTGATCGATCCGGCTGAATTCGAAATCACCACGCAATAGGCGCCTGCCACCGCCGGCTGAACCGAACTGAGGGCCATGATATTGCCGTTTGTTCCTACTGCATTCGTTTGGTTGAACCACCACTGAAACGAAAGGGGCCCCGAACCGGTAGCAGCGACCTGGAAGCTCGCGTCGCCACCCATTGCCACGTCCTGGTTGGTGGGCTGAGCGGTAATGGCGGGCGGCACGAGAACGGTGAGTTGTGCCACGCTTGTTGTCGCGGCGCCATATGGATTGCTGGCCACGGCATCATACGAGCCGGCGTTCGCTGTCAGCGCATTGGCTATGGTAAACGATTGACTGGTCGCTCCGGCAATTCCGGCGCCGTTGAAGCGCCATTGATACGCAATGGGAGAGTCGCCTGCCGCGGTGAACTGGAAGGTCGCGCTTTGCCCTTGTGCGACGACTTGGCCGCTCGGTTGTTGTGAAATAGAGGGCGGAGTGCCAACCGTCAGCAACGCCACCTGACTGGTCACCGATCCCGCTGAATTCGTCACTACTACGGTATACGCTCCGCTTTGTCCCGGTTGCGCGTTGGTGAGGCTGAGCGTATTGGCGTTGGAACCGACTCCGTTGCTACCGTTAAACCACCATTGATAACTCAGGGGAGCCGTACCTGTTGCGCCGATTGCAAATTGGGCAGTGGCTCCAGCCAGGATGGTCTGGTTGGTCGGTTGAGCTGAAATCGAAGGGGGTACGAGCACAGTCAATTGCGCCACTGCGCTCGTGGCGGCGCCCGCGGAATTTGTCACCACAACCAGGTAGTTTCCAGACTCGTTAGGCTGAACATTGGGTTGTGCCAATGAGGAAGCAGTCGCTCCGGCAATCGCGGCATTATTGAAAAACCATTGGTAGTTGAGGGGACCTGAACCCGTGGCGGCGGACTGGAAGGTCACGTTTGTGCCGGTCACAACCGTTGCGCTGGTGGGTTGCTGTGTGATTTGAGGCGGCAAGAGCACCGTTAAAGTGGCTACGCTGCTGGTGATCGAGCCCGCGGAGTTCGTGACCACGACCGAGTAGGCGCCGGCCTGGTTGGTTTGAATCGCCGTAAGCCCCAGGGCGCTGGTTGTGGCTGAGGCAAGGTTGGCGCCGTTAAAGGTCCATTGGTAACTGAGCGGAGCGGTTCCACTGGCTTGGACCTGGAACGCGGCGTTGGCGCCAACAACCGCGGTTTGGTTGGTCGGTTGCGCCGAAATCGAAGGGGGTACGAGCACAGTCAATTGAGCCACTGCGCTCGTCGCGGCTCCGGCGGAGTTTGTAACCACAACGAGGTAGTTTCCAGCCTGACCAGGCTGAACGTTGGTTCTTGCGAAGGACGATGAAGTCGCTCCGGCAATCGCGGCATTGTTGAAAAACCATTGGTAGTTGAGGGGGCCTGAGCCCGTGGCGGCGGATTGGAAGGTCACGTTTGTGCCGGTAACAACCGTGGCACTTGCGGGCTGCTGAGTGATCTGAGGCGGCAGAAGAACCGTCAAAGTCGCTACGCTGCTAGTGATCGAGCCTGCGGAGTTCGTGACTACAACCGAGTAGGCGCCGGCCTGGTTGGTTTGAATCGCCGTAAGCGCCAGGGCGCTGGTTGTGGCTGAGGCAAGGTTCGCGCCGCTAAAGGTCCATTGATAACTCAGCGGAGCGGTTCCGTTGGCTTGGACCTGGAACGCAGCGTTGGCGCCCGCAACCGCGGTTTGATTGGTCGGTTGCGCGGTAATTGCGGGCGGCACAAGAACCGTGAGGGTTGCCACTGCGCTCGTCACAGAGCCGGACGGGTTCGAAACAATTGCCGCGTAATTGCCCGCTTGAGCCGGTTGCGCGCCGCTCAAAGCAAGCATTGATGCGGTCGCTCCGGCCAGGTTTGTTCCGGCGAAAGTCCATTGATACGTTAGGGGCACGCTACCGCCGGCCCCAACGTAGAACGCGGCGTTGCCGCCCTGGATGACAACCTGATTTGTTGGTTGAGCGGTGACAGACGCAGGCACATATACCGCCATGGTAGCTGTTGAGGAGTTGTTCGTGGAAACGGGGTCGAATGTTGATGTCGTGACGGCAACGCTGTTGGTGAGTGTTCCAGCAGCTGTCGGTTGCACTGTCACCAACAGGTTGCTGGAGGCGCCCGAGGCGAGGGCGCCGATTGTACAGGCAACCGATCCACCCAGGTTAATGCAGCCTGGCGAACCTGACACGAACGTCACGTTGGCGGGCAAAGAATCGGTAACCGTGACGTTGGCTGCCGATGACGGGCCCGTGTTAGAGATTTTGAGTGTGTAAACCAGGTTCTGGCCCACAGAGCCGGGATTTGGACTGGCACTTTGAGTCGCGCCGACGTCGGCACTTGGCGTGCAACAACTGTAGAAATTGTCCTGCAACGAGATGGAATCGACGTACCACCCGACGGCTTGGGAAGTGTTAACTCCCGATGCGAGCGCCCATTTCAGCTGAATGTTCTGGCCAGCCGCTGATGCCGGCAGTGCCACGGTTGTGGTTATCCAACCGCCAGAAGTTCCTCCCCAGGCCTGCGTGCCGCCAAGCGGGTTGGCGGTGCCATTGGCCAACGTGCAGTTGTATCCGCCCGCGATGAAGCTGCCTCCGGCTGAGATGATGTCGGTGAATGCGCCGCCGCCGATTGAGATCTCCAGAACTCCGCCATTATAATAATTCGTCGCCCGCGGATGCGAAGTGGTTCGCATCGCGAGGTTGTAATTCTGCCTGAATGTAAGCTGGGCTGAGGCGGAGTTGATGGAAATAACCGGGGTAACCAGTTCCGTCTGGGCGGCGTTCCCGGTATCGGGTGCGAAAACTGAGTTTGGCGACGTGTCGAAAGTAGCCGTGGTGGTGGCCCAAGTAGACTGAAGCCCGCTCGCGACGGCCGTTGTCCAGCCGCTGGGCAAAGCAGGGGTGCTGACTGAGTCGAACGCCTGCGAAAAACTGGTCGTAGGGGTAACGGCTCCGAGTCGAATTGCAAAGTTGACGGTGCCGAGATTGGCGGCCCCGTCTTGCAGCTGCAGGCTTGCGTTTATGATTCCTCCGCAAGCGCCGTTGGCTGTGAAGCTGAAGGGGCGGGTGACGGCGGCCCCTGCGGCTGGCAGGGCGCCGAAAGTCTGGGGACCGCTGGGCGATACCACTCCGCCGGTCGCTTGCAAGGTTGCTACCAGGTTAGTAGTGCTGGCCGATCCTGTATTGATCAGCCCGAAATTCATGGTCACCGTTTCGCCGGGATCGACTGCGTTGTTTGAGCAGCTCTCGATTGTAAGCGCAAGGCTGTTGGAAACCACCTGCGGTGTCGCTGCCCCCGCCAGGGCGTTGATCAAGCTTGCGCCCGCCGGCGTCCCCAGGCCTGTGCAAAGATCGTATCCGGTCGTCGCGCTAAACTTGGTGGGGCTTGCCGGGTTGGTATTGTTGCCGCTCGTAATGTCATGAAAAGCAGTAGAATATCCCGCGCCAGACGCAATCGAGTACAGGGCAGGATTCAAGAAGCCAACGGGTTGCCCGCCATTGCCTGCCGCTTGCTGGTTGATTAACGCCGTAAAACCGGCCCATAGCGGTGCCGCGCAGCTCGTACCGCCGACTCCTCCCGAACTTCCATTGTTGTAAGTGACCCAGATATTATCCGCAGTGAGAGCCACGTCGGGTATGTTGCGCATCGTGGTCGATCCCTGGTTTCCAGACATGCTCACCGACTGCTGCCAGGTTGGAATGCTGTAGGTCGTACTGATCCCGCCACTCGTTCCGTTCGTTCCCGAGCCGTTGTTGTACCAGTTCCAGGTCTTTTCAGAAGTCCAGGCGCCCCCGGGACCGCTCGTGCTTAACGTGGTTCCGCCAACGACCGTGATGTACGGACTGTCAGCCGGTTGCGGGATCGCGCCGGTGTACGCTCCGTCGTCGCCGGAGGCCTGAAAAAACGATTGTCCCTGCGCGGCCATTTGCTGGAATATTGAGTCCGAACTCGGGCTGCCGGTCCATGTCCACGAGGAACTCAATTGCTTGGCCAGGTTGTCGTTGGCCATCGCCGAGAGAATGCTGTTGGGCGCGGTGCTTGAACCACCTTCGTACACGAGGATCCGGCTCACGCCCGGCGCCATCGCCATCGCCACTTCGATGTCCAGCGCCACTTCAATGTTGCCACCCCCGGGAGATCCGACCGTCCCCACCACGACATTTGTCAGCGGCACATTCGGCAACCCGGACTGCGATTCATACGAGGTGATGTCGGCCGCGTAGTAGGTGTCGAATTCCAAAAGACCGATGGCCTGCCCGTTGCCATTGGCTGCAACCCCGGGCGCGTAAGCCGCACGAAAGTCGCCGCCCCGGTACAATCCGCCCGGGCCGGATCCGCCGGCAGGCCTGGGGCCTGAGGCCGCGGGCTTCACGGAGGCGTTGTGAACTAATGGACGCGGTAAGCTGTAGTTGTCCAGTCCGGAGATGTCCAGGATTGGGACAGTGCTCTCGATCGTCGGTTCCACGCTGGGTGCGTAGAAGGTTCTCGGCTCATTGGGATGCTGGTATACCTGCAGGTTGATGTGGAAGGCTTTTTCTATGTCGGCCGCCGAGCCTTCCACGTCGAGGATGACCCTGTTGGCATGCCTGCGCGTTACGGTAAGTCCCTGGGCCTGGGCGAAGTCAGCGACCGCCTGGTAATCCTGTTCTGTGGGCCCGAACAGTTCGGTGAACTGAGCCGGGGTCAGGTATTTTCGGAACTCAGTGCTTCTCGGATCGTAAAGCTCCTTCAGCAGATTGGTGAGCGCGACGCGGTTGCGCAGGGGCAGCCCGATGGCCAGGCTCAGGTTCTTGTTGGGATCGAGCCTGTTTAGCGGCAATAAGCGGTCAACACCCGCCGGGACATGGCCGGTCAATGTGCGGGTCGAGACAGCCGTTAAGCTGAAAGGACTCAGGAAAATCAATGCTCCCAGGGGCAAAACTCCCGCGAACCTTCGAAAAGAGGCAAGGCAAAATCGCATTTTCAATTATTTTGACAGCAGGCGGGATGCAGCTTCTATGCCGAGTAAATTCTGACGGATCTTTAGCCATACTTTATCAGACGTGAGAGATTTGCCTCAACCTGTTTTTCGAGCGAACCCCCTTTGTTTGACTTCTCTTGAATCGAGGAATTCGAGCTTTGCTTGAAGCGCGCCGGCTTGGATTGCCGGTTGGCGAGGGTAGAGGACGAGAATAAAAGCCATCTCCTTGAAACTGTGGGCCGATGGCAATCATCAAAGTTGCCCCGGCTTGGGGCCAGCCCGCCCGACCCTGAGAAGTTCTAAATCCGAGAGGGCAACTTCCGGCTGAACAGCAGGTGGTCACCCTATTAGGAGCGACCCGTGGGGGTGCGATGTTACCTTAGGGTTAAGTGGGGTGGTCAAGGCGGCCTGGTTTATTCAGGTCGCCTTTAATTTTTTCACCGAAGCTATTCCGCTCGCAACGTCACGATACCCCACGCGGGCACGTGCAAGGTATGACCCGATTCCTGCAAGGGTTCCTCGCTCAGATTACTGATCCATACTTTGTGCGGCTCCGGCTTGCTCCAGGACAGGCCGACTTTCTTCGGTTCGCCTGAGGCCCCAAAAAGCCGCACAATCAGCCCGCGCCCGTCGTCCGCGGGTTTCATCAGCGTGACCAGGACCTTGCCGGACGAAAGTTCGAAGCGCGATTTGGCGGGGTGTTTGCCCCTGGCTTTGGCGACAATGAGTGGTTGGGAACACTCGATACCGAATCGCGCGGCCTCCTCGGAGGCGAACTCCAAGTGTGGTCGGAGAGAAAACCTGAAATTGACAAGGCCTTCCTGGTCGGCTCGATAATTGGTGTGCCAGTGGTTGTTCATGGCCCAGGCATAGACCGTTTGCGACGGGGCGAGGTGTTGGATCCAGGCGCGATAATCTGTCTGCGAGCCCAGCAGGTTCGCTGTAAGCCCGCCCACTTCCACCAGGGGACTGTCTACCGGTGACCACGTTACGCCAAAGCGGCTGTTGGAAACGTCGACCCATCGCTGGACGCTAAACCAGTTCTTGCACGCTGCCGGTATCTGGTCGACCTCCGGCCGGATGACGGCCCAACCCACATCCATTCGCATGATTCCCTTTGGAACTCCGAAACCGAATCCAATGTGCACGCCTTCCTTGGCTCGGACCGGAAGTTTGTCCACGGTGTCGATGAAATCCACGCGGTTGAGTCCGTTAACCACTCGGACTTCGCGGGTCAGGCCGCGGCAACCAGGAGCCGAAGATTCGATCAACAACGAAGCAACCAGCGGCCCATTCTCTTTGGCGCTGATCCTCGGAGGACCATTGCGCTGCGCCCCGGCCGGCTCCGACCCGGGAAGATAAAAATAATCATTCAATTCCGTTGCTGAGTTGGTGTCCACCAGTTCGCGGCCTGCTTTTCGGCTGAAAAGGTACTTGATGGCTCCCGTCCGTTCGTCGACACGAACAAAGAAGTCCGAAGAAATTAATCTAGCGGGTTCCGTTCGAGCCCCGCCGCGCAATGGTTGGGAATCCGTTCTAATCCGGAATCGAGCCGCCCCAAGGCCAGGCACATTCGACGCCAGGAAAACCAATTCTCCGCCGCTGAGCCTTTGGGCCGGAACGGGCCGCCCAGTCTCGTCCTGGACCGCATCTCCCAGGGCGGCCAGTTCCGGCGGCACAGTGACCAGGTCCGTTCGCGGCCAGGAAGAGGTGTTGTAGACATCCAACTCGCCAGGGACTTCGTCCGAGGCGATTGCGCCGGCAGCTCTGTTCAAAAGGTCCTTTGACTTGCGGTCAGCGCCCAAGGCAAACCCCTGTTTGACTTCCCACTGTTCTCTGACGAATGGAAGGTCCGGCTCCCGGATGCTGTTGTGAGCCCCCCACGTATGCTCGCTGTAAAGGAGCACGTCCCGCCATGCCGCCTGGAATTCCGCGACCGGAAAATTCGTTTCTCCACGAATGCTCCAAAGCGTTTCCGCCTGCGTCAACCGTTCGGCCGACGCGCGGTTTAGCCCCGTCTCGCGCGCCGAAGAGCCCGCCCCATCCTCCCAATACGGTGTGTAATCTCCACTGTAAACAGGCAGTTTATTACCGTAACGCCGTTCGAATTCATGAAAAGCTACCGACGTGGTCCGGATCGCCAGGTGAGGGTACACGTAGTGTGAGTTCCAGTCGCGGACGACTTCTGACAAGTGTTCGTCCGGAGACCCGTTGTCCCCGTGCACGTTCCATCGCAGGTAGGTCAGGTCGTACGGGTAGGCATTCGTTTCGAGCTCTTTTAAATATTCCGGGATGAACCGCGCGAGAGCGGCGCCTTCGCCGATCAAATGTCCCAGCGCGTACCCCCGGGAAGGACACCAGCAAAGCACGCGGCTCTTGCCGTCCGGGCCTTGCCACCAGAATGGCTTGTTTTGCCATTCTTTCATCGTGCTGCCCATCCGATCGAAATAGTTGGGAGCAAATGAAAAGTATTTTACCCCTGCCTGGGTCATTGCCGAGACGGTGCTCCAGGTGTATCCCGGCACGTCACTGATCATCGCCGAATCAATCGGCACGCCGCAAACCTTCGAAACTCGGGTGGCGTAACTCATCAGGTTCAACAGTTCTTCAGGCCGGCACAATCCCGTCAGGATATTGCAATAGAACGCGTCCAGCCCTACCTGGCCCGATCGAACCGCGGCAATCAGCGCCTCTCTCTTTTCTGGCGAGCAATCCCGCAGATAGTTTTCCACTGGCCACAGAACTTCGACGTTCCATTTGAATTGCGCATCGGCCGGGTAATCCGCGGTCTCTCTCGCCAGTCTGAGCCCCGTCTCAATATTTGAATTCTGTTTCGCTTCAACGTCCGCCTGCAAAGCTGTGTAGCCGATGTCCACGTGCGAATGGGGCAAAAGAAAAATCTCCCAGGGCCGCACCGGTCGAATTATTGTCGTGGTGCTCACCACAGGCTTTCCTTGAGCCCGGAGATTCAAGTGCAACTCCTTCTCGCTATCCACGGCCGGGACGGTTACCTCGACGCTCTGCGTTCCTGCCGTCAAGTGAACCTGTTTGGATTCGCTTCCCTCAACTTCCAATGTTGCATCGAGCGCTTCGATGTACGGATACTCAACCTGCACTCGCAGCGGTTGGACCTCACCGTCTTTTGTCTTCTCCCGGAGTTGTATTAAGGCAGCCGAAAGGCTCGTCGCGGTTGGCCATGGTTCTGAATTGCCGACGGTAAAAAACGCCAACTCTGCCGCGCCCACGGTTGCCAAACCAGACCCCAATTCGGTGACCTGCCATCTGGCCCTGGTGGCCGTCACCACGTTCGTAAAAACAATGCGGGTGACTCCCGCGCGTTCATTCAGATGTCGAATTGGAAATCGCCCGACGGGTTTCCCTTCGGAATCCAGGAACAGAAGCTCAGATGTGGAGATCGTCGCCGGATCATTCCGCTCGATGTGTTCGAACCCCGCCAACCGGACCGCCTTGCCAAAATCCACTTCGATGAACGTGTTGGTGCCTCTTCCGTTCGAGGCGTATTCAGTGCCACGGTCCCCGTCAAAAACGTTGGCCGCCTCGAACTTGCCCGGGTAGGCGGGGGCGCTCGACACAATCCGCGGAGGGGCCAGCTTCTGCAATCGCGTAAAGCCAGGCTCCGCCGCTGCAACCGGGCTCGGAAGATTGCCGTCGAACAGGGCGCCGGCAATCAGAACGCAGAATAAAATGGGCAATTGCCTGCTCATGACCTTCCTTTAGCGGTTCGATCCGCAACGAGCGAGGAAAAATTCAGGGAATCTTACTACGGGCGCGGCTTGTGTAAGAATATTAAATCCAATGCATTAAGTCCCCTGAAAATCCTGTCCTCGCTGCGCCCGGGGTTGCTCCGAATCCTCGGTTCACTTTGCCCCGGAGGCCTGCTAACATTGCTATAAAACCGGGCCTGACAGGTTCGCGCTCAACGGCGAGCCCAGTCCCTCATCCAGTTTGGCTATATGGAAAAGTTTATGCATTGGCTGGGCGGCCGCCTTGGGGCATTGCTGGCGGCGAACGGCCCGGGCGTCGAAGGCGCCGGCGGTCCAAAGGCGGAACCGGGCACAAATGCAAAGGCCAGAACCACGGCCATAGGTTTGGCCTACACTTGCGCGGTGGGCATGGTGGACTTACTGGCGCCGCGCGGCATGAATTTCGACTTTTTCTACCTGTTGGGCTGCGCATTCGTGGGGTGGGCTGCCGGGGCGCGGTCCGCCGCATTGATCACTCTGGCTTCAGGCGCGTTTTTGTATTGCGACGGTCTGCCGCCGGGTGCCGGGTCGGTTGCGGGCTGGATCGTGCATTGGAACCTGGTTATTCGGCTGATGGGTTTTGGCGCGGTAGGTTGGCTGGCTGCCGAGGTGGGAAGATTGACACGGAGCCTCGAGCGGACCATCCAGGAGAAAACCGGGCGACTCCAAAGCGAAATGGAAGAGCACAAGGAAACAGCGGTTCGACTGCGGGAAACGCTTGAGTTGTTCCGGCAGGTGACTGAGAACATCACGGAGGTCTTTTGGGTCACCGATCCTGCGAAGACGCGCGTAAATTATGTAAGCCGCGGCTTCGAACGTGTTTGGGGCCAGCCGCGCCAAACCATCTACACCAGTCCGGCAACCTGGCTGGAGGGCGTTTATGTGGCCGACCGGCCGCGCGTAATGCATGCGACGTACACCCAGCAGATCACCGGTGATTACGATGAACAGTACCGCGTTCAACGTCCGGACGGCACGCTATGCTGGGTCCACGACCGGGCATTTCCCGTTCGCAACGAAAAGGACGAGGTCTATCGGATTGTGGGGATCACCGAGGACATCACCGAACACAAGCGCGCGGAACAGTTGCTCGAGGCCCAGCGGGACGTGGGTGTTGCGCTGAGCGTTACCAACGATCTGAATGTGGCGCTGGAGCGTCTTCTGGCCACCGCCACGACGCTCGAGGGAATCGATTGCGGCGGAGTTTACCTTGTAAACTCCGAAACAGGCGCTCTCGAACTCGAGGCCCATTGCGGTTTGTCGCCGGAGTTTGTTCAAAAAGTGGCGAGGTACGAGCCTGATGCCCCGGAAACCTGGCTGGCGAAGGAGGGCAGGGTGCGGTACCCGATTTGTTCGGCCCAAAGCAATACGGAGGGTTGTTTCTGGAGCGGTGAAGGGTTGAGAGCGCTGGCCTTGATTCCGATGAAACACGAAGACCAGGTCCTGGGCGTGCTGAACCTGGGATCGCATGTGCAGGATGAAATTCCGCTGGCGATCGGGGTGGCGCTCGAGACAATCGCGGCCCAGGCTGCCGGCGCGATCGCCCGCATCCGGCTGGAACGGCAGATCCTGGAGATCAGCGATCGCGAGCAGGCCCGAATTGGGCAGGACATTCACGACGGATTGTGCCAGCAGCTCATCGGGATGGCGTTCAACGTGAATTCCCTCGAGCAGTCGCTCAGCTCCCAGAACTTGTCCGAAGCGGCGACTGCCCGGAAAATATCTTTGCTCTTGGACGAGGCGATCACGGAGGCGCGCCGCGTATGCCGCGGGTTGTATCCGGTGCGGCTCAAAACTGAGGGCTTAGTGCCCGCGCTTGAAGAACTGGCCCATACCGTTGCCGAACGGTTTAACCTCGTATGCGAATGCGAGCTGGGCAGCCGTCGATTGCTGTGTGACATCACCACGGCAACCCACCTTTATCGGATCGCGCAAGAAGCGGTGAACAACGCCGTGAAGCACAGCGGCGCGCGCCGGGTTCTCATCCGGCTGAGCGCATCCGAAACCGGCATCGAGTTGCTGGTCCAGGACAACGGAGGCGGAATCAAGCCCAGCAAAGGCCGCGACGGCGGCGGGATGGGCATGCACATCATGGATTACCGGGCGCGCAGCATTGGCGGCCGGCTCCAGGTTGCCGATATCGGAGCGGGCACGGCCGTGATTTGCAGGGTGCCGCAACGCGTCAGCAACCTTGCGGAAGACTGCGAAGTGCTGGCAGGCTAAATGGGTGACGCAGAGCGCAGCCGCGCCGGTGATGGATCGGCTCCGCGGCAATTGTTCTGGCAATCATGAGTTCCGAAAATAAACCGACCCGTGTGCTTCTGGTGGACGATCATCCCGTCGTCCGCGAGGGGTTGGCGGAGAGCATTAATCGCGAGAGCGATCTGACCGTTTGCGCCCAGGCGGAGGATCACCAGGGGGCGCTCCGCGCGATCGAAACGCATCATCCCGAACTGATCGTGGTGGACCTAATGCTGCGCGACTCCAGCGGCATGGAACTTATAAAGGATATCCACGCCCGGTGGCCCCGGCTGCTTATCCTGGTGGTTTCCATGCACGACGAAACACTCTATGCGGAGCGGGTTCTTAGAGCCGGGGCGCAGGGATACATTACCAAGCAGCAAGCTACGCACGATATCCTGCTGGCGATCCGCCGCGTGCTCGGAGGTGGTATTTACCTCAACGAACGCACGGCCTCAGCCGTGCTGGCTCGCCTTGCCGCCAAACCCCAGGCCCCGAGTCACTCGATACCGGATTTGCTTGCCGACCGTGAACTCGAGGTGTTTGAACTGACCGGCAGGGGATTGAGCACGCGGGAAATTGCCGGCCAACTGCGAATTGATGTGAAAACCGTTGATACCTACCGCGCGCGCATTCGCGACAAGCTTAATCTCAAAAGTTCAAGCGAACTGCTCCAACTAGCCATCCGCTGGAACCAGGGCCGTCGCTAAGAGCGGCCCCGAGAACAAGTCCTTCCTATTTCGTGTGGCTCGTTCGGCTTTTCAACCAGTCGAAGTCCGTTCGAGGCTCGGCTGGAATGGGACTGATGCGAGCGCCGTGGACCGCTTGAATGGTGCTGGCCGCCTTCCAGCTGTGCGCCTCGAGGTGTCCGTCCGCAAACGAGAAGTTTGCCCCGCCGTTATGATAGGAGCCCGGGAGGTTGCCCCACGTGTATGCATTAAGGTCGTTGACGAAAAAGCCGTCGTTGAGGGTGTCGGCATTTTCATCGAGGAAGACGAATGTGTCGGTTGGGTTTTTGAACTCGGTCTTTTTCAAAAATTGCATATAGAGCGGATTGAAACGATTGGTCAATTCGCCCGGATTTCCAACCATCGCATTCATGGACATGCTCCGGATCCGTTGGCCGTTGGGGGCGGGGACCTGGTCGGCTGGGCACTTGTAGATTTTTGTCGAGCGACTAGCAAACGGACCCAGTTTGGAATCGCTGAGATAAACCAGGTTGGTATTGTCGTCACTGGCCATCCAATCTTCGACGTTATTCGCCCAGGTCTGCCGTCGTGCGAGTGTTTCCGGCACACCGTGGTTGTTGACCAGCAGGTCGGCATTGTCATCCGAGTAGAGGGCCCATGCCAGGGACAGCTGCCGAATGTTGTTTCCACAGGTCATCGATTGAGCTTTCGCCTTGGTGCGAGTCAAGGCGGGCAAGAGCAATGCAGCCAAAATGGCGATAATGGCGATGACCACCAGCAGCTCGATCAAGGTAAAGGCCGGGAGCTTTCGGCACAGGCGATGCCGCATGGGGCGACTCTAACGCAAATGTCCGGCCAGGCAAGCCCCTGTAGCGGGGGCCCCGGAGAACGCCGCTAATGCCGGGCAATTTAAATCCAGCCGCGGCGCGCCAGTTGCATCTTAATCAGCTGGGTTAAGCCAACGTAACAGGCAAGTGTGGCGGCCAGGATGCCCCAGAATAAAGGCGGCAGGGGAACAAAGCCGAGGGTCGCAGCCAAAGGCGAAACAGGCAGATACGCGCCGAAGGCCATGATCAGGATCGTTGTCAAGGTCAGCTGCCAACTGGCGCGTGACTGAATAAACGGTATTAAGCTGGTGCGAATGATGTGGATAATCAGGGTCTGCGTCATGAGAGATTCGACGAACCACCCCGTATGGAAGAGCGCCGCGGCGTAGGTGTTATCGGGAGAAGTGCTGGTAAAGCGCGACGCCAAATCGGCCGGCGGCGCGAGGTGGAGATTATTGCATTTGAATACAAACCACATGACAAGGTAGGTGGTATAATCGAAAATCGAGCTGATTGGCCCGATAAAAACAATGAACTTGGCAATCTCGCCCATGTTCCACGGGCGAGGTTTGGAGATCATGGTAGGGCCGACATTGTCTGTTGGGATAGGCACCTGCGAGAAGTCATACAGCAGATTGTTCGTCAGCACCTGGATCGGGGCCATCGGAACGTAGGGCAGCCAGGCGCTCGCGCCGATCACGCTGAACATATTACCAAAATTCGAGCTGGCGCCCATGCGGATGTATTTCAAGATATTGACAAATACCTTGCGGCCCTCCAGGACCCCTTCTTCCAGAACCAGCAAGCTCTTCTCCAGCAGGATGACGTCCGCCGATTCCTTTGCGATATCGACCGCATTGTCCACCGAAATACCCACATCGGCCGCGCGGAGGGCCGGAGCGTCGTTGATGCCGTCACCCATGAACCCAATGACGTGCCCCTTTCGTTGAAGGGCTTGAACGATTCTCTGTTTGTGCGCCGGAGATAATCTCGCAAAAACGTCAGTCGACTCGACCGCCTCGGCCAGTTGCGGGTCGGACATCGTCTCGACCTGGCTGCCCAGCACAATTTTTTTAGCGTTGATCCCGACTTCGGTGCAGACCTTGCGCGTGACCAGGTCGTTGTCGCCGGTGAGGACCTTCACGGTGACGCCGTGCTGGCGCAGCACATCAATTGCCTTTGCCGCCGTGTCCTTGGGCGGATCCAGGAATGCCAGGTAACCCGTCAGGACCAATTGCGACTCATCGGCCTTTGAATACGCCGCCTGCTTCTCGACTTTCCTTGTCGCCACTGCCAGCACCCGAAACCCGTCTTCGCTGAGATCGTTGACCTGTTCGATCAAATCCCCGACCAGGATCGGTTCCATCGGAAAGATTTCGCCGTCGCTTTCAAAATGCGTGCACCTGGCGAACACCGCTTCGGGCGCTCCTTTGGTGAGCAATTCACGCGTCCCTTCGGGCCCTTCGACCACGACCGACATCATCCTGCGCGTAAAGTCAAAAGGGATCTCGTCGACTTTGGTGTACTTGTCCAGCGACAGTTTGCCGTGCAGCTCCTGGTGATGCAGAACGGCGCGGTCGAGGATGTTCTTCAGGCCGGTCTGAAAATGGCTGATGAGGTAGGCGTCCTGCAGAACCGTTTGGCTCTCACTTTTAAAAACGTCACAATAAATTTCCAGGATGACATGGTCCATCGTCAGCGTGCCGGTTTTATCCGTGCACAGGACATCCATGGCGCCGAAGTTTTGAATCGAGTTCAGTCGCTTGACGATGACCTTTTTGCGAGACATCGCCAGGGCGCCTTTGGAGAGGCAAACCGAGACAATCATCGGCAGCATTTCGGGCGTCAGCCCCACCGCGACCGCGAGCGAAAAGAAGAACGCTTCTTTCCAATCGCCTTTCGTCACCCCGTTGATGACGAATACCAGCGGCACCATCACGGCCATAAACCGGATCATGAGCCATGTGAATTTCTTCACGCCACGATCAAAGGCGGTCTCGACCGTACGACCCGACAGTGTGCGAGCCATTCTTCCGAAGTAAGTCTGAGCTGCTGTCGCCACAATCACCGCCAGGGCTGATCCGCTCTCCACGCTGGTGCCCAGGAAACAAATATTGGTGTGTTCGATCGAGGAGACGTTCGGTCGCGTGTCACGCGCGTCGGTCTTTTCTACAGGCATCGATTCGCCCGTGAGGGTTGCCTGGATGACGAACAGGTCCTTGGCCGAAATCAGGCGGACGTCGCCCGGTATCATGTCGCCCGCCGAGAGTTTAACCACGTCGCCGGGGACCAGTTGTTGGAGCGGAATCTCCCGGGTCTGGCCGTCCCGCACGACCGTGGCGGTGACGCTGATCATCGCCTTGAGTTTGGCCGCCGCGGTGTCGGCACGGGTTTCCTGAACGAACCTCAGCGACACTCCCAAAATCACCATCAGCAGCATGACACTTCCGGCTCGAAAATCGCCTGTGGCAAATGAAAGGATTGCGAGGACTGTCAGCAGGATTACCAGGGGATTGCGCGTGGCGAGATAGAGCCTTTGCAGCCAACCTTCGTGCTTTTGAGCCCCGACCTCGTTTGGGCCGTATTGTTCCAGCCGTCGCGCGGCTTCCTCTTCGGTCAACCCGTTTGCCGAACTTCCTATCGCATTCAGCACTTCGGCTGCATCCTTCAACGCCGCTTCAGTGGCAGCATCGTTAGGGCGTGGACTGACTGTGGTTGTTGGGGCTGTCATAACAAAGTATTTACCGCGCGCTGAGCCAGAGCACTTTAAAGCTTGAACACGCGGGGTCAAGCCAGCCAGAGAAGCAGAGAAGCAGGCGTCGGACGTCCCAGGCAAACAACCGCGAAGCCTCCTGATGGCGTGGACCCCATTCTGCGCGTTTGTTCGTTATCGCTGTTCTCGGATCGTGGTTCTTTCGTCGCAGTCTCTGTTACAGGCTTGTCACATTCGTGTTATGGCTTTATAAGGCGGCAATGGCGGAGCGGGCAAAAACTTCCAATTCGTTAGAACCGCAGAAGCGATTTTCGTACTATTTCATGTGCGGTCTGCTCCTGGTGTTGGTCCTCTTGCGTTTACCGGTCCCGTTGATTGCCGCCCTGTTTACGTATCTTGCCCTGTCCCGTATGAATTGGTCTAAGCTGGGTGGGAAATGGACTGCCGTCAGCCTCTTTGCAATCGCGTTCCTTGCGGTGGTTTACGCGCTGGGATACTTCGTGCACCAGACTGCTCATGCGTTGCCCGAGATTGCCGACAAAGCCATTCCTTCGATGATCGACACCGCGCAACATTACGGAATTCAGCTTCCTTTCACCGACTACGACAGCCTCAAGGACGTTGCCTTTGACACGGTTAAAAGCCAGGTGAAGTACCTCGGCAGCTTTGCCCGCTTCGCCCAGGGCGCGGGGAGCCACATCTTGTTTCTCCTGGTTGGGTCGATCGTGGCAGTCAGCTTGTTTTTGAATCCGCGTTTTGAAACCGGGACGGCGGTTTCGCGCGACAATTTATATACCCGGTATTGCGCGGCGATTTCCGACCGGTTTGCAATCTTGTACCAGAGCTTTGAAACCATCATGGGCGCGCAGGTGATCATTTCCGCAATCAACACGCTTTTGACCGCGATATTCGTGTTGGCGGTGCACTTGCCTTACGGTGTCGTTATCATTGGGGTCAGTTTTTTGTGCGGGCTGATTCCGGTCATTGGCAACCTCGTCAGCAACACGATTATCGTTGGCATCGGCTTCACGGTTTCGCCCAAAATGGCGTTGGCGGCCCTGATTTTTCTCGTCGTGATTCACAAGCTCGAATACTTTCTGAACAGCAAAATTGTCGGCTGGCGGATTCACAATCCGTTGTGGCTGACGCTGCTTGCGTTGCTCATCGGCGAACGGCTTATGGGTCTGCCGGGCATGATCCTGGCCCCGGTTGTCCTCAATTATATCAAGTTGGAAGCGTCTGCCGTCCGGCCGCCTGCCTGAAACCTGGCTCTCCGGCCTGAAGCGTCCTCGCCTGCTCGAAACCTCGAAACCAATGCCCTGACGTTAATAGGTGTTAGGTCCAGCAGTAAAAAAACGGCTGGCGTTAGACAAATGATGCCGGGTATGGTGTCTCTTTAGTACTATTAGGTAATTCACGTATGGCACAAATGAAGACGCCCGAGCGCGAAAGCCGTTCGGGGCAAAAGGGAACCAGGCCGCCAGCTTCTCCTGCGGTCGCGCCGCAGCCTCTTTCCGTGGCTCCGCTCTTCAGGCGGATCGATTGGTTCACCTTGCTCATCACTTTTGGGATTATTTGGGTGGTTTACTTCCTGACTCTGGCCCCGGAGTTAACCCTGGAAGACTCCGGCGAATTGGTCACAGGCTCGATGTATGCCGGCATTCCCCACCCGCCGGGCTACCCGGTTTGGACTATCTACAGCTGGCTCTGGACGGTGCTCGTGCCGTGGGGAAATCCCGCCTGGCGTGTGGCGCTGGCGGAGGGATTTCTCGGCGCGCTGGCGTGCGGTCTTCTGAGCCTGATGGTATCGCGCGGCAGCAGCATGCTGATCGAGAGCATCGAAGAATTCAAAGGAATGACCGGCAAATGGGAGAACGCCATTTGCATGGTGTGCGGATGCGTCGCCGGGTTACTGCTCGGGTTGGACGGATTCATGTGGCGCGAGTCGGTGGCGGTCAACCGCATTGCCGTTTCGAGCGTGCCATGGTTTCTGATCGTCTTGCTTTGCTTGATGCGTTGGTTCTACGCGCCGCACCAGTACCGGTATTTATATTGGGCGCTGTTCGTTTTCGGAATTTGCTTCACAACGCACCAGAGTTTGATCGTCGCCGGCATCGGCGTGCAGATTGCCATCGCCGCTGCAAACGAACGGCTCGGACGCGACGTGTTTCTGGCCGATTTCATTCTTTTCCTGGTCTATTACCTCATTCCCCCTTTGACCGGGCATCACGTGTTTCAGAATATTGAGGACAAGCCAGGCCTGTTTTTCCTGTTCAACGTCATCGGCATCGCTTCGCTGCTCGGCTGTATTTGGCTGACAATTCGGACCAAAGGGCTGCTGACCGAATGGTTGCCGGTGCTGATCCTGGGCGCGCTGTGGCTGCTCGGGGCGGCGTTTTACCTGTACGAACCTGTTTCCGGCATGACCAATCCCCCCATGCAGTGGGGGTATCCGCGGACCATTGAAGGTTTCTGGCACGCGCTAAGCCGCGGCCAGTACGAACAACCCAACCCGACGAATCTCGTCACCGAATCGGGTCGGTTCGTCAGCCAATTGGGCATGCTCGTGACCGGCGTCGCCGACGAGTTTACGTGGGTTTACATGTTCCTTGCCCTGATTCCCTTTGTGTTTTTCCGCAAGATGCAAAAGCGGGAACGTGCCTGGATTGTGGGCTTGAGCGCCATTTACTTCTGCCTGGGCGTGCTGCTGGTCATCCTGCTCAATCCCACCCCGGATCGCGCCGCTTCCGACCTGGTCAAAGTGTTTTTCTGTAACTCACACACCATTGTCGCCGCCCTGATTGGATACGGGCTGGCGCTGACCGCCACATTCATGGCCACCCACTATGCAGGGTTCCGGTTGTGGGGAATCATCGGGGGCGTGGTGGCGGCCATCCTGGGCGTGGTATCCCTGTGGACGGCTACCGGCCACTTGTTTGGGGGGCCCGCGGGAGTGATCGGATTTTCTGAACTGCCGCATTACATCGGCCTGGCATTTGCCAAAAACCAGCTGGGCTTGCCCCTTTTTGGCAACCTGGTCCTGGTGATTGTTCCGGTTGCTTTCATCCTCGCCTTGATTGCATACCAGAACCGTGGACCCGTCCTAATCACTTTGGGACTTTTCCTGACCATGCCGCTCTACTCGGGGCTGGCCCACTTTTTTGCCAGCGACCAGCGCGGTCACATGTTCGGGTATTGGTTTGGCCATGACATGTTCACGCCTCCGTTCAAGGGCGCTGACGGCAAGCCCCTTTATCCCGAAATGACCAAAGACGCGGTGCTTTACGGAGGAACCGACCCCGGCCGTTTCTGCCCCACCTACATGATTTTCTGCGAGAGTTTCACCCCGCATGATTGCCAGCCCAAGGAAGATCAAAAATTCGATCGGCGCGACGTGTATATCATTACTCAAAACGCGCTCGCGGACGGCACATACCTGGACTACATCCGCGCCCACTATAACCGCAGCAAAGAAATCGACCCGCCTTTCTTCCAGGAACTGTTCCGCTCAGACAAGGAACGCGAACAGGGTTACCAGACCAATTTTCTGGCCCGCCTGGTTTCGCCATTGGACACCCTTTTGGAGAATCACGGTGATCGCGTCGAAAAACAGCGCCGGACCTACACCTCCTGGCTCACAAAGAAGGAGTTTACCGATTTGGCTGGGTTTGTCGCCAAGCTTCGCCCCGCGCCTGGACAGGACCCGGTTTCAAAGTTCATTTACGATAATCTCAGCGACAAAACCCGGCAGCTTCTTCAGGGCGCCTCCAATCTCGACGCGCTGGTGGATCCATTGTGCAAAGATTTGAACGAGTTGCTGGACCGCGAGCTGCAAATCCACAAACGGCTTGCCGACCTGCAGCAACGCAAAGCCGAAGTGGATCAAAAGATCTCCGACGGCAGTAATTCCGAGAGCCTGCGCCGAAAACAGGATGACTTGGCCAAACAAATCGCCGAAGTCTCCAAGATTCCGCCCCTGTACGATCCCGAACGCTTTAAGCAGGTGCCGATCTCGGAATACCTTCAGGATTTTATCAAGCAAAACCCCCAAAGCCACACCCGGGTACGGCTCAACCGGCTCCTGCTCGAGGCGGCTTATCCAAAGGAAATTGCCAAGAGCCTGGGCGGGGTTTATCCCGATCGCGAAATTTACATCGCCTCGCCTGAGGACTCCCAGAAATGCTTCAACGAATATCTTTCGGACGCCAACCGCAGGCTTCAGCATGACACGCAATTCCCCAATGAGCCGAAGCAAATCAGGCCGGGCGAGGACGTGCGGGTAATCGAGAACCGGGTGACCGTCGCCGGGCAGGTCGCCGTGATGGCCATCAATGGTCTTCTGACCAAGGTCATGTTCGATCACAACCCGAAGAACGATTTTTATGTCGAGGAGAGCTTCCCTCTGGATTGGATGTACCCGCACCTCACGCCCTACGGCGTGATTATGAAGATCAACCGGCAGCCACTGGCGAGCCTCCCCGAAGACGTAATGCAGCGAGATCACGATTTTTGGAAGCAATATTCCAAACGCCTGACCGGTGATATCATCGATTACGACACTTCCATCAAGCAGATCTGTGATTGGATTGAAAAAACGTACCTGCGCCACGATTTCAACGGCTTTACCGGCGACCGCAAGTTCATTCGCGATGATGACGCGCAGAAGGCTTTCTCGAAGCTCCGAAGTTCCATCGGCGGAATTTACGCCTGGCGCCTGAGCCCGCAGTCCCCGGCGCAGTACCGTCCCAAATCAGATGCCGAATTCCAACGCCTGCTCAAGGAAGCGGAATTCACGTTTCGCCAGGCATTCGCCTTCTGCCCGTACAGTCCTGAGGCCCTCTTCCGGTATGTCAACCTGCTGCTGCCGCTCAATCGCGTTGATGACGCGCTCTTGCTGGGAGAGACGTGCCTGAAACTCGACCCGTACAACTCCCAGGTCATCGGGCTGGTCGGCAATTTGCAGAGCATCAAGACCCAAATGTCCTCGATGCAACCGGTGCAGCCCAAGACCGACCTTCAAACGATGGAAGAGGAAGTGCGAAAGAACCCGGCCAATGCCCAGGCGGAGGTCCAGTTGGCCAGCGTATACGCGCAAATGCAACAGACCGGCCGCGCCGCTCAACTGCTTGATGCCGCGCTGAGCAATCCAGCGGCAGCACCCAACGTCGTTGTGCACGCAGCCCAGATTTACAACCAGCTGGGCGATTTGCCCAAGCTGGAAATGGCGCTGGAAAGGCTGACGAAAGTCTCTCCGTCCAGTCCTGAAGCCTGGTACGACCTTGCCGCGATGAAAGCGAACGTGGGCAAAAATCCTGAGGCTCTTACGGCGCTGGCGCAGTGCCTGGCACTCAGCGCCGAGCGACTGAAAAAGGATCCCAAGGCCCGCGACCTCGCCAACGACGCGCGGCAAGAGATGCGCTTTACCGCCTTGCGCACGAACCCGGATTTCCAAAAGCTCTTTGCACCCAGGTAGAGGGTCGAAGCGCCCCCATCTGCAGAGCGAACCAGGCGGATTCGCCGCTTCTTTTTCGCGCCGTCCGCCCCGTCCTCAGCGAATCGAAAGCTCTGCTAAGGGGCTACCGTAAGGCGGTAGAATCGGTGCCCCGAACCAGACCCGCTGTCGGTAATTGTCAGCACCCCGCCACTGCCGGTTATGGGACTGCCTAGGTTCGCCCAGTTCCCTTGCGCCAGCGTCGTTGAATATTGGACCTGGTACCGCGTTCCCGCTGCGGACTGCCAGCCGAGCTTGCACGCTCCGGTTTGCAACGCGATTGATGAAAATCCCAGCGCTGGCAGTGGCGTAACGCTGACATCATCAAGCCCGAACCCCGCCGGATCGTTTTCCGCAACGAATTGCAAAATGGTGCTCGTCGAGTTCGCGGCTACGGTAAACTGCAGGTTCGTCCACCCGAACGCCCCCGGATTGCTGACTGAATAGAGCTGATTGGAGCCGCTGGAGCCAGTGTTCCAGGAGACGCTGAAAGTCTGGCCGGTGCCTCCCGTTGAATTGTTCAGCCAAAACGAAAGCACGTAGTTGTAACCGGGAATCGTCGGGATGGACTGCGAAAGAGTTGCGGGTTGGGTGTCTCCAAGGAACGCACCGTAAGTTCCCGAATGGGCAACGGTGTATCCTCCTGTGTTGCTCTCGACGGCGTTGTACACCGTCGGGCCTGACGAGCTGTTAACCACGGTCCGCCCCGACAATGTCCAGCCGGCAAAATCTCCCGATTCGAAGCCGCCATTTTGGACAATGCTTTGGCCTACCGCCAGCGTGCACGTGGTGTTTTGAACCATGTGGGAAGCAACGTTGGAGAATGTCAGGGTGGCAGTATAGTTCCCTGCCGGGAGGGAGATTGCCGTCGCCGTCAATTGGACGTTAATCGCCATCGAGGATCCTGCGACGAGGCTGCCTTGTGTCGAATCCACGCTTAACCAGGAGGAGGTATTTACAAGGCTCCACCCCATGGTTGTCGCGCCGGAGTTGGTCAAAACGAACTTGCCTGAAGACGGGTTGAAGGGGCCGTTGAGTGGACCTGTGGCCGCAAAGGCAACACTGGGCGAAACGCGCAAGCTGTCTGCAGGTCCAGCCAGTGCGTCAATCAGAGCGCCTCCGGCCGGTGTTCCCAGACCTGTGCATAAATCGTATCCAGCCACCGCATTGAAGGAATTGGGGCTGCCGCTCCAGAAATTGTTTCCGGTAGTTACGTCGTGGAAATACTGGGCGTAAGCGGCTCCTTTGGCGGCATTGTAGATGGCAGGGTTGATAAAGCCCACGGGCGCACGGTTGAGAGATGCCGCTTGCTGGTTAATCAACGCGGCCAGTGCACCCCAAAGCGGGGCGGCGCAACTGGTGCCGCCAAACATCCCGCTCGAACCGTTCCCATAAACGACATGGATATTTTCCGCAACGCACGCCACGTCCGGAGTATTGCGATAGCTGGTTGATCCTCCCGCCGCGCTCATGTTAATTCCCGCCTGCCACGTCGGCAGCGCATAGTGCGAGCTGATGCCCCCGCTGCTGCCGACTCCTCCGCCTCGATTCCAAACCGTTTCCGAGGACCACCCGCCCCCCGTCCCGGTCGTGGTCAGAGTTGTTCCACCAACCACGGTAATGTAAGGACAATCCGAAGGGGCGTTGGACTGGTTCGGATCATCGGCTGCTCCGGCTGGAAAAGCGTCGCTGTCGCCTGAAGCCGAGAAAAAGGATTGGCCCTGCGCGGCCATCTGCTTGAAAATGTTGTCCGTGGTGGCGCTGGGTCCTCCTCCCCATCCCCAGGAGCAGCTCAATTGCTTCGCTTCGCTGTGGGCGGCCATCGAGCTCAAGATGTCATTTTGATATCCGTTGGGGCCGCCCTCGAAAACCATGATTTTCGAAAGCCCCGGCGCCATGGCAATGGCCATTTCGATGTCCAATGACACTTCGGAATTTCCGCTTTTGGATCCCGTCGTGGGAACGCCGTCATACCCGTCCAACAGCACCGTTTGCAGCGGAACTTGCGGCAGACCTGCCGCCGTTTCATACGCCGTGATGTCGTTCGTGTAAAAGCCGTCAAACTGAACGAGCCCGAGAATCTGGCCGGCCCCATTCAGGCTGACCCCTGGCATATACGCCGCGCGCAAGTCGTTCCCCATATAAGCTCCGTTCGGCCCGGAACCGGAGTGAGGGACCGCATCGGCTGCAACGGACCCGGCTTCCAATCGAAGGCTCTTTGGAAACGGCCGAACATAGTCGCTCAGCCCTGTGATATCGAGCACCGGCACTTCCACTGCCACGCTCGGTTCAGTGTCCGGCGCGTAGAAATCTCGATTCTCAGTCGGGTGCGCGAAGTTCCGCAACGTTACGTTGAAGGCCCGCTGCACGTCGCCGACGGACCCCGCGACGTCCAACACCAGCCGATTGCTGTGCCGGGCCGTGACCGCAAGGTGATGCTGGCGCGCGAATGCCACCACTTTTTCATACTGTTCCTGCGTGGGGCCGAACTTCTCAGTGAACTGCTCGGGCGTGAGGTATTGATGAAACGCCGGGCTGGCAGGGTCATAAACGCTGTTCAGAAACTCGCTCAATCCCGCTTCGTCGCGAAGCGGCAGGCCTATCGCCAGGCGGATTTGCTTGTCTGAAGAGAGGTTTTCTTTCGGAGTGAGACGGCGGCTGATTTCGGGCACGTGGCCATGGAGTGTCTTGAAATTTGGCGGCGATGCGTTCGCCGGACTGCCCCAAAATGCGAAGCGTAAAAATATAAGGCCTGCTAGTGCGACCGTCGCGGTATTCGCGTTTCGTTCTTCCCTTTTGTCCTTCCAGCCGGAATTCGTCATCATTTAAGTGCTTTTTTCGTTGCAGCGCGGCTTGCTCCCGGAACTTGCCTTCCATTGCGCCCCGGAATGCCCTGCCTGGATTAAGACTTAGAACGACGAGAATGCTTGCGAGGGAACCAACTCACCTCTGTTCCGCACCATCTGGGAGCCTTCGCTCCAATCGAGACCGAATTTAACACGCCAAGAAGATTTGTCATGAGGGGACTTCTACTTTTCTACTGATAGTTTGACACCCCCATTTAAGCATCGGCCGTGCCAATCGCTTTCTTGCGAGTCAACTTGTTTTGCCTCGTAATTGTCTCTAGACTCATCCCGTGATTTACGACGCCTCCTTGGACGACCTGCTTCAGAAGGTCTGGCTCGGGCAGAGGATTGACCAGGCTGAAGCCGCGCGGTTGTATGCTTTGCCCTTGGAAGAACTTGGGGCTTTAGCGGATCGCCGTCGTGAATTGGCTCGAGCGTCGGCCTATGGGGGGCGTGGAAATCAAATCGTCACTTACATCGTCGATCGCAATATCAACTACACCAACGTGTGCAACGTTTATTGCAAATTTTGCGCCTTCTACAGGACGGAAAGAGACGCCGATGCGTATGTGATTTCCTTCGATGAGTTGGATCAAAAAATTGAAGAAACAATCGCGCTCGGCGGGACGCAAATCCTGATGCAGGGAGGGCACCACCCGAAGTTGACGAAGCAATGGTATCTCGATCTGCTGGGCCACATCAAATCCCGGTTCCCTCAAATCAACATCCACGGCTTTAGCCCGAGCGAGTTTGTGCATTTTCGCGAGGTGTTCCAGGAACCGTTTGAGAAGATCATTTCAGATTTTCACGCTGCCGGCCTGGGATCCATTCCGGGCGGGGGCGGCGAAATTCTCGTGGACAGCGTTCGCCAACGCATATCGCCGTTGAAGGC
>Ga0070738_10002122_pt1 | contig 32815 bp, 25 predicted proteins | sample Coa_R2_2_FD_66446 | JGI IMG/M metagenome (GOLD analysis project Ga0070738, IMG submission 66446) | Surface soil microbial communities from Centralia Pennsylvania, which are recovering from an underground coalmine fire - Coalmine... | ecosystem: Environmental > Terrestrial > Soil > Unclassified ...
CTCGGTGAGCGCGAACGCCCGCCCATCCGGCAGCTCGAGCCGCCAGCCGCTGTGCTCCGGCTCGCCGAGCGGGTCCGGGGGGTGGAGGAGCGCGCCGGTAGTGAGCAGCGGCACCTGGGCCGCCGGGCTGGCGTCGCGCTCGGGCCGGGCGGTCACGGCCAGGCTCGGCGGCTCCCCCTGCCAAGTGTACGGATAGCCACGCCCGAAGCGGCGGTCGAGCCACTGGAGCGTCTGCTCGATGGCGACGCTCTCGGCCGGCCGGGTGCTGAAGGTGTGGTCGGCGTCCTTGACCGTACACATCTCGAAGGTGCGGCCGGGCCGCGCCCGCTCCCACGCCTCGCCGTGCTGCAGCACGTTCTGTAGCGGCGACGCGGCCAGGAACAGGTCGCCCTCGCCGTAGACGAACAGGATCGTGCCGTCGTAGTCCGTCAGGTAGTCGAACATGTTGAACTCGGGCAGGGAGCCGATGTCGGGCAGGCCCGAGAGCACGCCCCGGTAGTTCTGGCGGAAGTAGTCGTCGATGATCGTCGCGCCCACGCCGACCAGGCCGTCGAGCGCGCCCACGGTGGCGCAGCGGGCGAGCACGTGCACGGCCTGGCAGTAGGCGTAGCCGACCAGGCGGTCGAGCGGCACGAGGTCGCGGAAGGTGGCGATGGCCTGGCGCGTGTCCGCCGTCATGCTAGCCGGCGCGTGGTGGCGCCGCCACATGGCGTCGTCGTCGCCGCCCGCGCTCTCGCCGCGGCCGCGGAAGTCGAAGGTGAGCGCATAGTAGCCGGCGGCGGCCAGGTGCTGCGCCAGGCGGTGGTGCCAGCGGTGCCAGCACACCTGCTCCAGAATGAGCACCCCCACCCGCCGGCCATGCGCCGCCTCGGGCGTCGGCTCGTAGAGCGTGCCGTAGACCGGGTCGCCGTCGACCCGCATCGTGACGGGCGTGCGACCCGCGGCCGGCGTGCCCAGCAGGTAGTCCGGGCGTGGCAGGCCAGGGCTGGGCGCGTCGATCGGGAGCGCTTGCGCCATGTTACCTCTCGCGTTTGAGCTGTCAGCTGTCAGCTGTCAGCTATCAGCTGTCAGCTGTCAGCTATCAGCGGTCAGCGGTCAGCAGTCAATGTGTCGTGCTTGCAGCAACCCCGAGCTGACGGCTGACGGCTGACGGCTGACAGCTATCAAGCAGTCTGCAGGCGCTCCACGAACGCCGCCAGCCGGCTCACGGTCTGGAAGTGCTCGGGCACCAGGTCCTCCTCGGGCACCTCGACCCCGAACTCCTCCTCGATGTAGCTCACCAGCCGCATGATGCCCAGCGAGTCGACGATGCCGCTGCCGAGCAACGGCTCCTCGTCGCCCAGCACGTCGTCGTCCTCGTCGTGCATCAGCTCGGTGACGATATAGTGCTTCAGCTTACTCTGCGCCTCCACCTGGTTCCCCTTCCGCGTCGAGCGCTAGTCTGAAACTGTGCCCCGGTCGTTACCCCGCCCGCGACTCGGCGCTCACCACGCCCTCGACGAGCGCGCGGCGGTCGATCTTGCCGGTGGACGTCTTCGGGAGCGCGGGGCGCAGCACGATCTGCTCGGGCACCATGTAGTGCGGCAGCGCCTGCTTGCAGTGGCGCTCCAGCTCGCTTGCGGCGACCGCGTCGGCCTCGTGGAGGGCCACGAACGCCTGGATGCGGTTGCCGATCACGTCATCTGGAATGGCCACCGCGGCGGCCTCGCGGACGCCGGGGTGGTTATACAGCGCGGTTTCGATCTCGCCCAATTCGATCCGGAAGCCGCGGCTCTTGATCTGGTTGTCGCGCCGCCCCAGGAAGAGGTAGTCGCCGCTGGCGTCGAGCTTCACGAGGTCTCCCGTGCGGTAGGCCGGGTCGCGGAAGTGGGGCTGGAGTGGGTTCTGGGCCAGCGCGCGCGCCGTGTCCTCCGGGCGGCCCCAGTAGCCTTGCATGACGGTCGAGCCGCGCACGTACAGCTCCCCCACCTCGCCCACGCCGCAGCGCGCGCCGGCCTCGTTCACGGCGAACACCTCGGTGTTCTCACAGGCGCGGCCAATCGGGAACGGCTCGGTGCGGTCGGCGGGCACGTCGCGGACCTCGTAGAAGGTGCAGACGTTCGTCTCCGTCGGCCCGTAGAGGTTGAACAGCGCGGCGTGCGGCACCGCCTCGTGCAGCTGCCGCAGGTACTTGACCGGGAAGACCTCGCCCGCGAACAAGATCAAGCGCAGCCGGCTCAGGTCGAGCGCGCCGAGGTCGAGATGGGTCAGCATCAGGATCAGCGCCGACGGCACCGAGTACCAGATCGTGATCCCGGCGTCCTGGATGAGCTGCGCCAGCGGGCGGGGGAACAGCGCCGTGTCCGCGGGCACGAGCACCAGCGTGGCGCCGGCGTGCGCCGCGACGAACAGGTCGAGGATCGACAGGTCGAAGTGCAGCGGCGCGTGGTTCGACAGGCGGTCGTCGGGCGTGACCGCGAAGCGCGCGGCCGCCCAGTCGACGAACGTGAGGGCGTTGCGGTGGGAGAGCATGACGCCCTTCGGCTCGCCCGTCGAGCCCGACGTGTACAGGATGTAGGCCAGGTCGGTGTCAATCGCGTCGAGCGGCAGCGGCGCCGCGGACTCGGCGGCGGCCGCGCCCCAGGCGACGAGCCGCGCGCCGTCCGGACCGCTGGCCTCGCCGGCGGCGTCCCAGTCGGCCAGGACCAGCGCGTCGAGCGGGTTGTCCGCGGCGAACGATTGCCGCAGGCGGCCCAGCCGGTCGCTGCTCGTGAGGAGGCAGCGCACGCCGCAGTTGCGGAGGATGTAGCCCATGCGCGGGGCCGGCGCGCCCGGATCAACCGGCACGTAAGCCGCGCCGAGCTTCAGGATCGCGTAGATGCCGACGATCGACGCCAGCGACTTCTGCAGGTAGAGCCCCACGCGGTCGCCGCGCCGCACGCCCTGGGCGGCGAGCAAGCGCGCCAGGCGGTTGCTCTGCGCGTCCAGCTCGGCGTAGGTCAGGCGCTGGTCCTGAAAGACCACGGCCTCGCGCGCGGGCTCGCGGGCCGCGCTCTGCGCGAGTAGCTGCGGCAACAAGTAAGCCATTATCCCAGTCCCAATTGACTCGCGATCAGCACGTGCTGGATCTCGGAGGTGCCCGAGTAGAGCGTGCCGCCGATCGCGTCGCGGGCGGTGCGCTCCAGCTCCAACTCGGTCATGTAGCCGTAGCCGCCGTGGACCTGCATCGCGTCCAGCGCCGACTGCACCGCCGCCTGGCTGGCGTAGAGCTTGGCCGTGGCCGCCGCCATGACGGCTGGATCGCCCCGGCCGAGCAGCCAGGCGGCCTTGTACAGCAGCAGGCGGGATGCTTCCAGGCGCACGTACATGTCCGCGATCTTGTGCGACACCGCCTGAAAGCTGCCGATCGGGCGCCGAAACTGGCGGCGCTGCTGGGCGTACTCGACGCAGCGCTCGAGCTGCCGCTGCTGGGCGCCGAGCCAGCTCGCCAGGATGCAGGTGCGCTCCCACTCCATCACCGTATTGAAGATCTTGGCGCCGTCGCCCTCGTGGCCGAGCACGTTCTCGGCGGGCACGACGCAGTCTTCCAGGATGACGTCGCCCATCGGCGACGTGCGCAGGCCCATCTTCTCGGCGTGCGGCCCCACGGTCAGGCCGGGGAAGCCCCGCTCGAGGATGAAGCCGGTGACGCCCATGTAGCCCTTCGCCTTGTCGACCGTGGCGAAGGCCACGTACACGTCGGCCACCGGCGCGTTGGAGCTGAACGTCTTCGTGCCGTTCAGCACGTAGTGGTCGCCGCGGCGCTCGGCCCGCGCCTCGAGCGCGTAGGCGTCGGACCCCGAGCCCGGCTCGCTCATGGCGTGGGCGCCGATCCAGGTACCGTTGGCCAGGCGCGGTAGGTACTTGCTGCGCTGCTCAGGCCCGGCGAACTTCCAGATGGGGACCTCGCAGGCCCACATGTGGGCGTTGAGCGAGAACAGCAGGCCGTTGTCCTGGCAGCCGTAGCCCAGACCTTCGAGCACGTACACCGTCGTCAGCGGGTCGGCGCCGCCGCCGCCGTACTCCTCGGGGAGAAAGAGGCCCTGGATGCCGATCTCGGCGCACTGCTCCCAGGCGCGGCGGGAGAACTCGCTGCGACGGTCGCGGCCGATCAGGTCGCGGTTCAACTCGCGCTGGGCGAACTCGACGACGGTGGAGCGGAGTGCTTGCTGCTCGGGCTGCCAGGCGAAGTCCAAGATGGCTCTCCAGACCGTGGACTGGGCGGGGTGCGCCCCGCGGGCGGCCGGCTCCCGGGTATTACGGCCGGGGCGCGACGGCGGATCAACATGGCTTGCGGGCGTCGGCGAGAACCGAGCGTCCATTGAGTGTACCCCACTAGGGGTGGGGCTAGGTCGTGAGGGGCGTTACACACCAACACCGGGCCGGCCCACGAAGGGCCGCGGCCCGGTGCTGGTGTGTACCTACTGGGCTCGGGGGCTGTTAAGTGGACCCGACGAGCGCCGTTGGCTTACGTGCCGCTGCCGCCGCTGCCCGTGCCGCCGCTGCCGCCGCTGCCCGTGCCGCCGCTGCCGCCGCTGCCGCCGCTGCCGCCGCTGCCCTGGGCGTCAGCCGACGCCGCCCGGCGAGGCTCGAGCTCGACGATTTCGAACTCCTGGTCGAGATTGAACTCCTCCAAGTGCCCTCCCTTCTTCCTGACCTGCGGTTGCTCTCGCGTGGCTACCGCAAGGAATACCCCGAGGCTGGTCGCGCGCCCCGACGCGATCAGTAGGTGCCAGGCGACCGCGGTTCAAGCCACACCCGGCCATACGACCGAGTGCGTGGTCCACCTCCTAATGATTAAACGCGCGAGCGCGAAAAATGTTACACGCAAGCACGGCCTACGTGGGGCGCGCCGTGACGCGCGGCGCCCTTCGGGTGCCGGGTCCGGCGACATTGTACACCACGCCTGGTATTTTTCGACCAGGCCCCGAGGCGATCACACGGTTGAGCCGGCCTCGGACCGGCCGGGGCGCGGGCGGTGGGCGCCTATAATAGCCTTGGGCCAGGCAGGCGCGCCGAGGAGGCTGCATGACCGAGTGTCTATTCTGCCGCGTCATCGCCGGGGAGGTGCCGGCGAGTATCGTCCACCGCGACGACCGGCTCACCGCCTTTCGTGACATCAACCCGCAGGCGCCGACGCACATCCTCATCGTGCCCAATTCGCACCTTACGTCCACGAATGAGATGGCGGAGGAGCACGTCGAGCCGATGGGCCGCATCGTCCAGCTGGCCGCCGCGCTGGCCCGGCAAGAGGGGATCGCGGCCGGCGGCTACCGGCTCGTGGTGAACACGGGCCCCGACGCCGGCCAGTCGGTGGGACACTTTCACCTGCACCTGCTGGGGGGCCGACGGCTCGGGTGGCCGCCGGGCTGAGCGCCGCCACGGCGGTCAGCGCCAGCCGCTGGCTGGCGCTCGGCGCGTTCGCGGCTCTCGCGCTGTACTTGCGGGCCGTGCCCGAGCCGGCCGTCGACCGCTGGCTGCTCGACCGCCTGTGGGAGCCGCCCGCCACCCAATCGCCCGTGATCGAGGCGCTGACGTACCTTGGCGACTCGCGCCTGCTGGCCGTGGCCGCGCTGGTACTGGCCGTCGTGCTGTGGCGCCGGGGCGCGCGCTGGCTGGCGGCCCTGCCGCCGTTCGCGGTGGCGTCGGGCGTGCTGCTCAGCTACGTCGTCAAACTGCTGGTCGCCCGGCCGACCACCTGGTTCCCCATCTGGGGGCGGCTCACCACGACCGACGACAGCTTCCCGAGCGGCCACGCGGTCCAGACCGTGGTGTTCTACGGGCTCGTCGCGTTGCTGGCGCTGGAATGGCCGCCGCTGGCGCGCCGGCGCGGGCTCGTGCTGGGCGGAACCGCTGCAGTGGTAGCGTTGGTGGGCTATACGCGAGTATACTTGGGCAATCACTGGCCCACTGACGTTCTGGGCGGCTGGCTGCTGGGCTGGGCCTGGCTGGGCGTGCTCGGCGCCACGCGGCGGAGGCGCGAAGGCGAACCGGCCGCGGCCGCTGAGTCGATGCATAAGGTCTTGTAAGGTAGAGGGACTCACCCCCTGCCGCGCTCGCTGACCCGACCGGGGCCGAGCCCTGGCCCTGCGCCTCGAACCTGCACTGTGAGGCCTCGGCGTGAAGCTATACGAGTTCCAGGCCAAGGAAGTGTTCGCCCGCGCGGGAATCCCCATCCCGCGGGGCAAGATGGCGTCTACGCCCGCGGAGGTGGAGGCCATCGCCCGGGAGCTGGGCCGCTGCGTCGTGAAGGCGCAGGTCCACGTGGGCGGGCGCGGCAAGGCGGGCGGCATCAAGGTGGTGAACACGCCGGACGAGGCGCGCGCCGCGGCCGAGGGCATGCTGGGCAAGCCGCTCAAGGGCCTCATCGTCCACCACGTCCTCGTCGAGGAGGCGCTGGCCATCGCCGCCGAGTACTACCTGAGCGTGACCATCGACCGCCAGCCGAAGCGTCCGGTGATGATCGCGAGCGCGATGGGCGGCGTGGACATCGAAGAGGTCGCGGCGAGCCAGCCCGACAAGATCGCTCGCCTGGTCGTCGATCCGGCGTACGGGCCGCTTGGCTTCGAGCTGCGCCGCCTCAGCGCCGACGCGGGCTTCGACCCGCGCGCGGCCCGGGGCGTGGCCGACGTGGCCAGCCGCCTGTACCGCGTGTTCGTGGACTCCGACGCGTCGCTGGCGGAGATCAACCCGCTGGTCGTGACCGACCAGGGCGCGGTGATCGCGGCGGACGCCAAGTACGACATCGACGACAACGCGCTCTATCGACAGCAGGCGCTCGCCGGCTACCGCGCGGAGAGCGAGGAGGACCCGATCGAGGCCGAGGCGCACCGGCGCGGCGTGAACTACGTGCGCCTGCCCGGCGGCGACATCGGCATCATCGGCAACGGGGCCGGGCTGGTCATGAGCACCCTCGACCTGGTCACGCGGCACGGCGGCAAGCCGGCGAACTTCCTCGACGTGGGCGGCGGCGCGAGCGCGGAGTCGGTGCGCGAGGCGCTGTCGATCGTGCTGATGGACCCGAACGTCAAGGGCGTGCTGTTCAACATCTTCGGCGGCATCACGCGCGGCGACGCCGTGGCGAAGGGCATCCTGGACGCCGTGGGCAGCATGGACATCAAGGTGCCCATGGTGGTGCGCATGGCCGGCACCCGCGCGACGGAGGGCCTGCAGCTCCTCGAAGGCTCGCCGCTCACGCCGGCCGCCGGTCCGGCCGAAGCCGCCCAGCGCGTCATCGAACTCGCACACACGTGACGAGCGCCGCGTACTGAGCGTTGAGCTGCCCGCGCACTCAGCACTCAGGACTCAGCACTCAGTACTGGGGGCCAACGTGGCAATCCTGGTGGGCAAGGACTCCCGCGTCCTGGTGCAGGGCATCACCGGGCGGGAGGGCGCGTTCCACACCGAGCAGATGCTGGCCTATGGCACGCCGATCGTCGCCGGCGTGACGCCCGGCAAGGGCGGCACGCCGTTTCAGGGCGTGCCGGTGTACGATACGGTGGCCGACGCGGTGCTCGAGCGCGGCGCCAACGTGTCGATCATCTTCGTGCCGCCGCCGTTCGCAGCCGACGCGATCATGGAGGCCTCGGCCGCGGGGATCGGCCTCGTGATCTGCATTACGGAGGGGATCCCGACGCTGGACGCGGTGCGGGCCGTGCGCTTCATCGAAGAGCGCGGCACGCGGCTCATCGGGCCGAACTGTCCCGGCGTGATGACGCCCGGCGAGGCGAAGGTGGGCATCATGCCGGCCGACATCTACTCGCGCGGCCACGTCGGCCTGATCTCGCGCAGCGGCACGCTCACCTACGAGGCGGCGGCGCTCCTGACGGACGCCTTCCTGGGCTGCTCGACGTGTGTGGGCATCGGCGGCGACCCGGTGATCGGCACGACATTCGTGGACGTGCTCGCCCTGTTCCGCGACGACCCCGACACGCGCTCGATCGCCCTGATCGGCGAGATCGGCGGCTCGGACGAGGAAGCGGCGGCGGCGTACATCGCGGACACGCACTACCCCAAGCCGGTCGTGGCGTTCATCTCCGGCCGCTCGGCGCCGCCGGGCAAGCGCATGGGCCACGCCGGCGCCATCATCTCCGGCACCTCCGGCACGCCCCAGGCCAAGGTGGAGGCGTTCCAGCGGGTCGGCGTACCCGTGGCCGACACGCTGGATCAGATCATCCCGCTGCTCCAGCAGGTCGGCCAGAAGTAACGGGCGAGGATCTAACCCCCCAGCTCCCTTCCCTACGAACGGAAGGGCGGCAGGTTAATTCGTTCCCCGGTGCGCCATACTACTGGAGTGCCACGTTTTCTTTGATTCGTAGGTGTGCCCTGGGCAGGCGACTGCGTTGCCGCGCTGCCGCCCGGAGGCGCCGCGGAGGCCCGAGATGCGCGAAGCGAATAGCGGCGGGGGAATGGCGAAAGCCTACGATCCCCGCCAGACCGAGGACAAGTGGTATCAGCGTTGGGAAGAGGCCGGCTACTTCAAGCCGCGCATCGACCCGGCCAAGCAGCCGTTCACGATCATCATGCCGCCGCCCAACGTGACGGGCGAGCTGCACGTCGGCCACGCGCTCACGGCGGCGATCGAGGACGCGATCGTCCGCTGGCACCGCATGCTGGGCGACCCGACGCTCTGGCTGCCGGGTCGCGACCACGCCGGCATTGCGGCGCAGCTGGTGGTCGAGCGCACGCTGGCCCAAGAGGGCAAGACGCGCTACGACCTCGGCCGCGACGAGTTCCTCGCGCGCATGTGGGACTGGATCCACCGCTACGGCGGCATCATCGACGAGCAGCACCGTCGCCTGGGCGTGTCGGTCGATTGGGACCGCGCGCTGTTTACCATGGACCCGGGCCCGGCGCGCGCGGTGCGGACGATTTTCAAGCAGCTTTACGACAAGGGGCTGATCTATCGAGGCACGCGCATCACCAACTGGTGCCCGCGCTGCCGTACCGCGCTCTCCGACCTGGAGGTGGACTACCAGGAGGACGACGGCATCCTGGCCTACGTCCGCTACCCGGTGGTGGAGCGGCCCGGCGAGTTCATCACCATCGCGACGACGCGCCCCGAGACCATCCTGGCCGATACGGCGGTCGCGGTGAACCCCGACGACCCGCGCTACCAGCACCTGATCGGCCAGCACGTCCGCGTGCCGGTCGTGGACCGCGAGGTGCCCATCGTGGCGGATGCGGCGGTCGAGATGGGGTTCGGCACCGGCGCGCTGAAGATCACGCCGGGCCACGATCCGGTGGACTACGAGGTGGGCCAGCGGCACAACCTGCCGACGATCGTGGTGATTGGCCTCGACGGCAAGATGAACGCCGCGGCGGGCGCCTACGCGGGCCTGGAGCCGGCGGAGGCCCGCGAGCGCTTCGTGGACGACCTGCGCGCCCGCGGCCTGCTAGAGAAGGTCGAGCCGTACCGGCACGCGGTGGGCCACTGCGACCGCTGCAAGACCGTCGTCGAGCCGCTGATCAGCGAGCAGTGGTACGTCCGCATGACGCCGCTCGCGGCGCCGGCGATCGAGGCGGTGCGCGACGGGCGCATCCGCATCATCCCCGAGCGCTTCGCGAAGGTGTACTTCAACTGGATGGAGAACATCCGCGACTGGTGCATCTCGCGTCAGCTCTGGTGGGGCCACCGCATCCCCGTGTGGTACTGCCGCGCCTGTCCGAAGGAGATCGTGGCGGTCGAGGAGCCCACGACTTGCCCTGGCTGCGGCGGCCCGCTGGAGCAGGACCCGGACGTGCTCGACACCTGGTTCTCATCGGGACTCTGGCCGTTCTCGACGCTTGGCTGGCCCGACGACACCCCGGACCTGCGCTACTTCTACCCGACCAGCCTGATGGAGACGGGCTACGACATCCTGTTCTTCTGGGTCGCGCGGATGATCGTGCTCGGCCTGGAGGCAATGGGCGAGGTGCCGTTCCGTGACGTGTACCTGCACGGGCTGATCCGTGTGGGCCGCGAGAAGATGAGCAAGGTGAAGGGCAACGTGCTGAACCCGCTCGACCTGATCGAGCGCTACGGCACGGATGCGCTGCGGCTCGCGCTCGTGGTCGGTACGACGCCGGGCAACGACACGCAGCTCAACGAGCGCAAGCTGGAAGACAGCCGCAACTTCGTGAACAAGCTGTGGAACAGCGCACGCTACGTGCTGATGAACGTGCCGCCGGAGGACCGCCCGGCAGGCGCTGGCACGGCGGGCGAGACGGCGGGGGCCCAGCAAGCGGCGCTGCTACAGCCGCCGGCGCACGCCTCGCTGGCCGACCGCTGGATCATCAGCCGCGCGAATTACGTGGCGGCCGAGGTCACGCGGCTGCTCCACGAGTACCAGCTGGGCGAGGCGGCGCGCACGGTGCAGGACTTCCTCTGGAGCGAGTACTGCGACTGGTACCTAGAGATCGCCAAGATCCAGCTACGCGGCGAGGACGCGGCGGCGCAGCAGGCGACCCGCGAGACGCTGGGCCGCGTGCTGGAGCAGACGCTGCGCCTGCTGCACCCCTTCGCGCCGTTCGTGACCGAGGAGCTGTGGCAAACGCTGGTCGGACCTAACCCCCCCAGCCCCCCTTCCCTACCAAGGAATGGGGGGGCCGGCCCAGGCGACTATGAATCCTCCCCCCTTCCCGCATCGGGAGGGGGAATAGGTCGCGCGCCATCCATCATGGTGGCGGCGTGGCCGGCGCCGGGGCCGCGCGACCCCGAGGCCGAGCGGGCGGTGGACGACGTGGTGGCGCTGATCACCAGCGTGCGCAACCTGCGGCAGGAGAAGGGCGTGGAGCCGAAGCGCTTCGTGCCGGCCACGCTGGTCGGCGGCGCCCGGGCGGACCTGCTACGCGCCCAGGCGGGCGTCATCGGCGGCCTGGCGCGGCTGCAGCCGGTCGAGGTGGTCGAGGCGCTGGCGGAGCCGCCGAAGGAGGCACTGCCGCTCGTGGCCGGTGGCTTCGAGGCCTACCTGCCGGCGGCGGGGCTGTTCGACGTGGCGGCCGAGCGCAAGCGCTTGCAGGACCAGATCGCGAAGACCGAGCAGGCGGTCGGACGGAGCGAGAACTTGCTGGCGAGCCCGGGCTTCGCGCAGAAGGCCAAGCCGGAGGTCGTGCAGGCTGAGCGCGACAAGCTGGCGGCGAACCGCGAACAACTGGAGCGGCTACGCGGCCAGCTCGCGGCGCTGGGCGCCTAGCGGATGGATCTGCTGTGCCCTTGTAGTCTTATGGCGCCGGTACGCGGAGCGGCAGTGGCACGCAAGTCGGCTCGGCGGCCGGGTCGGCGGCGCAGACGGCTAGAGTATGGACGCCCGGCCCGACGGCGCGCGGGTCCCACTCGTAGGTGAAGCCGGCGCGGGTGACGGCCGGGGCGCCGAGGACGCGCGCCACGTCCGGGCGCTCGATACCGGCCCCGCCGCTTAGCTCGGTCGGGGGCGCACCGTCGACGGTGATCGCAACGGAGGCGGCCGGCTGGTACCAGGCGGGGGCGCCGCCCACCACGCCCGGCTGCCAGGCTGGCCGACCCGTCACCACGGCCCAGCCGCGAATCGTGAGCGGCTGGGCCGCGAGATCGCCCGGGAGGGGGCTGTCGACGGTGACCGCCACGCGCGTGCCGGACGCGCCGTAGTAGTGCGGCACGACGACGCCGAGCAGGCAGTAGAGATTCAGCGCGGCCATCGCGGCGACGAGCGCCCAGGGCGCGTGCGGCGCCCAGCGCCGCGGCACGATCGCGCGCCAGCCCGCGACGAGCGCGAGCGCCACGAGCGGCAGCAGCACGAGCAGGTAGCGTCCGTGCACCGGGTAGTAGCGCCCGAAGCTCTGGATCACTGCCGCGAGCAGCGTGGCGGCCGGCCAGCCGACGATCAAGAGACCGGTGGGGCTTTGCAGCAGCGCTGCCGCCCGCGCCGGGGCCGACGGGGCCGCCAGGCGCCGGACGAGGCCCGCAGCGCCGATCATGAGCGCGACGGCGAGCGCGGCGTAAACCCGGTCGGGCGCGAACAGGCTCACGCGGTCGAAGCCCGCCCAGAAGCTGCGAAACGTGATGACCCACCACGACCGCAGGTACTCGACGTCCCACGGGTGCCGCGGTGCCGGCGCGCCCGGTACGTCCACCGGCGGCGTGAGCGCGCGGAGCGCGGCGTCCGCGACGCCGAGCGGCCAGGGCTGGCCGTACAACCGCCAGTTGTGCAGCAGCCAGGGGCCGGCGACCAGCGCCGCGGCGAGCGCCACGAACCCGAGCAGCGCGAGTGTCCATCGGATTCGGACGCTCCATGGGACCGCCGACGTCTCGCCCGGCCGCCCGACGTCGCCAGGGCCGGCCAGGCGGCCGGAACGGCCGCGCTCCCAGGCAGTGCCGGACACTGTTATTTGCCAGCTAGCGGCTAGCACGGCCGCGACCGCGGCGGGATACGCCGTGTACTTGGAGAGCAGGGCGGCGCCGATCGCCAGCCCGAAGACTAGCGCGCCGAGCGGGCGCGTGACGCTCGGCCAGAGGCAGGCGACTGCCAGCACGGCCGCTAGGGCGAAGATATCGCTGTTCGCCACCGCCGCGTGGAAGCTGAACTGCGGCACGGCCGCCAGGAGCGCGGCGCTGGGCAAGGCGAGCGCGGGCCGCTCGGGCAGCACGCTGCGGACGAAGCGGTAGGTGAGCGCCACGGCTGCCAGCGCGGCGAGCAGCGAGCCGAGGCGCGTGGCCACCGGCGGCGCGACCGGAAGGAGGCGGATCAGCGCGCCGTCCACGAGGTACGTGAGCGGCGGCGCCAGGGCGTGCGGCTCGATCGGAATGCCGATCTGGTCGAGGCGTACGTAGACGTCGGCATCCGGGCCAAACGTCGGCAGGCGGCCGTGCGCGGCGACGAACTGGGCGGTGTCCAGGTGGCTGGGCTCGTCGGGCGCGTCGCCGTAGGGCACCGCCGAGGCCCACAGCAGCCAGTTGACCGCCGCCACGGCCAGCAGGGCCCCCAGTGCCCAGTGAGAGCCGAGCGCGCGCCATCGGCCGGCACCCCGAGACGTACGGGGCCCGGCGCGCGCCGCAGGAGCGGCCGCTACTGCGCTCACTCGGCGGTCACCGCCCAGATGCGGACGCCGCCCTGGTCGTAGACGGGGCGCAGCGCCGGGTTGCGGCCGAGCGCGTCCGCCGAAGGCAGCGGCGCGCGGCCGCTGTGGTAGACGTAGCCCACGCCATTCGAGCGCAGCAGCGCCGCCGTGCGCGGGTCGGCCGGCGCGTCGCGGAGCGCCCGCGCGATTGCCACCATCGCCCCGACTGCTCGCGGATCGGCGCCGCGCTCGCCCGGGTAGAGCATCGGCAGCACGGTGGTCGCGCGGCCGGCGAGCAGCGGCAGCCAGTAGCCAGCGTCCACGCCGACGACGTAGTCGGGCGCCCAGGGGAAGATGACGCTGCTCACCGCGATCCGGGCGTCGGCCGGCGTGTGGCTCTGGAGCCAGGCGGCGGCGGCGAGGTCGGCCGGCGCGACGAGCGCGTTCGCCGGCGTGACGAGCGTCTGGAGCTGCCAGCCGCCGAGGACGGTCGCACCCAGGCCGAGCAGGAGGGCGAGCGCCAGCCCACGACCGCCCCACTGGCGCACGGCGACGCGCGCGGCGACGGCGAGTGCCAGCGCCGCGGCGACGCCCAGCGGGAAGCACAGCGCGGCGATGGTCGTGACCAGATCCACCCGGCCGGCGAGCGGCATGGGGATGGGCCACCAGCGGGGGTTGGCGAGGGCCAGCTGCGCGAGCGCCCAGGCGCCCAGAGCGAGCACTGCCGCGGGCGCCCAGGCGCACCGAGCAAGCGGCGTCGCGCCCGCGGCGCGGTGCAGTCCCCCGTCGAGCTTCGCTGTCGCCGAGCCATCCCGCGACATCGGGCCGCGCAGCCGCCATGCCAGCAGCAGCCCCAGCGCGGCGAGTGCGAGCAGCGGCAGATTGGTGGGCTGGGTGACGGCGGTGCCCAGGCGCTCCAGGCCATAGTAGTCGGCGCCGTAGTCGCCCGGCTGCTGCCCCAGCCCGAGCGATAGCGCGCTCCGCAGGCGCACGAGCCACGGCAGCGCCAGCAGCCCGGCGACCACCGTGGCCCCGCCCAGCCAGAGCACGCTGCCGGCGGCACCCCGCGCGAGCGCGCTCCACGGCGGGCGCTCGCGGTATGCCAGGGTCTTGTCCCCTGTCGCCCGGTAATCCCTGTAGGGCAGGGGCTGGTCCCAGGCCACCTGGTCCGCCTCCCGCACTCGGGCGCCCCAATCGGGGTGAATCGGCCCGCCAAGCAATCGTTTGGTCGTTAGGTAAAACAGCCACACCGCGACCAGCAGGACGAGCATCGCGGCCATGCGGTAGTGCGCGAGCAGCAGGCCGCTGGCTGCCAGCCCGGCCGCGAGCGTGGGTTGCGCGTTGGCGCCTCGGCGGTGTTCTGTGCCCGATATAGGATCCGCCACCTGGATGTTGAGGACCGCGTCGAGGCACAGCGCTGCGGCGACGGGGAGCAGCACCAGGCCTGCCGCCTGGGTATAGCGCCCCCAGTTCTCCAGGTAGGCGGGGAACACGGCGAGGAGCGCCACCAGCCAGGCCGTCAGCCCCGCCACCAGCCCATCGCCGGTAGTGCGGAGCACAAAGAAGGCGACGCCGAGTGCGACGGCGGCGTTCACCAGGTGCCCGGCCAGCCCGACGAGCGGCCCCACGTCGGCGCCCGTCCACCAGTGCAGCCAGGCCACCACGTTGTGGAAGCCGAAGTGGTAGGCGAAGCTCTGGATCGGCGCGTAGGGAGCGTAGCTGTCCGGCAGGCCGGCCCGCTCGACGATCAGCCGAGCGATCAGCGTGTGGTGATACGTGTCCGCGCCCAGGGTCGGCAAGATGCCGCGCGTGCTCCACAGGCGCAGCGCCAGCGCGAGCAGAAATAGCGCGCCGTAGCCGAGCGCTGCAAGCATGTCCGGGGTAATCGTGAGCGGCGCCGGCGCTTTCCCGGCTGTGCGGGACGTGGCTCCTGCCCAGGATGGCCGGCCGCGGGTCAGGGCGGGCAAGGCGACGACCGGGAGGCTGGCGGCGAGCAGCACGGCGGCGGCCGGCGGGCCGAGCGGCAGATGGAGCGTGGTCGCCCAGAGGGTGAGCAGGGCGAGCGCCGCCAGCGTGAGCGCTGGCGCCGCCAGCAGCCGCTCGACGCCGCTGTAGCGGGGCGCGCGCAGCAGCACGCTAGCGACGGCGTACCCGGGCAGGAACAGCAGGACGATGCCTGCCGCGACGAGCGGCAGGGGCGGCAGGCCCGCGGCAAGCGTGATGGCTGGCCCCGGCACGAGGCTCACACTCGCCGGCTGAGCGCGGCGCGGTTGGTGGCCCGCCAGTGGCGCGCGAGCAGGAGCAGGGTGGCGACGGGGGCGAGCATAGCGGCGTAGTACATAGCCTGGTAGCCCGCCGCGCCGATCAGCAAGCCGAACAGCAGCGCGCCGCCCCCATCCGCGAGCTGGAAGGCCATCGAGAAGGTGGCCATCGCCGCGCCGCGCCGCTCCTCGCGCGAGCGGTCGATTGCCAGGGCCATCGCGGCCGGCGAGTTGGCAGCCGAGGCGAAGCCCACGAGCACGCCGCCGGCGGTGAGGAGGAGGATGTCGGCGGCCTGGGAGAGCAGCAGCAGCCCGGCGGCCGAGGTAGTGGCGCCCACGGCCAGCGTCCGTCCTCGCCCGACCCGGTCCGACCAGCGCCCGAAGAAGACGCGCGTGGTGACGCTGCTCAGACCGTAGCCGAGGAAATACGCGGGCAGCGTCTCGACCGCGATGCCGCGAAACGTCGCGTACATCGGGATGAAGGTGATGCTGGGCGACTGCTGCAGCATCGAGAGAAAGTGGAGCCCCGACGGCAGCAGGGCCGCCCGCTCGATGAGCCCGCGCCAGAAGCTGCCCACGTGGGGCGGGACGGGGCTGCGCGGCTGCTTGGGTATCAGCGCCACGCACAGGGTGGCCAGCAGGCCGGCCGTGGCCGCCAGGACGAAGACGCCGACGAAGCCGACGCCGCCGAGCAGCCACAGCGCCGAGGCGGGCACGAGCGCCATGGCGATCCCCTGGGCGGTGGCCACGTAGCCGACAGCCTCGCCCCGCCGGGCGGCCGGCGCTACGCGCGCGATCAGCGTGTTGATGCCCGTGTTGTAGCCGGCCCAGCCGACGCCGTGGACCGCCCGCACGGCGACCAGCAGCGCGACGTGGTAGACGAAGTAGCCCAGGCCCGCGAGGCCCAGCACGAGCGTGCTGAGGCCCAGCACGCCGCGAGCGCTCCAGCAGTCGACCGCGCGGCCGATCAGCGGCCGCAGCAGGAACGAGGTGATGCTGAAGGCGAAAGCGACCATGCCGACCAGCGCGGCCGACCCGCCGTGCGCCTGAATCCAGAGGGGCATGATGGGTTGGAGCACGCACCAGTGGACGTAGCAGCAGAAGCTCACCGCGCAGAGGAGCGCGAAGGTGGGCGACCAGAGCCGCGGGCGAGCGGCCGCGGGTGCCGCGACCTGCTCGACGGGCGCTGGCCGGGCTGCCACCCGCTCGACCTGCTGCATCGCGCTCTCCCTGCCTTACCGCGCCGTGAGCCCGCGCGCCCGCAGCCAGCGGACGTAGCCGCGCAGCTCCTGCTCCAGCCGCCGCGGACCTCCCAGCCGCAAGAAATACCACGCGCGCAGCGGCAAGCGCCACCAGGGGGTTGGGCGTACGACGTAGCTGATCACGGACACGCCGCCCGCGGCTTGCTGTCGCCGCCACGGCCAGCCACGGCGGGCGGGCGCAGGTGCTACTGCGGCCTCGGGAGGCGAGGCGGCCGTGGGCGCCCGGTCCGGGGCGCGCCGCGGTGCGCGGCAGTAGGCGGCGAGCGGTGCCACGGCGCGGTCCCAGGTCAGCGTGGCCGCCACGCGGGCGAAGCGCGGCGCCAGCGCGGCACGCAGCGCGGGCTGGTCGAGCAGCTCCAGCAGCGCGGCGGCGGCGGCTGCCTCGTCGCCGGGCGGTACGACGCGGCCCAGCCCCTCGCGCTCCACCAGGTCGGCCAGGGCGTCGCCGCGCGTACAGACGAGCGGTAGCCTCGCCCAGAAGCAGTCGAGCAGGCGGCTACGGAAGGCGTAGCGCGTCTCCACGCTGTCGGGGTGCAGGCTCACCCCCAGGTCGGCCTCCAACAGGTAGGCGGCGCGCTCGGCGTAGGGCACCCAGTCGCGGAAGAAGACGTGGCGCTCGGCCAGGCCCAGCGCCGCCGCTAGCTCGCGGGTGCGCCCCGGCATCGCCATCGGCGGCAACGCGGCGTTCGGGTGGCGCGTGCCCAGGAACACCAGCCGCGCGTCGGGCCGCTCGACCGCCACGCGCGCCATCGCCCGCACCAGCGTCAATGGGTCGAACCAGTCCCACAGCCCGCCGCCCCACAGGATCACCTGGTCCGCGGCCGCGATGCCTGGCTCGACGCCCTTCAGGGCCGGGCCGTGCGCGCGCGGCGGCTCGGGCGGCAAACCGTAGGGCACCACGTCGATGAGCGCGCGCAGCGTCGGGTCGGCGTCATAGGTGGCAGGGTTCAGGCGATTGTTCGCGGCCAGCATGCCCAGCCAGTAGTCGCGCTGGCGCTCGCTGGCGCAGAGGAAGAAGTCGCCCGCCTGTAGCTGGTCGTTCAGCACGCCCAGGTGCTCGCCGTGGATCGCCTCGCGGAACGGCCGGCGATCGCGGGCGAAGAAGGCCAGGTTCTCCAGGATGAAGGGGTCGTACAGGTCGACCACGAGCCGCTTGCCGAGCGCGCGCAGCGCCGGCGCCTTCTGCAGCAAGAAGCCCTGCACCAGCACCACGCTCGCCTGGCGGGCCAGCGGTACCAGTCGTTCCGGGCGCTCCTCGTAGCTGACCACGCGGAAGCCCTCGCCGGCCGGCGGGTCGGCGTTCGGCGTGGCGAGCAGTACTGGCAGGCCCGCCCGGGCCAGCGCCCGCGCCATCTCCCACGCGCGCACGCCTGGCCCGGCCATCGCCGCCCCGACCGGATCGCCGCACACCAGCAGCACCGGCGCCGCAGTCGTCGGCGGGCTAGCAGCCAGGGCCGGGGCCCCCTCACCCCCCGCCCTCTCCCAGGGGGAGAGGGGGCTGGACGCACTCCCCTGTCCCCCTGGGAGAGAACTCACATTACTCCCCTCTCCCCTCGGGAGGGAATTCGCATTACTCCCCTCTCCCCCTGGGAGAGGGGTGGGGGGTGAGGGGGCGCGGATCGGCGCCACCTCGTCTAGCGTCGGCGCGGGGTCTGCCGCGAACAGCCGATCCAGTCCGAACGTCCGCGCGACGCGCTCCTGCGTCTCCAGGTAGCGGGGATCGACGTGGTTGGGCATGAACGGCTCGCCGAACAACGGCAGGATCGCGGCGTCCGGGCGGCGGCGCGCGCGCTGCACGGCCGCCCGTCGCGCCCACACGTCGTCCAGCTTCAGCCCCACCTCGCCGAGCGCCAGGAAATAGCTGAGCGCCAGGCGTGGCACCGTCTCCGTCGGGCTGCCCCCGTCGCGGCCCAGCACGTAGGGCGCCGTCTCGATGCGGCCGCTCATCAGGCCGCGCTGGGCCGCGAGCAAGAGCGCCGCGGGCAGCACGCGCTCCAGCGTGGCGTCGTCGTAGTTTTTGAGAATCGTGTACAGGGCGTTGCGCTCGTAGAGCACGCGGAGCTGATGGGCCGGCAGCCGCGAGGCGGTGGCGTGGCCGCGGTGATAGGCGACGGCGCGCGGGGCCAGCGCGACGGCGTGGCCGCGCAGCCAGAGGCGCCAGCCGAGATCGACGTCCTCGAAGAAGGCGAAATACGCCTCGTCGAAGCCGCCGACCGCCAGGAAGGCGTCGCGGCGCACGGCCATGGCGCCGCCGCAGGCGAACAGCGTGGGCCGCAGCGTCAAGTCGGCCGCGGCGCCGGCCGGCGCGCCGTACAGGTGCTGGAAGGCGTGGCCGTAGAAGTTCAGCAGCCCGCCCGCGAAGTCCACCCGGTCGCCGGTCCAGTCGAGCATCTTCGCGCCGGTGGCGGCCAGCCCCGGCCGCTCCAGCAACGGGCCGACCAGCTCCCGCGCCCACGCCGGATCGATGCGCGCGTCGTTGTTCAGCAGCGCGACGTAGGGCGCCGTCGTGGTGGCCACGCCCTGGTTGCAGGCCGCGGCGAACCCCAGGTTCTCGCGGTTCCGCAGCACCCGCACGCGGGGAAAGCGCCGCCGCACGAGCGCGAGCGAATCGTCGCTCGACGCGTTGTCCACGAGCCACAGCTCGAGGCGGTCGGCGGGGTAGTCCAACGCCTCCAGCGAGCCGAAGCACGCTTCGAGGTGCGCGGCGCCGTTATAGTTCGGCACCACGACCGCCAGCCGCGGCCAGCCGCCGTCGCTCATCGTCTGTCTAGCTCCGACAGCGGAATTCGGGGGGCAGGCACGGGCACGCCCACCGGTTTACCGATCATCGCGGCCGAGCAGGTGGCGGGTGGCGTTCATGAGCCGCATCACGCGGCCGCGGCGGATGGCGGCCAGGTGCGCCCGCAGCGTCTCCACCTCGCGGGTGAGCGCGGCGATCTGGCGCTCCTGGTGCGCCAGGCGCTCCTCTAGCGCGGCCGGGCCGCGGTTGCCGCGCTCCAGCGCGAGCACGCTTAGCACGAGCTGCAGCTCCTGCCGCGCCACTAGCTCGGCCGCCGGGTCCGGCGGGCGCGGCACGAGCTGCTCCCGCGCCGCTTGCAGCACGGCCGTCTCGCCCTCCTTGCTCGCGAGTATCCCCCAACGATAGGCCGGAAGCTGCCGGTCGGCGTCCGGCTCCCGGGCGTTGTACCAGCGGTCGAGCGCCGCATGCACGCTGGCCTCGGGGTCGAGGCTCAGCAGGTGGTGCTTCAGCAGCATCAGCGGCAGCCAGTGGTACAGGTAGCCGCTCGGGAAGGCGTGGCACGCCATCCCGCTCGCCGCGAGCGCCGCAACTGTCGCGTCTAGATCGGGCAGGCCGTGGTCGCGGTGCTCACGGAGCTGCTGGTGCTCGGCGTGCAGCGCCAGCTTCACGTACTCGAAGAGCAGCGCCTCGGCGCGCTCCGTCTCGGCGCTGGCGAACGGCGCGAGCAGCAGCACGTAGCGCCGCGCCACGCGCCCTAGCTCGCTCAGGTAGCGCGGGCGGGCGGCGGCCGGCACGTGCTCTAGGCTGTCGAGCGACAGCACGAGGTCGAAGCTCGCGTCCTGAAACGGCAGCGCCAGCCCCGAGCCGCGCAGGTAGGCCGCGGCCGGCTCGCTGCCCGCCTCGACTATGGCCGGGTCCACGACGACGACCCAGTCGGCCGGCAGGAAGCGAGCGCTCAGCCCAGGAAAGCCCCCCACGTCGAGCACGGCGAGCCGCACAGGGCCTTCCCGCACGCGGATCAGCTCGGCCACCGCCCGGGCGTCACGGTGGCGGCCGTACTGATCGAAGGGGAGCGAGCCAAGCGCCACGCCGTTTGCCATCAGCGGTTCGCGGTCAGCTCGTGGCCCGGGCCGACCGGTTCGCCGAGCGGGGCGGGGCGGCTGAGGCGCGCGGGGGGAGCGAGCGCGCCCCGCGGGGCGGCCACGACGGCCGGCGGCTCCTGACCGACCGCCACCGGCTGGCTGCCCGCGACCATCTCCCACGCGCCGGCCAGGTCGATCAACCCGTACCGCTCCACGCCGTCGGGACTAACGACCCGAAAGGGGTAGCACTGGTGGTGGTGGTCGAAGGGGTGCAGCTCTTGCTCATCGTAGACCGCCGCCGACAGCGTATAGGCACCCGCCAGCAGCGGCAGCGCCTCGATACGGTAGCGCAGCTCGCCCTCCCCCTCGACCTGCTCGATCGGCTGCCCATCGACGCGGGTGTTCGGGCCGCCGACTTGCAGCCCGCCGGCGTAGATGGCCACGCCGAACACCGGCCGGCGCACCCGCCGTCGGGCGTGGTAGCGCAGCCGCACGACCAGTGGCTCCCCCGTCGCGAACCGCGTGGCCGGCCGCCCCGCGCCGTCCAGCAGCTCGACCCCCACCAGCTCGATCTCGCCGCTGCCCCACCGCCGGCCGGTGGGGGCCAGGGGCTGGGGGCTGGGGACTGGGGAGTGAGCCCTAGCCCCCATTTCCCTCCCGCCCCCCCCGAGCAGATGGCGGCGGTACTCCTCGATGACCGGCCCCGGCGCGCCCAGCGCCCGCACCTGCCCGTCGTCGAGCCAGAGGACGCGCGTGCAGAACTGGGCGACCGCGGTCAGGTCGTGGCTGACCAGCAGGATCGTGCGGCCCGCGGCGTGCAGCGCGCGGATGCGGTCCAGGCAGCGCTCCTGAAACTGGAGGTCGCCCACGGCGAGCACCTCGTCGAGCAACAGCACGTCCGGCTCGACGTGGACCGCGACCGCGAAGCCGAGGCGCGCCTGCATGCCCGACGAGTAGCGCTTCACCGGCGTGTCCACGAAGCGCTCCAGGCCGGCGAACTCCACGATGTCGGCGAAGCGCTCGTCCACGCGGCGTCGCGGAATGCCGAGGATCGAGGCGTTCAGGTAGACGTTGTCGCGGCCGCTCAGCTCGGGGTGGAAGCCCGCGCCCAGCTCCAGCAGCGCGGCGACGCGGCCCCGCACGTCCACGCGGCCGTGGGTCGGGGCGAGCAGCCGCGTGGCGAGCTTGAGCAGCGTGCTCTTGCCGGAGCCGTTGGCGCCGATCACTCCCAGCGCCTCGCCGGGCGTCACGGCGAAGCTGACGTCGCGCAGCGCCCAGAACTCCTCGCGCCAGCCGCGCCGCCGGAAGGCGTGTAACAGCGCATCTTGCAGCGAGCGCGCGCGCTCATGGTGGATGGTGAAGCGCTTGGCGACACCCTCGAAGCGGATGGCCGGCATGCGGGTTGGAGCGCCCGCCGCGCTACGGCGCGGTGCGCGTGGGCGTCGCGGCGGGCGGCAAGAGCTGGAAGATCGGGGTCGGCGACGCCGCCGGCGTGGCCTGCGCGGGTGGCGCGTCGAAGCTCGGCGCGCGCTGCGTGCTGGCCGGCGCTGTCGGGCCCGCGCCGCCCGCCGTGCCCGAGCTGCCAGTGGTCGAGGCGGGGCCAGCCGCGGTGCTCGGGCTCGCGGCGCCGGTCGTCACCGCGCCCGGCGCGCTCGCGGGGCCCGCGCTCCGGCCGCCGCTACCGGTCGGCGCGCTCACGCTCGGGCTACCGCCCGTGGCCGCGCCGCTCGCCGTGCCGAGGCTTGGCGCCGCGGGGGCGCCGACGGTGGTGCTGCTCGGGCCAGCGCTCGGGCTGCTGCCTGTGACCGCGCCGGTGCCGCTTGCAGCGCTGTCGGGGCTGCCGGTCGTGACGGCACCCGCGCTGCCGGTCGCGCCAGCGCTCGTGCCGCCGGTGGTCGCGGCCGGCGCGTGCTGCGGCGTGGTGCTACCGGCGCTCGGCAGGATGGCGGGGGCCGCGCCCGCGCCGCCAGGAATCGTGACGCGCCGCGGCTCGGCGGCCGGCGCGCCGCTCGTCGTGCTCTGCGGCACCTGCGAGCGGCCGGGCAGCGCCACGCTGGCCGGACCGACCACGCCGAACGTCGGTGCCGCGGCCGGCACGATGCGCTCGGGCGGCGCTGGCTCGGCGACGGCCGGCGGCGCGACGGCGGCCGGCTCGGGGGCAGCCTCGACGGGTGCCGCGACCGCGGCCGGGACGGGGGCCGGCGCGGCGGCCGTCGCCCCGGTGGCCACGCTATCGGGCCGCGACACCTCGACCGCGCGAGCGACGGCCGGGCGCGCCGGCTCGGGCACGCGCTGCACGATGGCGCCCAGCATCTGCTCGTTCGCCTCCAGCCGCGTGATCACGCGGCCGACCTGCTCGGGGGCCGGCGCCTGGCCCTGCGTGTTGTTCAGCTCGGAGCGCACGGCGTCGACCTCGCGCACGTAGTCGGTGGCCAGCGACGCCACCACGTCGGCGCGGTCGCGCTCGACCATCTCGCGCGTTTCCTTCATGCGCTCCTGGGCGCGCTGCATACGAATCTCGAGGCGGGCCTGCGGCGGCGCCACGGCCAGCTGGGCATCCTCGACCAGCCGCTTCACCGGATACAGCGGCTCGTCGGGCAGGCTCGTCGCCGTCGAGGTCGCCAGGCTCCCGGCCAGCAGCAGCGCCAGGCCCGCGCCGCCGACGCCGGCGGCCAGGCGCGACAGCGTGCGCACGAGATGCTTGCGCGGCGTGCGCCCCGTGGCAGCGGGCCGCGTGGCGGGGTCCGCGTGCTCGCGGCGCGCGGCGGCCCAGAGCGGCAGGGACACCGGGGCGCTGGGCGCGGCGGTCGCGGCGGCCGGCGCGGCCGCGCGCCGCCAGAGCGGGTCTTGCCGCAGCCGGGCCGGGGCCTGTACGGGCGGCAGGCTTCGCAGCTCGACGGCCAGCGCCAGGAGTGGCTCGAGGTCGGGGTGCTGGGCCAGGATGGCGTCTACGCCCGGCTCGCCGCGCTCCCAGCGCTCCAGCGCCGTGGCGAGCGCCTCGGGCGCTTCCAGACGAGCAGCGGCATACGCCGGCAATGCCACGGGCGCCGATGGCTCGGCAGGCCGCGCGAGCCCGCGCCGCCAGAGCGGGTCGCGGCGCAGGCGCTCGGGCGCGCGCACGGCAGGCAGCGACCGCAGCTCCTCGGCCAGTCGGAGCAGCGGTTCGAGTTCAGCCCGCAGCTCGGGGCGCCGCGCTAGCAGCTCCTCCGCGCCACCCTGGCCGCTCTCCCAACGCTCCAAGCACTCGCTCAGAACGTCGTGCGGACCCTGCTGGGTCACCGCTCGCCTCCTGCGTCGTCTGGGCCTGCCGGGCCGTATCCGCCGCGGCCGGCCCGCCCCTGCCTTGTGCCCGGTGCGTCTGCAGCAGCCGGCCCCGGCGCCCGCCCCCTAGCAGATTCCGTGCCTAGTCGCCGCTCATGGCCTCCAGGACGCGGCTCAGTCGTCGCGCCCCGCCGTGGCCATTCCGCCGCCGCTCCGGCGTGCGCCGCTCGTCCTGCTCCAGCAGCCGCCGCAGCGCTTGCAGCGCCCGATGTTGGATCACCCGCACCGTCGCCGCCGACTTGCCCAGGTGCAGCGCCACGTCGGCGTGCGGCATCTGCTCGATGAAGCGCAGCACGATGACTTCGCGCTGCTCGTCGGGAAGCTGCCGCACTGCCTCCTGCAGCGTGTGGATCATCTCGCTCTGGGCAAGCTCTTCCTCGGGATCGATCCCGTCGCCAATCGGGTCCAACAAGCTGGCGTTCGTCGGCTTCGTCGAGCGGTAGTGGTCGATGACCGTATTCCGCGCGAGCCGCAACAGCCAGTGCTGGAACGGCAGCTCCCGCCACTGATAGCGGTTGATGGCCTCCCAGGCCTTCATGAAAATCTGCTGTGTGAGGTCCTCGGCGAGCTGCCCGTTCCCGACCTTGTAATAAACATAACGGTAAATGGTGTCGAGATGGCTCTCGTACAGCGTCTGGAACGCTTCGCTATCGCCGTCCGAGACCCGTCGCGCCAGGTCGTCCAGTCCGCTCTCGACCATCCACCGTCCGCTTCTGCGGCGGCTCCACTAGATTAAACGAGCCACCGCCGGGAACGTTACAGCTTTGCCTTGTCAGTACCACAAGGCCGTCCTATCATACCCTGGCTGGGGGCGCCGGGCAAACCTTCGGGGGCCGCCCGGACGCCTGGGAGGGGCTGGTGCTAGACGCGGAGCTACTGCGCATTCTTGCCTGTCCGGTGTGTATCGCGCCGCTGCAGGAGGCCGACGGTCGGCTCGTCTGCGGCCAATGCGGGCGGCGCTACCCGATCCGCAACGGCATCCCGATCCTGCTCGTCGACGAGGCGGAGCTGCCCGCCGGCGGCCCCCCGGGGAGGGCCGCATCCGACGCCTGAGCGCCGGCGCCTGGGTCGGCCTGCTGGTGGCGCTGTTGCTCGTGCCCCCGCCCCCACCGGTCGGGCCGGCGGACGCCCTCGCCAGCGAGCTGCTGGTGCGGCTGGCTCCCGCGGCGCCGCCGCTGCCCGCGCGGCCGTTCGGCGCGAGCCTGCCCGTCACGGCCGACCCGCCCTTCGCGCCGCTGGCCCTTCAGCGTGTCCGGGTGCCCGCGGCCGCGGTCGACGCGTACTCAGCCCGGCTGCGTGCCCTGCCCGGCGTGCGGGGCGTCGAGCCGAACGCCCGCGTGCAGGCCGCCACCACGCCCAACGACCCCTACTTCGCGGACTATCAGTGGAACCTGCGCCAGATCCACGCGCCCGAGGCCTGGGATCTGACGACCGGCGATCGCCGCGTGGTCATCGCCATCGTGGACACGGGCATCGCCCTCGACCATCCGGACCTCGTCGGCAAGCTGGTGCCGGGTATCAATCTCGTCACACCTGACCAGCCGCCGAGCGACGACAACGGCCACGGCACCCACGTCGCCGGCATCGCGGCCGCGGCCACGAACAACGGCGAGGGCGTGGCCGGGGTGGACTGGGAAGCGCGGCTGATGCCCGTGAAGGTGCTCGACGCCGACGGCAGCGCCGACGTCAACCGCGTGGCGCAGGGCATGGTGTGGGCGGTGGACCACGGCGCCCGCGTGCTGAACCTCAGCTTCACCGGCGCGGAGTCGTCCACCGCGCTGGGCGAGGCGGTACAGTACGCCCGTGACCGCGGCGCCCTGGTCGTGGCGGCGGTGGGCAACGACGGCCGTGCCGAGGCCACCTATCCGGCGGCGCTTGACGGTGTGCTCGCGGTCGGCGCGACCGATCGTAACGACCAGCGGCTGCCGTCGTCCAACACCGGCCCGTACGTCGGCATCGCCGCGCCGGGCCAGCAGATCGCCAGCACCTTCTGGTCGCCCGACGCGGGCAACACCTACGCCCAGGCCAGCACCACCTCCCAGGCGGCGCCGCAGGTGGCGGGCGTCGCGAGCCTCATCTGGTCGGTCAACCCGGACCTCCGCGGCGACGCCGTCCGCGCGCTGCTGGTGGACCACGCCGACGCCGTGGGGCCGCCCGGTCGCAACGACGAGACCGGCGCTGGGCGTCTCAACGCCTATCGCTCGGTCCTCGCGGCGCTGCCCTGGAACTACGACAGCGGCGGGGCGGCGAGCTACCGGGCGCCGGTGGAGGCCGCGCCGCAGCTCTACCTGCCATACGTCGTGAAGGCCGCAGACGGCTGGACTAGCTCGATCACGGTCCGCAACCCGCTAGCGCAGGCCACCACCGCGACGGTCAGCTTCCTCGGGCCAGGCGGCGCGCCCGTGGCCTCGGTCAACGCGAGCCTGAACGCCTTCGGTGCCACGACCCTGCCGCTGCAGACTGTCGCCGAGGTGCCGGCGGGCTTCCGCGGCGCGGCGGTTGTGGAGGCGGGCGGCGGCATCACGGCGCTGGTCGCGCAAGACCGCGCCGGCGGTAGCCGCCACGGCTACCTGGGCGTGTCGAGCGGCGCCGCGCGCCTCTACGCGCCGCTCGTCGAGAAGAGCGAGCAGCGCGGCAGCACCGTGCTGTACGTGCAGAACCTGGCCGATACGCGGGAGACCGCCACGGTGAGCTACTACACTCCCGCCGGTGCGCTGCTCGGCCAGGACAGCGCGACGCTGGCGCCACGCGCCGTCGCGGCCGTTCGCCTCGCCGAGGCGGCCAGCCTCACGGACGGCTTCGTGGGCGCGGCGGTGATCGACAGCGCGGGCGGCGGCGCGCTGGGGGCGGTCGCCGCGCAGATCGGCCCGAACGGCACGGCCACCAGCTACGTCGTGCCCAACGAGGCAGCCGCCACGATCGCGGCGCCGCTCGTCTTCAAGCGCGCCGGCGGCTGGTCCACGGGCATCCAGGTGTTGAACACGGGCACGGCGCCCGCGCAGGTGACCGTCAGCTACAGCCGGCCGGCGGGCGTGCCGGCCCCGGTGCAGGAAGTCGTCGCCATCCCGGCGCACGGCAGCGCCACGCTGTACCAGCCCGCCAATGCCAACCTGCCCGACGAGTACGTTGGCTCGGCGACGCTCACGGCCACCAGCGGCGGGCCGCTCGTCGCCGTGGTCAACCAGGCGCGGGCCGACAGCAGCCTCGTCATGACGTATCCGGCGGCGCCGAGCGGTGGGACGGTCGTCGACGTGCCGCTGCTCGCCAAGGACTACGGCGGCTGGACGGCCGGCCTGCGCGTGCAGAACCTCGCCGGCGACACGGCCGACGTGTCGGTGATCTACTACGACCAGACCGGTCGGCCGCTCTACACCGCCCAGAACACGCTGGCGCCCGGCGACGGCACGACCTACACGCCGGCCAGCATTCCGGCGCTCCCCTGGGGCTTTCAGGGCGCCGCCACCGTGACCAGCAACGGTCACCCGCTCGCGGTCGTCGTGAACCTCCTCAAGTCCGCGCCGTAAGCCCGGAGGGGAGAGCGCTGCTATGCCGTCACCAGGTCGCCCACCACGATTAGACGCTGGTTGAAGGTGCGGGTGCGGAAATCGAACTCGCCGGCGCAGGTGATGAGGCTGAGGCGGGGGGTGCTCGACGGCGCCAGCACACTTGTGTCGGCGGGGTCCACTAAGCGCAGCTCGCTCACGCGGTAGGTGAACTGCCCCTGCTCCGTATAGACCACCACCGGGTCGCCGGGGCGCAATAGGTGCAGGTCGCGGAAGACGTTCCCCATCTCGCGCGTGACGACGTGGCCGGACAGGACGACGTTCGTGCGCGCGCCCACTAGCCCGGTCATGCGGTAGTGCCCGGCGACGAAGGGTACCGTCTCCCACTGGGGCACGCCGTTGGCGTCGAGCGTCGTGCTCAGCTCGACGACCGGCGTGTCCACGCCGATGCGCGGGATGACGAGGTGGACCGGCAGCCCGGGCGGGGGCGGCGGCGGCACAGGCGTGGGGCGCGGCGTGCGCGTGGGAATCGCGCTCGTGATCCGCGTGGGGGATGGCGGCAGGGTGGGCAGCGGGGGGAGCGCGTAGGTCGGCGCGGCCGTGAGGGTGGCCAGGAGCTGCGCCAGCGGGCCGGGTCGGTCCGCGCCCAACGTGTCGGTGGGCGCGCTCACGGTCGCCGCCGGACTGGGCGGCGGCGCCGGGCTAACGGAAGGCACCGCCTCAGCGGGCGGGCCGCCCGTGGCGGCGGCCGGCGCGGCGGCTCGCGGCCCGGGCAAGCTGCCCGCGGCATCCGTGGCTCGCGGGCCTGGCTCGACTGGGGCGCTCCTGTCTGGAGCCAGCGTGACGCGTGTGGCGCGCGCCTCCACAAGCGCCGGCGGCGGCGGCACCGACGGCCGCCAGAGTGGCAGGACGCCCGTGGCGGCGAGCGCGGTAACGACGACGAGCAGGCTGCCCGCGGCGATCAGCGCGCCGCCCGCAAGCCGCCGGCGGCGAGCGGAGTCGCCCCGGGCACCGCGCGAATCGTCGGACATCGGTGGGCCTCCCGGGCAAATACAACGGTACGCTGTAGTGTACGCCTAGTCGCTGGCCGGCGAGCGAGTGATATGATGGCAGGGGAAACCGGCAAGGGAGCGGGCGCGACTTGTGATACGGCCGTAATTTGCCGGCCCTCGCGCCACGGTCTGCCGTCCCTATAATGGGGCGGGCAGGCGTGACCTGGAGCTTGAGTGAGCACGTGCCCGGCCGGACGCGCGCCAGTCGTATCCCGTGAGCGCCCCTGGCGAGGAGGCGCGGACGGCACGAATCTTGCCGGCGGGCGGCGAGGCTGGCAGACACTCTCGTCGCGCGTTGCCGTTGCCGCGCCCGCTCCCGCCCACTCGCGCACACCACGGTCGAGGAGGAGCCATGCCCCGACTCGCCTTGCTGCTGGCTGCAGCGACCGCCCTGCTGATGCTCGGGCCGACGCCCGCCGCCCTGGCGCAGGCGCGGGTCGCTGGCCAGATCGGTACGGCCCAACCCACCCCTCTGGTTCCCCCGCCGCCGACCCCGTATTCGGGCCTGAGCGCCACCTCCACGCCGATCGGCCAGCCTCCCGGTGTCCCGCCGATCCCGCGCACGACTAGCATCACGCAGCCGCCGCGCCCGAATCTCGTGGCGACCGCAACCGCGGCGGCGGCGACCATTACCGTGGCCGATGCCACCGCCACGGCCAACGTGGCCGCGCCGTTGACCGCGGTCGCGCAGACCGCGACTGCACTTGCCGTCCCTACCCGGACAGCGACCCTGCCGGCGCTGGCGCCCACGGTCGCGGCAACGCTAACGCCGCTCGCCACCTTGACTCCCATTCGCACGGCCACCCCTGCCCCCACGGTCGCGGCGGCCACGCCCACCGCGGTGCCGACGCCCAATGCGCTGGCCGAGAGCCGGACGGTGCTCACGCGCGCCCCCATCGCCGTGGGCGACGAGACGATCGCCGCGGGCGCCGCGCTGCAGATTCCGCTGGAAACCGCGCTCGAGGACGGCGCGATCCCGCCCGGCACGCCCGTGCGGCTCCCGAACGGCCAGGTGATCACCTTGCCCGCGGGCACCAGTATCCCGGCCGCCGAGAACCCGACGACGATTGGCGCGCCGCTGAACGCCGTGCTGCCGCGTGCCAGTCTGGTCGGCACCACCAGCTACCCGCAAGGCACCGCGCTCGTCCTACCCTCGGGCACGAGCGTGCTTGGCAGTCCGGACCCGAACGCCACGGTGCTGCTGCAACCCGGCGCCGTCGTGCAGGTCGGGGGCAACACCACGACGCTGGTCGAGCCGCTGCCCGTAGTCGTGAGCGCCGTGCCCGTCGCGCAGCCGGCCGCCCTCCCGCCCACCGGAGACGCCGACCCAGTGGTCTGGCCCGCGGGGCTGGGGCTGCTGCTCGTGCTCGGCGGTTGGCGCCTGCTCCGTCGCGCCTAGCCGGGCCGAGGGGCGGGTTCCCAGCGTAACGCGCGCGCGGTCGGGCCGGCGGATGGGCTGGCCCGACCCGGCCGCGCGGCGCCTCGCTCGCCGCGGGGCGGACGGGACACCCGCAGCGGGCGGGTTGGCTGCCCGTCGGGTGCGGTGGTGCTCGGCGTACTGCGGCGAGTTGCCGCTTCACGGCATGTTGCCGTACAATATCTCTGCGCTCGGCCACATGCGCCCGGGCGCTTGGGCCGCTAGCTCAATTGGCAGAGCAGCTGACTCTTAATCAGCGGGTTCAGGGTTCAAGTCCCTGGCGGCTCACCACCCCCCGCATTTGCGGGGGTTTTTCTTTTGCCCTCCCTCCAGAAGACTCGTTCGAACCAACTGATTCCCTGTTAGCAACCCAGGAGGCAGTTATCAGATGGGCGCGTACTTGGGCATGAGCTTCGCGGCGGAGAGCTGCCTCACCGAGGCGGTGTAGCGCCGCGTCATCGCCTCGGTCCGGCTTCCCAGCATCTCCTGCACCGCCGCCCGTTCCGCCCCCTTCTCCAGCGCGACCTGCGCGAAGTGGTGCCGGAGCAGGTGGCTGCGCACCCGCAGCACCCCACTCCGTCACTTCAGCCGCCGGAAGACCGACTGGTAGCCCCAATAGGTGAGCGGCCTGCCGTCGTCGCTCAGCCGCAGCCGGTCGGTGGGTGCCGAGGCGGGCCGCTCGCGCAGGTAGCGGGGCAGGAGCTTGAGGGTCCGTGGCGAGAGGTACGCGAGCTGGATGGCGCCGCCCTTGGCCCTCACCTGGAGCTCCCCAGACAGCAGGTTGACATCGGACACGCATAGCTCCTGGATCTCCCGGAAACGCCTCCCGGTCGCCAGCTGGACCCCCACGATCGCCGCGTCGCGGATGACCTTGTCGAAAGTCGATTAGCCTGGCCGGTGGCGTCAATTAGAATGGTTCTGGCACAGAGTGTGTGGGGTGCACGGGGCCGGACTGACACACTCCCCGCATGACGCCCCGCCTTTGGGGTGCGGCGCCGGGGGAGGAGACCAGCATGGAGATAACCGCGCTGCTCCCGCATCTGGCCGACGTCGTTGTTAGGCTGGTCCAGGTCCTCGCCAATGAAGTAGTGGTCGACGCGGTCACGCAGACAGCGGTGGCCGCCTGTCCCGATTGCCGGACGCCTTCCCGGCGCTTGCACGGCTCGTATACGCGGCAGCTTGCGGACATGCCGTTGGGCCGGCGCCGGGTCACGATTTACCTGCAGGTCCGGCGATTCCGCTGCCAGGAGCTCACCTGCCGCCGGCGAACCTTCGCCGAACAGGCACCGCGGTTGGCGGCGCCATATGCCCACCGCAGTGCGCCGCTCCAAGCCCTCCTCACCGATCTCGCGCTCACCCTCGGCGGCCGGCCCAGTGCGCGATTCGCTGCGAGGTGGACGGTCGTCATCAGCCGCATGACGTCCCTCCGGCTCGTGCGGGCGCTGCCGGATCCGCCGATCATCACGCCCACGATCCTCGGCGTCAATGATTTCGCCCTCCGACGCGGGCATCGGTACGGCACGATCCTGACCGACCTGGAACAGCACCGGGTCATGGATCTGCTGCCCGACCGCATCGCACAGACCTTGGCGACCTGGCTGTAAGAGCATGGCGCGCCGCAGATTGTCTGCCGGGATCGTGCCGGCGACTACGCCAGCGGCGTGCGGTAAGGGGCGCCGGAGGCTCCTCAGATCGCTGACCGGTTTCACCTGCAGAAGAACAGCAGCGAGGTGCTCGAACGGATCCTGGCCCGCCATCCGGCGGCTCTCCGGGCCGCCGTGACCGATGGCCCGCCAGCGGACGGTGGCGGGGCGGCTCGCACGGGTGATGACCCGGCGGCCGCAAAGCCCCGACGAGCACGCCGGCTGGCGCGCTACGAGCAGGTGATCACCTTGCGGCAGGACGGCTGGTCTCTCACTGAGATCGCGGCGCTCGAGGACCTCTCGCGGCCGACCGTGCGCAAGTATGTCACCGCCGGGAGCTTCCCCGAGTGGTCGGCGCGGCGGACGAAGCTGAGCGCGGGGACAGCGCACGCGAGCTACCTCCAGGCGCGGTGGCAGGCGGGCTGCCGGGATGCGACCGTACTGTGGCAGGAGTTGCAGGCGCGAGGCTTCACCGGCTCGCTGCGCATGGTCTAGCGAGCGGTCGCCGGCTGGCGAGTGGAGCCAGCCCGGAGCGGCTGGCGCACGCGCCGCCCCGCAGCGCCGCCCCAACCGGCTCCCCCGCGGCCCCCGTCCGCACGACAGGCGGTCTGGTTATTGTTGCGGCCGGCGGAGGACCTGGAACCGGACCAACAGGTGATGCGGACACGACTGCTGGCGGCCGCGCCGGAGATCCAGATGGCCGTGGTGGTGATCAAGACCTTCCGGTGCATGGTGCATGATCGCGACGCGGGGGCGCTGGAGGGCTGGCTGCAGGCGGCCACCGCGAGTGGGGTGCCCGAACTACGCACCTTTGCCGCGGGCATCCGCCGGGAGCGCCCGGCCGTCGAGGCGACCTTAGCCCATGCCTGGAACTCAGGCCAGGCGGAGAGAGAGGTGTGTCGGACCAAGCTGATCAAGCGGCAGATGTATGGCCGGGCCAAGTTCGACCTGCTCCGTAAGCGAGTGCTGCTCGCCAGTTGAGGCCGCCGCGGCATCGATCAGCCTGAAGGCCGGGACGCGCGCAGCCTGCCTGCTGGTTGGCGGTGCGCAGGATCTCGCCGAGGTGCCGGCCAGAGTTCCGCACCACACACTCTGTGCCAGAACCAGGCTAATTGACTTTCGACAGCTCCTGCCGAGTGTCTATCCGGGTTTCAGTATCCCCTGGTCGGATCGTAGAGTTGAGGCCGTAGGAGCCGTCGATGGTAATCCGCTTGCTGGCCGGTTGCAGTATCCCCTGGTCGGATCGTAGGGTTGAGGCTTATAGGGTGGCGACGTGACGATCAGTTGCACCATAGTTTCAGTATCCCCTGGTCGGATCGTAGGGTTGAGGCGGATGATCCGCCAGCTACCGGGCTACGACGAGGCCGACTGTTTCAGTATCCCGAACCGCCCCGGGTAGCGTGGAGGCTCCAACCTTTGAGAGGATGGAGTCATGAGCAAAGCTACACGATACCCGCCCGAGCTGCGGGAGCGCGCGATCCGGCTGGTGCGGGAGCACCGGG